>TARA_R110002073_G_scaffold217716_15_pt1 | contig 13779 bp, 12 predicted proteins | sample TARA_R110002073 | Tara Oceans TARA_R110002073 (sample SAMEA4397174) | marine metagenome | biome: Polar Biome; feature: [DCM] deep chlorophyll maximum layer (ENVO:01000326); material: water (ENVO:00002006), including particulate matter (ENVO:01000060) such as... | depth 40 m
GGAACGTCACGATCGATACGATCGCCGATATCGCTAGAACCGGTGTAGAGCGAATTAGCAGTGGCGCTTTGACGCATCAAGCAACCTGGTTGGACCTCGGTTTTGACTGGTTCGACAAAACGTTGAGCTAGGGTTTTGTACAGTCGCGATAAGGTGGGAGCTCTCTCGTTTTTTGTCGAGAGTCCTGCCGCGCTTGTACAAAATTCGATACGCCCAATCGACCGGACTTGATTCATGCGGTTACCTATTCTTCCTCACCGCCATTGGTGGGATTTTTTTCAACCGTGCCTTGATGCCGCTGGCGTGATCGCCTCGTTAGCGACCGTCAAATGGATCGCCCGCGGTTGGGTCGACGACACGACCCTGGCGATGGGGCTGATCGCCGTCATCGTATTCTTGCTGACGGGGCATTTAACAGGCCTGTACCGCAAATCGCATGCAGGTTCGGCCAACATGGAAATGTCCAGCATCGTGGGTGCGTGGAGCATGACCGTTTTGGTGCTCGCTCTGTTAGCGTTTGCCACACGTTACGGACAAGAATTCGCTCGTTCGGTAATGCTTTGCTGGATTATCCTGGCGCCCACGATGATCGGTTTAGGGCGAATGTGTTTACGCATTATTCAACAAGGATTATTGCAGCGAGGCATCGGCACCCGCCGGATTGCCGTCGCGGGGCTCAACGAATTGGGCATCCAAATGGCGGACAATGTCGAACACGATCCCTCGCTCGGCTTCCAAATGGTGGGCTTTTTTGACGATCGGAACGAATTGCGATCCGAGGAAGCTCCGTCGCCGGCAAAATATTCGCTCGAAGGCGACCTGACGGAAATGATCCAAAAGGCGCGTGAGGGCGAAATCGACACGATCTTTATTACGCTGCCGATGCGAGCAGAGGATCGCATCCGCTATCTGCTTGAACAACTCAGCGATTCGACAGCGTCGGTCTATATCGTCCCCGACTTTTTTGTTTTTGAACTTCTGCACTCACGTTGGACCAGCATGGGAGGCATTCCAGCGGTCAGCGTGTTTGAGAATCCATTATTCGGTGTCGATGGGGTGGTAAAACGATTGACCGATGTCGCAATCGCTACCGCCGCCTTGATCGTGGCAGCGATACCGATGTTGGCCATCGCTATCGCAGTGAAGGTCACCTCACCAGGCCCGGTCTTTTTCCGGCAACGTCGTTACGGATTGGATGGTCGAGAGATCTTGGTTTGGAAGTTCCGCTCAATGCGAACGTGCGACAATGGCGCGGTCGTGAAACAAGCGACGAAAGGGGACCCACGCGTGACTCGGCTCGGAAACGTTCTTCGCCGCACCAGCCTGGACGAATTACCGCAGCTATTCAACGTGATCGTTGGCACGATGTCGTTGGTGGGGCCGCGACCTCATGCCTCGGCTCACAACGAACAATACCGCTGCCGAATTCGCGGCTACATGCTTCGCCACAAAGTGAAACCGGGCATCACCGGATTGGCACAAGTCAACGGATGTCGCGGCGAGACCGATACGATCGACAAGATGGAGCGGCGGATCGATTGGGACCACCGCTACATCCGCAATTGGTCGCTATGGTTGGATCTCAAGATTCTATTCAAGACGCTGCGAGTTGCCTGGAGCCAACCCGAAGCTTATTGATCCAGCCAGCTTATTGATCAAGCCAGCGTATCAATCAAGCAACTTGTCAATCCAGCTCGAGTGGTTCATCCAACTCGGACAGATCCTGCTGATCGCCCGCCCCTTGCTCGCGAAGTTTCTTCGCGGCTCGGCGGACTTTGCGTTCGCGTTTCTTCAGCGTCTCCACTCGCTGCTTCAACTTCTCTTTATCCGCGGCAAGCTTTTCCTCACGCTGCCGCAGATCGCCATCATCGGCAACGCTCTCGTTGCGGCAGCCATCCTCAGCGACACTCGCCACGGATGGGGTGGCGGGTTCGGAAGCGGATCGCAACAGCAACCATTTTGGCTCGATAAAAATGCAGTTCGCGGCGATCATCATGAAACCAAACGTGGCCATTCCCAGTGACGTCGCAATCCCACCATGCACTAAAATAGCGATCGCGAGGACGACGGGACGACTGAGACGGGGCCACACCAACGCACAATAAAACACTTCCCAAAACAGGGTCAAATGCGTCAGTGCCGAGAAAACGCGTGGATAGCTGCCGATCCAGGTCATGTTCATCGATTGGTATTCATAGTTGGCGACCGCGAACCAGATTGCGGTCCCGTCCCACCACAGCTCGCCACGCGCCTTGGCCAATCCGCCAAACAGATAGATCACACAGAGGTGCAATTGCAGTAACCGCGTTCCCACATTGGACGCCACACTGGGCCGATTCTCGGGCAACAGCCACGCTAATTTCCGATTCGATCCGCGACGTTCTGAAAAACGTTCGCGAAGCCATGCGTCGACGCTGAAACAGCTGCCACTCGGCGTCAACATCAAATACATTGCCACGTATGTCACGATTTGATCGAGCCCAAACAGGGTTCCTGTCAAACGGTGGATGTACATGATTTGCAAAAACCAAGCCGCCGGCGCTGTCACGCGGGTCATAAATCCGACCGCGAACGCCGCCGTGATCAGCAGCGTCGCACCGTGGTGCAACCACAACAGCAGCGGGTTACTTAGATGCCACAGATAGCTACGTCCCATATCCGACGAACCAAACGCACCATCATGCAACTGCGCGATCGTGGCGTTGTTGATCCATGCATGATCGCCAAGAAAATCACCAAGCTGCGTTGCCAACACGAGATGCGAATAAAACAGCATGCCGCCGGTTACGATTCGCAACACCGCCAACACCTGCGGATACCGCGGCGTGAACCAGAAACGGTCCCACGCGGCAACCAACTGCAACACCCATGACTTGAATAGTTCGATCACCGTTTGTCCGTTCATTCCTGGACCTCCGCTGCTGTCTCTGACTGTGAGACCGGCGGTGACGCTGGCCCCGTCTCTGGCCCTGTCTGTGGCTCCGGCGATCGATCCGGCGGTGGTGTTTCGTCCTCGTTCACGCGGGGCGCACTCGGCTCGGCATCAGGCTCAATATTTTTCGGCGCCGGAATTGCCTCGGGAAGGTTGCTTGATGTTTCGCTGGTTTGCTGTGGATCAAAAGCTTGGTCTCGCAACACGCGGTACAACCGCGGATCATTCAGCGGGATGGGATCATTGGCGAGTTCGATGAAACCGGGTAAGGCATGTTCGATGCGACGGATCACAACACGCCGACCGTTGTTTTTGTATTGCAGATGATCGACGATCGATTGGCGAACGTACTCGTAGCGGGCGCGTGATTGTTCCCAGAGCTGCGCTCCTACCGGATCGAGTTTTGCGATCTCTTCGGGGGGATTGGGCGGCTGATAGATCTCGCTTAAATATTCAGCCAACATGAAATGACGGTGATAAAGCAGCCGCGGCCATTGATCCTCCAGACTCGGAATCATCTTCTCGTCGGTCTCTCCCGATGCATCCGTAATCGCAGCTTGAATCAAGTGGCTCGGTCCCGGATCGGGAGCAAAGAAGGCATAGCCACGATCGATATACAGAAATTGAGTGTAGTCGCGAACCAGCGTCATCAGCGTTTGAACCGAGGGCGAATCGCCCAATGCACCGCGAGTTTGAAAAGCGAGAGGGGGCAAGACGAGTGCTATCAGATGAACGCAGATGAGGATCGAAACGAACCATCGAATACGTGCTGAGACCTTAGGAGTTTCTTCGGACGTCATTTCGCTAAGGGAGCTCCCAAAAAATAAAAGTGGTAGACCGTTCTAAGTTAGTCCGGGACGCGTGGAAGTACAGATGCGTTCACTGCCCCAATAGTGAACAGCCAAACAAAAAGCCGCGTTCTCGACGGGGAGAACGCGGCTAAATGATGCTTCGCTTTCCGTCTTTACGACGAATTGCAACCCGCAAAATTATCGCTGAGCGATCGACGAATCATTGAAATCGAACACGAGCTCGGTGGTACCACCGGCAATCACGTCGACGGTTCGTTCTTTGCTAACGGATTGACCATTGATGATCGCGGTAACGTGCACGGTGTACCCGCTCCACTGTTCGCCAACCTTCAATTGGTTCGTGCGGAAGGTACGAATCGAACCTTGTCCCGCAGTCTCGTTGCCCGCCAGCGTGACCTTCGCGTCTTCAGGCACATGCAACTTCACAACCGTTACCAATTCGTCGGTCTTCGGAGCCACTTTTTCTTCGCTGTTCGAAGTGTCGTTAGCTTCATTCAAATCGAAGACGATTTGCTCGACATCGCCAGGACGAAGCTTGACTTCCTTGGATTCCGATTGCGTCTCGCCATTGACGGTGTAGTCGACGTTTACGACATAAGTGTAAACGTAACCATCCTTCAACCCACGAGACATGAATTGACGAACATTGCCTTCGCTGGTGGTGGCATGACCGTTGACGGTGACCGTCGCATCGCTTGGCACAGCCACAGTCAACAGGGCTGAATCTTGCTCAATGCTTGGCTTCGCCGATTCGTAACGAGTCGAGTCGTTGATCGTTTCGGTTGCGTTCGAAGCCGATTGGTCATCTGCACCTTGCACTGGAGCACTAACGCCCGAGTCATAGCTGCTGTCGATGATCGTGCCTTCGATCGGTGCGGAGTACGTTTCGTAGCCCGATTCGATGACCGGAGACTCGTAACCAGCGTCAACACCCGAGGAAATGGGGCTCGAGTAGTGACCGTAGACCACACCGCCGGACGAACCGCCAGAGGATCCACCGGAGCTCAACGAATAGCTCGCATAGTGCACGTGACGTCCGCCCGAGCTGCCGCCGGAACTTCCGCCCGAGCTGCCATGGCTGCTCGATCCACCGCTGCTTCCGCCCGCGTTTCCCTTGCTATGCATCTTTGCGAACAGTCGACGGATCGGTCCAACGCGACCACCGGAGCTGCCGCCCGAACTGCCACTCGAGGCATAGGAAACCGAGTAACCCCCGGAAGAGCCTCCCGAGGAACCGCCACTCGAACCGCCGGAGGATCCACCGCTCGAACCACCGCTCGAGGCGCTGTAGTATCCGCCGCTTGACCCGCCGGACGAACCACCGCTTGATCCGCCACTTGAGCCAGCCGAATAGCGGCGTGCTCGGTAGCTGCTCAACAGTCCTCCGCCAGAGGAACCCCCTGAGGAAGAATAGCCACCGGACGATCCGTAGCTGCCTCCCCATGAACCTCCCGCCTGCACCGAATTCGGCAAGCTAGAGAATAGGACCACCGATGCGGTGATGGTCAAAACCTGGAAATGCCTGATAGCCAATTCAATCCCCTCCGTCGATATTTGAACACGTTCTGAAAGCCTTGTAGCGATATCCGATACAATTGGTATCAGCGGTAGAATAACCGTTGAAATACGTTAAACAAGCAGCCTGGGCAAAATTTACCGATTAGAAACCGACTAGGGCGGCAATCGAACCACCCGAACCCAGCAAGGTTAACAATGCTCGCACCGGATTTCGGCACTCCGAAAACGAGAGCGAGCCGAGAAAAACCGTCGTTTCCTTGGCAAAATTGAGATATTTTCCGCTGCCAAACTTTCGGCGGATCGAGTTATCAGAGGCGGTTACAGAGACAAAACGCCGCAGTTCGCCAGCGGTAGATAAAAGCACGGCAGGCGGAAATTCAGTCCACTTTTTCGATCGCTACGGCGTCAAATTCCGCCTTGCCAGTGGCTCCGAACAACCCAATCCGCAAAATCGCCTCGCGAGTTTGATGAGGAATTCGCACCAAACGGCTGACATCACGCCACGACCGGGTGCCCCGAAACGGACCAAGCCAAAACGCGCCTAAATCACGCCGCTGTTCGTCATACAGACTGATCGCGATCATCGGAACCGAGTCAGGATTGGGGCCAATTTTGACGTTTTCGATCTGCACCCGTCCACTCAACCGGATCATGGACACTTCGCGGCCATCGATCGCGATGCCTTGCAGTAAATGCGAGCTCAATCCGGCTGTCTCGTTCTCAAATCGCACAAACGTCGCTCCTTCGGGCGCGGTCACGCGGGCGGATCCCGAAGACGACTGCGAACCCTCGCTCTCGGATTCCGCAGACGGAGTGACCTGCCTGACTTGGCGTCCGTAGTACCACCCGGGAACAAAGTCTTCGGTCGAACTCTGCTCAGCGGTCGGCAGCGTCTCGAAATTTCCATTGATCACCACGGGGTTCGCGGGATCCGGCAATTGCTGACGCCCCTCTTCGGCTTCGCCCGTCATCGGCACAAACAGGGTGGGGTGCAGTGCTTGGCGGACCAATTTCCCGTCCACCTTCTGCATCCGATACAACGTCTGCTGATAGCGTTGGCCGACGGGAATGATCATCAGCCCCCCTTCGCGAAGTTGTTCGATCAACGGCAGCGGCACCGATTCGGGACTGCAAGTGACGATAATCTTGTCGAACGGCGCGGCATCGGGCCAACCAAGAAAACCGTCTCCAATTCGCGTGGACACATTTTCATACCCCAAACGTGAGAGCGTTTCGGCAGCCTTGCGTCCGAGTTCATCGACGATCTCGATCGAATAGACGTGCTCGACCAAGGGGCTAAGCACAGCCGCCTGGTAACCGCTGCCGGTACCAATTTCGAGCACTTTGTCGGTCGGCTCGGGCTCGATCGCCTCGGTCATCGAAGCCACTGTGAAGGGACTGCTGATCGTTTGCGAACCACCAATCGGCAGCGCCATATCCAAATAAGCCCGTTCACGTTGACTCTTGGGCACAAACTCGTGTCGCTCGGTATTGCGAATCGCGTCGAGCACACGAGAGTCTTTGACGCCCGCTGACGCGATCCGGTCTTCGACCAAACGCTCTCGCAAAATCGTATAAAGATCGTCGGCAGCCGTTTGTTCACTGCGAATCAGAAATGCCAAAACCAGACTCCCGAAGATACCGATGAATTTGCTGAAAGCCGCAACGTCATTAGAAAAACTCATTTACATGCCTCTGAAGTTCGGGAGCGGTGTCGACGACCACTATAATCAATCGAACGCCCGTTTTTATGTTTTGCTTGGCGGTGGGGGGCCGTATTAAAACGTTTCACTCGCTGCAACCGGACGGCTCGCGCCGCACCGCTACTAAAGCTCGCCGCAGTGGAAGCTCGCGGCGTGCCGCTATCGTCCGCTCCGCAACAAGACTTGCATCCCGAACACATCGCGGAACAGTCCCGAGTTCTGACGCATCGCAATTTGTTCGAGCGACACATCGTCCACGCCCGGAACATTGATCACCCATTGCCGTCCTTCGCGAGTGCATTCGATTTCGCGAATACGCCCGCTGCGGGTGTCGTCCAGCGCGATCGCAAGCCTCAGGATTGCCGCCAACTTTGCGACCACGACGCGGTCTTCTCGCTCCAGCGATCCGTACCCTTCGTGAGACGGTTGGGGTGAAGCGCGGCGATAATAGCGAGCCACCAACCCCACTTGCAACAGCTCGCTCTTGGACAACCCAAACAAACCGCTGTTGCGAATCACGTACAATGCGTGCTTATGGTTGCTGCGGACGTTGATCATCAACCCAATTTCGTGCAGCAGCGCCGCGACGTGCAAAATCACTTCGTGTCGCTGATCCAATTGGTGATCGGCAACCAATTGTTCGAACAATTTCCGCGACAATTCGGCAACGTTACGGGCATGCGTTTCGTCGAAATCGAACCGGCGTCCGAGCGTGATTGCGGAGCGAACAATTTGATTGCGAAATTCGGCTGTCCACTCACCCCCGATCGCCATGTCACGTAACAAACCGTCACGCAGATTGGTATCGCACACGTAAACATGGGTCTGATTGAACGCTTGGGCCAACATGGAATAGGCAAGTAGCGCCGGACCGAGCGTCTCGGCCTCGATAAAGCTTGCTCCAAATCGTTTGACAATGGCGTCTTCGTCAAGTTTCAGCACTTCGTTGGTAAATTCGATCAAACGATCGGTCGACAGCTGGGCGAGCGAAGTGCCATCCCAATCATCAAGTAGTTGATGAGCGGCGAAACGCATGTCGCCTCCAAAGGCAACGAGGTGAATCATCGCATCGGAGTGCACCTCTTCGACGATCATATCCAAGATCCGCCGAATATGACTTTCTAACAAAATTCGACGTCGCGCGACCGACACGTTGGCTTGATCTAACAATTGCAACAACCGCAGCGATCCCAAGCGATACGATTGGCTGTGCAACACATTGCCGCTGCGGATAACCAATAATTCGGTGTTACCACCACCGACTTCGACCACCACCGAACGACCATCCGCCAATTCGGGATGGGTGCGCAATTGGGGCATGATCCCCATGTAGGTGATGCGGTTCACTTCCGCTTCGTCAATCGGTTCGACATTCATCCCCGTGACGATGTAGACACGGTCGGTAAACGCGAGTCGGTTCAGCGCTTCACGGACTGCGGTGGTGGCCACGACCCGCAAATCATGAGGTCCCGCAATGCCATATTCTTGCAGCACTCGCTGGTACTTTTTCAGGATTCCGGCGACCTTTTCGATCGTGGCTCGCGAAAATCGGCGGACGTCAAACGCTTCTCGCCCCAGATCAACGGGCTGGACCAGCGTATCGAGCGTACGGACTTCGCCATCGGCATGGATTTCAGCAATCGCCATGCGAACGCTGGTTGCCCCGATATCGATGACAGCAACGGGACGAGGAGGCGTGGGATGGAGTGGAATCGATGGGGGGTTTGCCAGCTGTGCCATTGCAGTTGAAAAGCAATCGAAAAGGGAGAAGGGGTGTGGTCGTCGCGTGCCTCCATCATACGGCGTCCACGCCGCCGGGCACAGCCGAAGACCGCGTTCGCCACCACGCTCGCCCGCGGCCGATCGTGCTACGAAATCACCCCATATTGCCTCAGTGCCGCTTCCGCTTGCTCGCCGCCGAAGCACTGGACCGCATTCCAGCCTCGATCGATCGCCGCGGCAACATTTTCCTGTTTGTCGTCAAGAAACAGAATGGATGCGGGGGAAACACCGGCCAATTTTTCCGCCGCCAGATAAATCCCGCCATCGGGCTTCATCGAGCTGACTTCGCAGCTCAACACACGAACGGGCCACGCCAACGACGAAACCTGCCACGTTTGACGGGCGATCCAGTCCCAGTGAGCGTGGCAGGTGTTCGATAGCAACCCGTAACGCGTTCCGGATTCGTCGACCTGCGCGACCGTGTTTCGCATCGACTCGATCGGGGTGAACATGTCGCTGATCGCGTCAAGCAGTGCCGCCGTGGGCATCTGAGCATCCGAAACGGCAAGCGAATCACGCACAATTCTCGCATATTCTTCGCCCGTCACGTGGCCATGCTCGAATCGATCCTGCAATCCACTGATATAAATCGCCTGTTCCGCCATCGCGGCGTCGACCCCAAAGCGGGTTGCCACATTGTTGACCGCGATTTTCGGGTCAAAGGAAACGATCACGTTGCCAAGATCGAAATATACAAATTCAATATTCATAAAAATGTCGTTGATCGCTCCGCAATCGAAACGGGAAACCTGTAAAGAAGAAAAATCTCAGAAACGCACAATGCTAAGAACGCGAGATCGCGGAGCGATCAGCGACATTGCCTACTTGCTGGTGAGGTTACGGATACGAATGTTTCGGTAATGGGCTTCGGCCGGAGGACCGCTGTGGATTTGCAGTCCGATGATGCCTTCACGTGGAATCGTGTCATCGGTTTCGGTGTAATCGACTGTTTGCACGCCGTTGATAAAAATTTGGATGCGTGGCCCTTCACAGCGGACTCGAATCGAATTCCAGTCGTTTTCTTTGACAAGGTCTTGGGGTAAATCCGCAGCGGGTTCGGCCAAAAATTTCTGGCGGCGTGATTCGTCGTACAGTGCACCCCAAATCGATCGATCACCAATCCATCCCATATCGGCTTGATAGCCCGACACCTCGGTATCGCCGGGGATGCGTTTGGTGCGGAACTGGACTCCGGCATTCAAAGAGGGCTTTGTTTTGCCACCGCTCGGATCCTTGCTGGGGGAGACCAATTTGGCTTCCAACCGTAGATCGAAATCGGCGAATCGTTCCATCGTGCACAAAAATTCGTTGTGCGGGATCTTTTCCTCCAGCCGCCCGGCGACGACCGCATCGTCTTCGATTCGGAACCAATAGGCGTTCCCTTCCCACCCCGCCAAGGTGTCACCATCGAACAGCGACATCGACTTGAGCTCAAAATCGTCCGCAAATGCCTCGCGGCTGCCGGGCGTAAAACCATGGGTAAAAACCGCCAACGCCAGCAAAAACCACGAAAAACGCACCATTTTGTCTACTCCGATAAAGTTCGCTTAGCCGTCCCGTTGTGAAACGCTCGCTGAAGATCATAATCGGTGGCCTGTGAAGTCGGCAAATCGACGCAGATTTAGTCTGCCAGAGATTTAGTCTGCCAGAGAACGCGAACTCACCCCCGCATCAAACTCTCTTCGCTTGTTGACGTTTCTCCCCCATTCCTCCTGCACTGCGTATCTCCACCGGCCATGAATGCTCCGCTAAACAAGTACAGCCAAAACATCACCCAACCCAAAAGCCAAGGCGCGTCCCAAGCGATGCTCTATGCAACCGGGATGACTTCCGAAGACATGAACAAGCCACAGGTCGGCATCGGAAGTGTCTGGTACGAAGGCAACAGCTGTAACATGCACCTGTTGGACTTGGCCGCCGAGGTCAAAAAGGGAGTCGTCGACGCAGGACTCGTCGGCATGCGGTTCAACACGATTGGCGTCAGCGACGGCATCTCGATGGGCACCGACGGGATGAGCTACTCGCTGCAGAGTCGCGATTTGATCGCCGATTCGATCGAAACGATCATGGCTGCCCAGTGGTATGATGCGCTGATCGCACTGCCTGGATGTGACAAAAACATGCCGGGATGTTTGATCGCGATGGGACGTTTGAACCGCCCCGCAATCATGGTTTATGGCGGCACGATCAAACCAGGACGATTCAAAAACGAAAACCTGGATATCGTCAGCGCCTTTCAGTGTTATGGCCAATTTATTGCCGGCCAAATCAACGAAGAAGAACGCAAAGAGATCGTTCGTCACAGTTGCCCCGGTGCCGGAGCATGCGGCGGGATGTACACCGCCAACACGATGGCCTCGGCGATCGAAGCCTTGGGCATGTCGCTGCCCTATTCGGCCAGTATCCCCGCGGTCGACCCTGAGAAAAAAGAAGAGTGTCGGCACGCAGGCCATGCGATTCTGGAACTGCTGAAACTGGACCTCAAACCACGCGACATCATGACCCGCACGGCGTTTGAAAACGCGATGGTCACCGTGATGGCACTCGGTGGCAGCACCAATGCCGTGTTGCACCTGATCGCGATGGCACGCGCGGTCGAAGTACCGCTGACGATCGACGACTTCCAAAGCGTTAGCGATCGCATCCCATTCCTCGCCGACCTGAAGCCGAGCGGCAAATTCGTCCAAGAAGACTTGCACTCGGTGGGCGGCACCCCCGCGGTGATGAAGTACTTGCTCAAAGAAGGCTTGATCGACGGATCATGCATGACCGTGACTGGCAAAACGCTGGCCGAAAACCTCGAATCGCTGCCCGATTTAAAGGAAGGTCAAACGATCGTTCACTCCACCAAGGAACCGATCAAAAAGACCGGTCACATTCGCATCTTGCGTGGATCACTGTCGCCCGATGGCGCGGTGGCCAAGATCACTGGCAAAGAAGGATTGCAGTTCAGCGGCCCGGCACGCGTCTTTGACAGCGAAGAGGACATGCTGCATGCACTGGAGGAAAAGAAGATCCAAAAGGGCGATGTCGTCGTGATTCGCTACGAAGGTCCCAAGGGCGGTCCCGGCATGCCTGAAATGCTGACACCGACCAGTGCCATCATGGGAGCGGGCCTCGGGTCGGATGTGGCGTTGTTGACAGATGGACGATTCAGCGGCGGCAGCCACGGATTTATCGTCGGCCATATCACGCCGGAAGCACAAGAGTGTGGTCCGATCGCTCTGGTTCAAGATGGTGATACGATCACGATCGATGCCGAAACCAACCGTCTGGATGTGGACGTCGACGAAGCCGAACTGGCCAAACGCCGCGAAGCCTGGACCGCACCACCGCTGAAGGCAACGCGAGGCACGTTGTACAAGTACATCAAGAACGTCAAGAGCGCCAGCGAAGGATGCGTCACCGACGAGTGATCCACTGGTCGTGGTAAAGGTCACTTGGCAATGGACGCTGTTGACCTGCAGCCCTCGCTGCTCCTGCCACCTCTCCCGAGCGCAGCACGGGAGAGGTCGGACGGGCCCTTAAGGCCTCGTCCGGGTGAGGGCCTGTCTCCGGCTCACTCGCACCGCCCATCAACTCTGCATCCATCCGGCTTGCCCCAACAGCCCACTTTTAAAGACAGCTCCCCGTAGTGGATCTTGCTAAAGATCCCGCACCACGACGAATTGGCTTAGGCGAGTCAACGAAGCGTTTGACGACAAGCAACTCGATCAAATCCGCTGGTCGATTCGCCGAGGCAGCCCGCTAGGACAGTCAACTTGGATAGAATCGATCGCACGTCAGACCGACCTCGATTCCACTCTCCGCTCCCCGCGGAAGCCCCAACAAACAAGTCCCGATACCAAAAAAAGAGTCCTGACACCTTTTTTATCCCCACCTTTTTTATCACCCAAAGACAGATTGGCCGCCTGTGCTACGAAAAAAGACGCTGAGTGGCCTGCAATGCTTGTCACTCAGCGTCTAACGGAAGTCGCTGGTAAGCGAATCATCTCATCGTACGTTGGCAGGCTGACCTTGGCCCACGTGCGGAACGTTCGACGAATTTGCTGCCGGCGCCGGAGGAGTGATCACTCGTTCCGAGATGACCTGCGGTTGCGACGTCACGACGGGAGAACTGTAGATCACTCGCGGTTGCGAGCTGACGACGGGCGAACTCGAAATCACGCGGGGTGCGCTGACCACGTTGCTGGGCAAGGTGTAGCTCTGCTGCACGACCGGTGCCGAGGACGGCACGTAGGAGGGTGCCGGCGTGTAGGTTCGCGGTGCGACGTAGCTTGGCGTGGTGTAACGCGGCGTGCTACGGAACATCGACCGATTGCTGCTATAGCTGCGATTGGTCGACGTCTTGGGCGCGAAGTATCCCTTATTCGCACGGTGGCGTCGTTCGACCGTAGAACGCGCCTTTGCGGCCTCGGCGGTGTCAGCAATCAAGAAGCTGCCCAGCAAGGCGGCGATGGCAAAAGCACTGGTGAAATAGCGTGACATCTTCAAAACCCTTTCGGTGTTCAGCGGCCCGATCATCACAGACATCAACCTCGATGCCTTGGCGAAAGACCGACTTAGACAAATCCGCGACTCCGGTGCAAGCACCAAACATTCGCTGATGATCTTGATGAAACGTCTAAGCGAGGGGCGTACCAATCGTAGAGTGAAGCTCTAAAAACCCTCGAATCCATCCGCGGGAGTGGAGAAAACAAAAGGATATTCGGGGGCTTTTTGCTGGGAAACAATTCAGAAGAATTTTGTTAACGACTCTTCTGGTTCGAAGCCCCCACCCCCGCTCTGTCAAACGCTAGCGACAGTGTTCTCGCCCGTTGCTGTCGCCGGTGGTTGACAACGGTGCTCGATCGCTTCAATGGTGATGGTGCGGCAGCCACTGGGGATCATGACACGCACTTGCTGACCGAGATGACGTCCGAGGATCGCGGTGCCCAGCGGCGATAGCACCGATAGCTTCCCGCGGGCAATGTCCGCTTGTGCTAGGTCAACCAGTGTGAACATATCGATATTGCCCGTTGTCACATCTGAC
>TARA_R110002073_G_scaffold4600_4_pt1 | contig 13775 bp, 9 predicted proteins | sample TARA_R110002073 | Tara Oceans TARA_R110002073 (sample SAMEA4397174) | marine metagenome | biome: Polar Biome; feature: [DCM] deep chlorophyll maximum layer (ENVO:01000326); material: water (ENVO:00002006), including particulate matter (ENVO:01000060) such as... | depth 40 m
GAAGCCCGGGCGGTGGCGCGCAGGAATTCGAGTCCCGGTTCGCCGGCCACGCGCACGCAGAGCGGCCCGCCGTTCGACCCGATGCCCGAGGTCCCGCCCCAACCCGCCACGCCGCTGTCGTCGAAGCCGGGCCAGGCCAAGCTCCAGTCTTCGCGCGCAGTCTCGTCACCGTCGGCCCAACGCTCGGCTTCCGCGTGCCGTGCGCGCGCGAACGCACCGGCCGTATCGGCGGCCACGGCTTGCGCGGCACCGGCCAGGAACTGGGGCCACGACGTGAACCGCAGGATCGACGGACCGACCAGATCCCAGCGCGCGTAGCCGTGGAACGGATCGGTGCCGGCGCCAGGTGGATGCGTGGCGAAGAGCGCCAGGCCCTCGCCCGTCGCCTGCTCGACCTCGGCTTCGATCGAACTCCAGTCCGCGCCGTCCAGATGAGAACCGTCCAGCGCGCTGACGTCGTGCCAGAACACGAACACGCCGATCTCGCCGTCGGTGCGCCACAACGCCGGACGGGATCCGTGTTGGCGCACGACAGCGACCAGGTCGGCGACGATGCCTGCGCGACGCGTGATCGCGTCGGCCGTCGGATCGACCCAACCCCATTGATGGACCTTGGGTTCGATCATCAGCGCGACCTCGGCTTGACGCCCGGGTCGTTCCGCGGCCTCGAGCAAAGCCTCCAATCCACGCCCGTTCACGGACGTCTCGCCGGGCAACGCATCGATGGCGTTCAACGCGTGACCGTGGAAGTCGTACAGGAAACCGTGCAGCCCCGCCGCACGCGCCAGGTCCACCGCCAGCGTCGCCACATCCACGTCCCGCGAGTCGTACAACCCGACGAAGGGCAGTTGATCGATGCCGTCCAGCGTGCCGACCGCACCATCGCGCCGACCGTTGGCGCGCAACGTGTCGGGGTCGTGGTCGAACTGGTTCGAACCTGGCGCACACGCGGGTGCCTGGGTCCAAGCCCAGTTGCCCCACCTCGCGCGGGGGTCCGACGTCGGGGCGACCGCTGCGGGGTGCGCGGGCGAGCGGTACCAACCGACATAGGACGCCAATCGCAACGCGCGCGAATTGCCGTCGATGCCGTCGGGCTCGCCCAGCTGCACGTCGTCGACGTCGACCTCGCCGAGCAGGTTCGAGCTGATGCGAACCTGCAAGGACACGGTGTCCGCCGGAACGGGGAGGCCGGTGGGAGCTTCGATCCACGTCCAGCGTTCGACGTCCCGCGTCGTGGGAGACCAGCGCCGTTCGGTCAATCGCAGAGCCGGCCGTCCCGCACCGATCGACCAGACCGCGACGGTCACGGCGTGCGCGCTGCCCTGCGCCAACGAAGGATGGGCCCTCGGCGCGAACCAGGCACCGACACCGAGTCGCTCGCCGAACCACGGAGCGCCCGGTTCGTCGACGCGCACACCCAAGGTGGCACGTCCGGGGCCGGCGTACTGCAATCGACCCAGCCCGCGCCGCGCAGGGCGTCCGGTCAACGCAGCGGGAACGCTGGCGCCGCCTTCGAAGCGCCAAGCTGCGATCGCGGACTGACCGAGTGCGGAGGCCTCGAACCCACCGTCGCCCAACTCGTGTTGGGTGCGGCGCCAGGGCCCGGCTTCGAGCCGATCGCACCAGACGGCTCCGTCCAGGTCGCTCTCCAGGTCGATCCGCATCGCGGTCGTGTCGAAAGCCGTACGACCTCCAGGGCCGGCGGGCGCTTCCGCCACGAGCCAGACCCAACGACCGTTGTTCCCGTCGACCGCCGCGCGTCGGATGGAACGAGCGACCTCGACGGCCCCGCTGGCTCCGACGCGCGCCACGCGCAAGCGCACGCCGCCGACCGAGGCCGCCGCGTCGATCCACACGCGCACGCGAACCGCGCAGCGCTCACCGGGTTGTCCGAAGTTCGGCGCGGGGGCCAGACCCTCGACGCCTCCGACCGCGAGCGTGCGCCGCAGGATCGCCAATCCCGACCCGGCGGGAGCGAAAGCCGCATCCCGACCGTCCGGCGCGGCTCCGGCGACGAAGTCGCGCGCTAGCGGCGAGGCCCAACCGATCATCCCCGCGCCGAAGTCGTCGTTCGCCAGGGCGAAGGCGCGGTCGGGATCCACGTCCGCCAGGACGGAGTCGGAGCCGAGGATCCCCAGCACGACGCACAGGGCGACGTGGACGAGCAGGGACCTCGTTGGGCGAGGACGTGTGCGGAACATGGTGCGAGCGCGTGCGACGGCGCCCATGGGCGGGCTCGCAACGAGCCCAGAGAATCGCCGATCGAACTGTATTCCGCTACAGCCATTTCGCGGGCTTCCCGCCGGCCTGCGCGGACCACTCCAGACGTCCCTGCTGGAAGGTATGAGGGCGCCGCGGGACAGCCTCGAGGCCCGTTCGGAGTGCTGCCTGCTGGGCCGCTTGCTGGGCCGCTTGCTGGGCCGCCCGTTAGTGGACCAGGGCCACGCAGTCGATCTCGACCAGCGCGTCCTTGGGCAGTCGGGACACCTGCACGCAAGCGCGGGCCGGGGGTTCCACGCCTTCGAAGGCCGTCGCGTAGACCGCGTTCACTTCGCCGAAGTCCTCGAGGTCGGTCAGATAGACCGTGCACTTCAGAGCGGAGGCGAAGCTGGAGCCGGCGGCTTCGAGCACAGCGCCCAGGTTCTTGAGCACTTGCACGGCCTGATCGGCGACGTTGTCCCCGACCATCTCACCGGTCTTCGGGTTCAAGGCCACCTGGCCGGAACAATGCACGAGTCCACCGGCGACGATCGCCTGGTTGTAGGGACCGATCGCGGCGGGAGCGGCGTCGGTCGAGATCGCGTTGCGTTCGGTCATGATCAGGACTTGAATGCGAAGCGGCGCACGAGGGCCGCGGCCACGGGAGCGGGAACGAAGGCGGACACGTCGCCTCCGAGGCTGGCGATCTGACGCACGAGCGAACTGGAGACGTGCGCCAGTTGCGGCGCGGGCAGCAAGAAGACGGTCTCGATCTCGGGCGCCAGGTCCCGGTTGGTGTGGGCCATGCCGCGCTCGTAGTCCAGGTCGGTCACGCTGCGCACTCCGCGCACGATGGCGGTCGCACCGTGCGCACGGGCGCCATCGACCAGGAGGCCCTCGAGGGTCGTCACCTCGAGACCCTCCCAATTGCGAGTGACTTCCTGAATGAGAGTGACTCGCTCTTCAGCTGTGAACAGGGTCGACTTCGCGTGATGCGCGGCGACGGCCACGGTGACACGGTCGAACAATTGGCAGGAGCGACGCATCAGGTCGAGGTGACCGAGCGTGACCGGATCGAACGATCCGGGGAACAGGGCATGGGACGTCGTGGTCATCGCGCGCATTGTACGCGAGCCGGGAGGGCGCGCCCCCCCCATGAGGGCACTCGGAAGAGGGAGCCCGATTGAGGGAGCTCGGTTGAGGGAGCTCGGTTGAGGGAGCCCAGTCGAAGGAGCCCAGTCGAAGGAACCCAGTTGAGCGAACCCGAAGCCGGAGGGCTTTGCGAATGCGGGTCCGTGGAGAAAACCCGGACCAGGTGTGCGACCCGGCACACGCTGGAACGGTTCCGAGGACGTGCTCCCCTCCCGCCGTCCACTGTTGCTGGTCGCCCTCGGCCTGTTCGCCGGGGGATTCCTGGGCGGCGAGTTCCAAGGTTGGGCCCTGGGTTGTCTGGCAGGCCTCTTCGCGCTGTTCGGATGGCTCGGTTGCCGAAGGCCCAGGACGCAACTCGGCGTCACCTGGACGACGTCCAGTGTAGTCGTCCTCGCGTTCGGGATCGGTGCTTGGCGAGCGCCGGCGCCCCCGACGGACACGCTTTCCCCTCGGGCCTCGAACCCGTGGAAGCACCCCGCGATTCCATCGACGACGTTGATTGGCACGAGCCCGCTGGACGCCCCCTGGTTGGGACGCTCCGCACAGGGTTCGGCCACACCACCGGAAGGGACCGAGCGCATTCCATGGCGAACCGGGGGTGACGAAGTGCGCCGCTACACAACGGCCCGGCGCCAGGTCCGGTCCGCGGCTGGACCTGACGAACTGGCCGAGCACATTCACTCCGTCTGGGGACCCGAGAGCGTGGCGCGGTGTGCTCCGGCCGCACCTCGACCTTGGGACGTCGTCGGAGTGCACTTGAGGGCGCTGCGCGAGCGCGCCTTGTCCCGCACGAGCGGACTGCGGGATCCGCGCACGCGCGGAATGGTGCGCGCCCTGTGTCTCGGTGATCGCTCCGAGCTGGACCGATCGACGACCGCGGCGTTCACGCGCACCGGAACGCGTCACATGCTGGCGCTCTCGGGTCTGCACGTCGGGCTGGTCGCGGTCTGGATCGCCGGGCCGATGGCGCGGTTGCTCGCACGGTTGGTCACGCGACTGAGTCCGCGATCGCGGTCCGGGGGTGCGCACCAGCGACGCGCGCAAACTCGACGCGGGCGAACCGAGGCCCTGCTCGAAGCGACGCTGCGCAGCCTCACCGTGCTGGCGATGGTCCCGATGGCGGGCGGCCAGGCCCCGGTGGTGCGCGCGGCCATCGCCGTGTCGCTGGCGAGCCTCGGGCCGTGCCTCGCATGCTCGTTCGGGGGCGGCTCAAGAGGTCGCGGGGATCGGGCCGAGCAGGACCTCGCCCGGCCGGGACGCCGCGTCGACGCCCTCACGTTGTGGGGTTTCGCATTGCTGCTCGAGTGCCTGATCGATCCAGGCGCCGCGCACGAGGTGCGGGTCCAGCTCTCCTACGGCGCGACCGTCGCGCTGATCCTGGGGCTGGGTGGCGCGCGCCGCGCCCTCTTCGCACGCTTGCCGGCGGGCGGTCGCATCGCGCCGACCGGCCGCCTCGGACTTCCCCGATCGCCGTACGTGCGCGTGCCGTTGCAGGTCGGCGTGAACGTCGTCGTCACCGCGCTCGCCGCCTCGACCGTCGCCGTCCTGGGAACGTTGGCCGTCACGCTTCCGACGTTCGGCGAGGTCGCCCCCATCGGCATCGTCGCGACGCCCCTGGCCCTGCCTCCCCTGGCTCTGGCACTCGCCTTGGGTTGGGTCGAGATCCTGCTTCCCGGTTGGTTGCCCGCGGGTTGGTTGGACGGGGTCGTGCGGGCTCTGTTCGCCGTTCTCGAGGTCGCCGACCGTTGTCCGGGATCACCGTGGGTCGCGCCGGAACGGCCGGCCGCGTTGCTGTTCGCCGTGTCGATCGCCTGGATCCTGGCAGCGTGGATGGCTGGGGCGCGCACGTTCGGAGCACGCGCGCATCGTTCGTGGTTCGGACGCGAGGTGCGCCGGTTCGCGTGCCTCGCCACCGCCGTCCTGTGGCTGCCGTGGTCGCCGGCTCCTGCGGGGCTCGAGGTGATCGCCATGGATGCGGGGCACGGGACGGCGGTGGTGCTGCGCGCGCCCGGACTGGACGCGTGGGTGTTCGATGCCGGCTCGCGCGATCGCGGACAGGTCGGCCAGGCCGTCGCGCGACAACTCGCGCGTTGGGACGTCGGGCGCGTCCACGTCGTCCTCAGCCACGAACATCACGATCATCGCGCCGGCATGGGGCACCTGGTCGAGCGCTTTCCATTGGGCATGCTGGTCGGCGACGTGCCGGATCCACAAGGCACGGCTCGGCGACCGACGCGCCGCCAGGTGGGAATCGGAACGACGACGCTGGTGGACACGGGCGACTATCGGGTGCAGGCGTTGCGCGGCAGCTTGGAACCTGGCAACGAGGGCTCGATCAGCGTCGTCGTGCGTGGGGACGGGTTCTGTTGGTTGCTGTGCGCCGACGCCGAGGACGGAGGTTGGGAGCGCTTGCTGGAAACGGGGGACGTGCCGCGCGACGTCGACCTGATGCTGCTGCCCCACCACGGCGCGGTCGGTCCGTTGACGTCCGCGCTGCTGGATCGGGTCGCGCCCGGCCTGGCCTGGATCAGCGGCCCGGGCCATTTCGAGGCGCAGCCCCTGCTGCAGGTCCGGGGTATCTGGGCGCGGAGCACGGGACGGGAAGGGGCCCTACAATGGTGCGAATCCGGGACGCGGCGCCCTCTGAGGGGGATTCCTGGGACTTCCGAGGACGACGCCGGAAGGACTCGAAACTCCGCTGGCCCGGGTCCCTAGACTGAACCGTGCGGAGGGGCCCCGCTGAACCACCCGCGCCGCGCGAAAGCGTAGCGCGGGTCCCGTACTCCCATACTCGTGCCCTCACACGGCACTCCACGACCCATGCGAGCTCGCATCTCCCCTCTCTGGTTCGTCCTGGCCCTGACCGCAGGCACGACCTCGATCCCCGCAGGCCAGACCAAGATCGGCCCGTCCGAAACAGGCCTGTCCCACGCTGCGGACCACCGCCTCACCGCTCCGCCCCCCACCGACGAAGATTCCGACGAGGTCGTCGACCAGGCGTCTGCGCGGCGTCGCGTGTTGCACCTGCGTGGCGGAAGCGTGGCGCGTGGAGTGACCCGCCAGGACAACGGTCAATGGGAGTTCAAGCGCGGCAAGCGCTGGGAACCCCTGCCGAACGGAGTCGTCACGCGCGTCGAGGACGAACGGACACTCCTCGCCTCCTGGCGCGAGCGCAACAAGATCGCCGGCACGGACCTCGCGCTGCGCAGCGCCGACGCGGGTTGGGCCTTCGAGGAAGGTCTGATCGAAGAGGGCGTCGCGCACCTCGACCAGATCCTGGACGAGAGCCCGAACCACAGCAAGGCGCTGGCGGTGCTGGGTGCTCACGGGCACCGCATTCACCTGCCGCGCCCCGATGCCCATGCGCGCGCGGACGACGCCGAGGTCGAAGCCCTGTTCGACTGGGCTTCGGGACGGACGCGCTCGCTGCGGGAACTGGCCTGGATCCAACTGGCTGGCGTTCGCGACCGGGACGGAGTGACGGGACGGCTCGAGGCTGACCTGTCCTCGCCCATCCGCTCGCGCCGCCACTTGGCCGTGCATGCGCTGGGACGCGTGGCTCCCGGAACGTCGCTGAAAGGGCTCCTGCTCCTGTCGGTGCACGACCCCGCCGAGGAGATTCGCCAGGAAGCTGCGATCGCCCTGGGTCGCGCGGGGGAACCGGCCGTGTGCACGCCGCTCCTGAAGGCCCTCGACAGCCAGAACGGTCACGTTCGGGTTCGGGCCACCGAGGCTCTGGGCTACGTCGGCCACGTCGAGATCGTCGAGCCCTTGATGACGCGGTTGAAGGCTGCCCAAGCGGGTGGTTCCGCAGGACACAGCGTGCCGCACTCGTACATCTTCACGGGCAAGCAACTGGCCTACATCCAGGACTTCGACGTCGAGGTCGCCACCAACGTCGCCGTGGCCGATCCAACGGTGAACGTGCGGGTCGAAGGGATGGTCCTGGAAGCGGGCATCCGCGGGATCGAGGAGGTCCAGTACGTGCGCATGGAGCGCGCCGCCGCCTCGAACGCCCTGCGCCGCTTGACGGGTCAGAACCCGGGTCGCAACGCCAAGGCGTGGCTCAAGTGGTGGGAGAAGGACGGCGCTCAGTGGCGCGCGGCGAACCTGCCCACGGCTCCGACCGCCGTGCCCGACGAAGCGCGCTGATCCCGGTCGCGCGCCACCCGAGCGGCGGGACTTCCCACAGGGAGCGGTCGACCACACGCGGTCGGCCGCTCTTGTCGTTCAAGAGCCCTTGGACTGGGCCCTCCGGACCGGCACACTCTCCGTCCGATGTCCTCCCTCGTGATCGAAGGCCTGAAGAAGCGGTACGGCGATGTGCTGGCCGTGAACGACCTGAACCTGGTCGTGGAACCGGGCCAGGTGTTCGGCCTGCTCGGACCCAACGGTTCGGGGAAGAGCACGTCCCTCAACTGCGCGCTCGGCCTGCTGCGTCCCAGCGAGGGGCGCTGCGAGATCCTGGGCGTGCCGTCCACGCAACTGCACAAGACGCGCGGTCGCGTCGCGGTCGTGTTCGATCGCGCGGTCGTGCTGCCCACCTTGACCGTGCGCCAGAACCTGGCGTGGGCCGCCAAGATGCGCGGCGACGGGGGCGGCGGACGCACCGCGGACGAGGTGCTCGAACTCACCGGCATCGCGAGCTTGGCCAAGCGCCGCGCCGGCAAGCTGTCGCTGGGTCAGACGCGGCGGCTGTCCATCGCGATGGCGCTGGCCGGCAAGCCCGAGTTGATCGTGCTGGACGAACCGCTGTCGGGGCTGGACCCGATGGGCGTGCGCGAAGTCCTGCGCCTGGTGCGCGTGCTCGCGGACGCCGGACTCACGCTCGTGCTGTCCAGCCACCGTTTGTTCGAGATGGAGCGCGTGCTCACCCACGCCGCGATCCTGGTGCGTGGTCAGCGCGCCGCGTGCGGATCGCTGGACGACCTGCTGGGTGCGCGCGACCGCGTGCGGTTGGAGGTCGACGACGGGGATCGCGCGCGCTCGCTGATCGAAGCGCTCGACGGAGCCACCTTGGAGCGGGGTCGCGGCGACGTGCTGGTCGTTTCGGCCGGGGAACACGGCGCCAGCGGGATCAACGGCGCGCTCGTCTCGGCCGGGATCGGTGTGCGCAGCCTCGCGCCGGCACGCTCCAGCCTGCCGCGACTGTTCGAAGACTTGGTCGACGCCCAGGTCGATCCGCACGTCCAGGCGGAGGCGCTCGCATGAGAGGCACCTGGACCGTTCTACGCGCCGAGACCTATCGCATGTCGCGAACGCGCTCGATGTGGATCTCCCTGTTCTTCATGGGGACCTTGGCATTCTTGTTCGCCTTCCTCGCGGGGGAGGAGATGGTTGGAGGTCATGGAGGAACCAGCGGGCTGGGTTGGGCCCCGATGGCCAGTGGCTTCAATGCCGGACTCGTCATCGGCACCTTGGGCCTCGCATTCTTGGCTGCACGCAGCCTGGCCGGTGATGCCGACGGCTGGATCCTGCGTTTGACCGTCACGCGCTCCGCCAGTCGCCCGGCCCTGGTCTTCGGACGCTTCCTGCTGGGGATCCCCCTCGTCGTGTGCGTGATCGCGGTATCCCTACTGGGTGCCTGGATCGGAGGCCTGACTGCAGGAGGATTCGCTGAGATCGTGATCGACAACGGCCTGATGGCGACTCCTGGAGAATTGATCGACGAGACCCGCCGCACGATCCTCAGCGTCTTCTTCCCGATGCTGTGTGTCTGGTCCTTCGGCTTGCTCGTTTCCTCGCTGAGCCCGAACGCAACCATGGCTGTTGCTGCCACGATCGCTGCGCTGCTCGCGCTCGACGTGCTCAAGCTGCTGCTGCAAGGGGATGACACCTGGTTCTTCACAACGTACGTCCCCACGTTGACGGGCTCATCGGCAAGCACGGAGTTGATTCCGGTCGCCAAAGGCATGTCCATTGGCGGCTACCAGGACCACTTGTTCCGTCAGTCCATCCTGGTCCCCATCCCCGAGACCCTGATCTTCATCGGACTAGCAACCTGGCGCACACGCTTCCGCAGCCTCTAGGACTGCGGAGCAAGGGCTCTCAGCACATTCCTGTGACGCTCCTTTCGGCCACGAGCTGAGTCGAGTTCGAACTCACACGGGGTTCACGAACAGGAACGGTGAGATCGGTGGTCCACGAACGTACTTTGGGTGTCCACCCGATGACCGACTCGACCACCAGCCCCAGCCAACCGATGGCTCCTCCCCGTACGCCTTCGCGACTCGCCCCCTGGCGTCCCCTGCTCGTGTTCGCCTCGCTCCTGGCAGGCGCAAGCTGCCAAAGCGCCGCCGTCCGCAGCATCCCTGACCCGTTGCCCGAGACCCTCGAATGGGTGCGCGAGGCCCAGGGCGACGCCGCCTTCCTGGGGCTCGACGTGCGCGAGAACGACAGCGGTTCGCTCGAGGACCTGTTCTTCTCGCCCGGCGTCAAGGTCACTGCGGTCGCCGACGGATCTCCTGCCGCTGCTGCGGGCTTCGAGGTCGGCGACGTTCTGCTGTCCATGGACGGCACAGAAATCAACGACCCCGGCACGTTGCGCGCACTGCTCGAAGCTGTCGACGGAACCCTCGACGTGACGCTCGAAGCTCAACGTGGGGACAGCGCGTTTCGCATGACCGCGCGACCGCGGGCAGCCATTGGATCGGCCGGACCTGCGGAACTCGTTTGGCGCAAGGACACGGCTCGCTCGCTTGCCGCTTGGCACACTGGAGACGGCGGCGTCATTCTGGTGGCACGACATGAAGACAGCCCGTTCGCCGAAGCCAATATTCCAGTCGGTGCGGTGGTGACTGCGATCGACGAACGGCCGATCCACTCTGCCCGCGCTCTGGTGCGGGACCTGCAATCCCAAGACCCGGGTACGAACGTCGACGTGACGTGGCATGCGCGCGGAGACGACTCCACGCGCAACACCCAGGTCGAACTCTTCACTCCACGCCGTGTCGTGACCAGTGCTACGACCCCGATCCTGATCGGCTACACAGCAGAGGCCGACGGCAGCCGGACCTCGTTCTACGTGCTCGACCTGTGGATCATCAGCTTGTTCCGCTATCGCCGCGAAGGCCCCGAGACACACTACAGCATTCTGCGATTCTTCACCTTCGGGTCCGGTGTGGGAGAACTCGGCGAATGAGAGCGAGTACTCTTGGACTCCTGGCCCTGGCAGGTCTCAGCGCATCGGTTGCCATCCCTACGGACTCCGAGGCGCACTTCATCGATGCGTCGCTCGAATTCGAAGGCGAGCTCCTCGGGTGGAAAGCGGTGGATCCCGACGGGGACGGTCGCCTCGACATGGCAGTTGCGGTGCTGACAAGATCAGGGGATCGCGAGCTGCGTTTCCATCGCCTGTCGAAGGACAAGGTCGACCCTACGCCCCACATCGTCGTACCCATGCTCGACGACGTCATGGCTTGGGGGCTCGCCGACGTGCGTCCGGCCGATGGCCAGGAACTTCTGCTGCTGACACGCGGTGGCGCCTGGTCCTTCGACCTGGGCAAGGAGGGCTACCGAGGCAACGCCGAGGCCTTCGCGCGCACACATCTCATCTTCGACGTCCCCGACCCGCTGTCGCTCCCCCACTGGGAGTACGTCGTTCCCCACCCGGACGGTGACCGCATCCTGTTGCCCGGCCGCGACGGCTACGCCCTCTGGGGCCCGACCGCGGACGGCTATGCCGAGCTCGAGGCCTACCCATCACCGTGGAATCACGATTTGACGAAGAGCGAGGAGGAGGACATCGCCGAAGAGAAGGCCCGCGTCGACGAGGGCACGGGTCGCACGATCTCGGTCGAGGTCGAAGGCGGGCGCCTCGAACTTCCGTTTCTGGGTCAGGACCCGCGCCGTGAATCGTCACTGCTGGCCGACTCGCGTCGTTACCGCGCGCCCGCGCTGCTGGACGTCGACGGCGATGGCGACTTGGATCTCCTGGCACTGACCGCCACGGGGATCGCCGTCCACATCAACACGGGCGAAGGACCGCCCGCCGTGGCGACCCGGATCGAACCCTTGCCCGAGTACGCGGCGCTCAAGCCGGACCACACGCGCGAACTGCGGTTTCACGACGTCGATGCCGACGGTGACCAAGACCTCGTGTTGTACGACAGTGAGGATCTGGACGGGCTCGAGAACACCGTGCACACGCTGCTCGTGCTCAAGCAGGCGAAGGGTCGGCTGCTTCCGGAGCGTCCGGATCAAATCCTGCGGTTCGAGACCGGCAACCTACGCTTCAGCATCACGGACGTTGATGGCGACGGTCGCCCCGATCTGGTCGTGCGCAAATTCGACCTCCCCTCGTTGATGGAGGCGGTGACCGGACTGGAGTTCAAGTACTCGCATCTGGTCTACCTGGGTGAGAAGCGCTCGTTCGAGAGGCGCCCGACGTTGAAGCACACCGAGGTCTACGACGAAGAGAACGTGGCCGGCGTCATCGCGAACCGCGAGTTGGTCCTGGATTGTTCGGGTGATGGCATCGCGGACCTGGTCGAGGTCGACCTGGACGGGCACGTGAACATTCGACGCTTGCAGATCGAGAGCAGCTTCTTCAGCGGCGACTCCTGGGAGCTCGATCGCGGGCCGTGGAAGACGTACGAGACCAATGGCTCCATCTTGTCGCTCGAGGTCCTCGACCTGAACGGAGATGGACTGGGCGACGTGATCTCCGCGAGCGAGAAACGACTGACCATCCTGCTCTCCCAGAAAGGACGTGGACGATGAGTTGGCTGCCCCTTCTGGCATGTGCGGCGCTGCTTCAGACCGACGCTGCCCAGGTCGAGGTCGCCGAGGACGGCGCGTTCGTCTCGACCGTGTTCCGGGTCCCCAAGGGCGTGAACCTCGCACTCTCGGACATGACCGGCAACGGTGCCCAGGACCTGGTCTGGACGGATGCGGACGGGCTCGAGGTCTGGACGCACGAGTCGGACCGACGCCTCGTGCGTGAACCGGTGCGGCGTCTCACCTGGCCGGAAGGTCGCGTGGCCTGGACCCTGTGCGACCTGGACGCGAACGGCGCGTTCGAGGTCGCGCTCCTGGTCGAGGGCAAGGCCGTCAAGGTCCACACGTTGGGTGAAGATGGGTTCGACGAAGGACGCATCGTCCTGGAGTCGACCAGCCTCTTGCCATTCGGCGTCAGCCACATGAACTTCACGCGCGACGTGAACGGAGACGGTCGCACGGATCTCGTCCTACCGGGACTCGGCGCGCATCGCATCCACCTGCAACAGGACGACGGGACCTTCGGAGCTGCGATCCAAGTGCGATTCGACGCCGAGATCGAGCACCTCGTCGGAGACATGACCAGTCTGGACGCCACGTTCGGACAGACCTTGACCGTGCCGTGGTTCGACATGCGCGACGTCGATGGTGATGGCAGCCAGGACTTGGTCTCGACGACGCGCGGCCGTGTCGCCTTCCACCTGGCGCGCCCGACGTTGACTTCGGACCCGACCTGGACCCTGGACCTCGATGCGCTTCGCGAGGAGCTCCCGAAGCGCGACGGCATTGACCTGGACGATCTGCTCTCCAACGTCACACAGCGCGTCGATTGGAAGATCGAGGACTTGGACGGCAAGGGTCATCTTGACCTGATCGTCATGGTCGGCTCGCGCTTCCGCGTCTACTTGAACGGCTCCAGCAGCGGTCCTCGCGAGACCCCCGACCAGGTCCTGCGCGCCAGCGGCAACCTGCTGATGACGCTCGTGCGCCAGATCGAAGGCGACGACCTGCCCGAGCTCCAGATGGTGCGCGGCGAGCGCATCGGCATCGGCCGCATCCTGCGCTACTTGATCCTGCCGGGTCAGCTCGACTTCGACCTGTTCACCTACAAGAACGAGGGCGGGACGTTCAGTCGCAAGCCCACGCGGCGCAACAAGATCGCGCTGCAGATCCCGCGCCTGCTGGCGTTGATCGACGACGACGGGATCGTCGCTGCGGTCGAGTCCCAGTTCGACATCCCCGCGTTACGCGTCGCATCCGGGGACGACCAGGCGGATCACGTCATGGACATGCAGGACGGCAGCTTGGTGTTCTTCGAGAACTGCGCGCCGCCGCCGTCCAAGGAGGAGGCCCTGATGGACGGAGAACTCACCGCCGAGACCTTCTTCGAGGGCTGGTTGCTCGAGGACCTCGACAAGCAGGGCGACGGTGCGACCAAGACGATCGACCTGGGCGACCTCTCGACCTTCGACTTCGCGCCCGGTGCTGCGTTGCGGCATACGACCCTCGGCAAGAAGCCGACCTATCGCGTGCAACTCGACCCGAAGCACAAGCACCAGTTCGCGGCGCGGCACTTGAACGACGACGGCAAGGCGGATGTGTTGCTCGTGTCGCAGACGCGCTCGGACTGGATCGTGACGTGGTTGGTCCAGCGCTGAGGAGTAGTTCCAATCGGGAGTACGGTGTCGGGAGTACGGTGTCAGTCA
>TARA_R110002073_G_scaffold309696_9_pt1 | contig 13770 bp, 9 predicted proteins | sample TARA_R110002073 | Tara Oceans TARA_R110002073 (sample SAMEA4397174) | marine metagenome | biome: Polar Biome; feature: [DCM] deep chlorophyll maximum layer (ENVO:01000326); material: water (ENVO:00002006), including particulate matter (ENVO:01000060) such as... | depth 40 m
AAATTCCAGCAGCGGCAATCACCGCCGACGCTAGAACTTCATGCCACACGATGTGGAATTGGCTTCCAACCTGTCGTCACCCCGTAGCATAGACTTCCAGCCTGCTGTTTTACACAGCGTAGCATTCCAGCGTGTCGAGGATGCCATGAGACAGGCTTGACGACTTTCCCACTTTTCTTGCCGCCATCGGAGGACGTGGGGTGACACTGCTTCAGTCAAGATCCAACAGACCTTGACAAACCAAGTGCGTGTGCGTGACATGTTTGTTTTGAATGTGTGGCGAGATCACCGCGGCATCGCCACCACAAAGGATTACGACGGGCGGTTGATCCGCCTCGCTGAGTCGCTCGGAATAATGGGAAATCAATCGGTCGATTGACGCGGTTACACTCGTCAGCACTCCGAGCCGGATAGCCCCCACGGTGTTGCGTCCCGGGATCGAGACGACATCTGAATTCTGCCAATCGATCATCGGCAGCGCTGCGGTTCCCATCGTCAATGCATTGGTCTGAAGGGTTAATCCCGGCAGGATCGCTCCGCCCGCAAATGCACCTGCGGCATTCACCAGATCAACGGTCACGGCGCTGCCAGCATCAATCACAACCAACGGTGCGGTGTAACGATTGCGTGCTGCAAAGGCACTGAGCAATCGATCGATCCCCAATTGAGCGGGCGAATCGACATCAACCGGCATCGGCACATCGCGATAAGAAATTAGCCGCGATGTCGACTGGGGAAAGGATCGTTGGATCAGTTGACACAGTGGATCCGACGCACGCTGATTGACACTGGCGATTCGCCACTGCGAGGCTTCACTGACAACGTCATTGCGAGCCTGTTCGCGCACCCAATCGACAAGCGATTCGCACCATCGCGATCGATCCAACGCAAAGGATTGATGAATCCAATCGGGGTTTGCTGCGTTCGCAGCCTTTTTATCCGCAGCCAAATCATTGCTGCGGAGCGATAATTTCACCGCCGTGTTGCCCACATCGACCGCGATCACGCCGGCCGGCCGCTTCACGTCGCATCCTCCGACTTTGACTTGGCTTTTTCCTGCGAAGCTTCGAGGTCAAAGTCGGTCGCCTGGTTATCGTCGGACATTAATGCCGTCGGCCCTGCCAAATGAGGTGGCAAGCGTCGGCGAGGTTTTTCAGGTTCATCCGCTGGCGATTCGGTAACGGGGGCGTTCTTTTTTGCCTTGGCAGCCAACGCGGCTTCGCGGCGTTTTTGCACCCTCGCCATGATCTCGTTCTTGAGTTCCTCGAGCCCCTCGCCATTCAGAGCACTAATCATGTGGACATGTTTGCCCGTCACCTCGGCAAGCGTTTGGCGTAGTTCTTCGGCGCCTTCCATTTCCGATTTGCTGACGACGACAATCTCTTCACGTTCGGCTAGCGTCGCATCGTACTGAATCAACTCGGAACGAATCGCGTTGTAATTGTGAAGAGGATCCGTCTCGTCGGTGGGCGACGGTTCGACGAGATGGACCAACAGCCCCGCTCGCTCGATGTGACGCAGAAATTCGTGACCAAGCCCGATGCCCTCACTCGCTCCTTCGATCAATCCCGGGATATCCGCCAATACAAATGACCGTTCAATTCCAATCTCGACAATACCAAGATTGGGGTGTTTGGTTGTGAACGGGTAATCCGCGATCTCGGGGCGGGCGCTCGTGATACGGCTCAGCAGCGTGCTTTTGCCGGCGTTGGGCATCCCCACCAACCCGACGTCCGCGATCGATTTGAGCTCTAGGATCACATCGCGAGATTCGCCCAACTCGCCCATCGTTTTTTCATACGGGGCGCGATTGGTACTGGTTTTAAAGGACGCATTGCCACGTCCCCCTTTGCCGCCTCGAGCGACGACGAAATGATCACCTGGCTCGGCCAAGTCTTTGATGACAAATCCGTTTTCGGCATCGATCACGGTGGTTCCCGGAGGAACGAACAGCGTTTGATCTTGGCCTCGACGGCCGTTTCGCATCGAACCTTGCCCCGGTTGGCCTTTGGTGGCTCGATACATCCGCCGGTTCGCGAACGCGGCGAGCGAGTTGACTCCGTCGCGGGCTTCCAGAATCAAACTGGCTCCATCCCCCCCGTCGCCACCGTCAGGGCCACCGCGTGGAACGAATTTCTCTCGGCGGAAACTCATACAGCCATCACCACCTTTGCCGGCGTGAAGCTCGATTCGAACGCGATCAACGAACATGTTGTGGGATTCTTACAGAACAGAAAACGGCTGACCCCAGTCATAATGAAGGCCAGCCGCGGTTGGATGGTGGAAACTAGCCGCGTTAGGATGCCAAGCGTGCTTCGGGATTCTGCGGTCAGCGTCGACGGACTTCCGCAGCGGGTGAAACTCGCTTTTAGTCGATAATGCAGCTAAAAAGCATCCTATCTGAAAATCCAGCGATAGTCGAGTCGCTCGTCCAGCCCGTAGTGCTCTAACACGTACTTCTGTTCCTTCGCTTTCTCGTAAGCAGGAACGCCAAACCGAATCGTGTCGAGATTCTGAGCGATCGCGTCGCCGGGGCGATAGAAGTTCAGCTGCAGTGCCTTTTTACGGTACGGCGCGTCAGCCCCCTCGCCATCTTGCTGAAACGCGTTGGTCAAACCGAAAACGTCGACGGAAAAGAAGTCCAGCTTCGGATCGACATCCTCCCACGTCGCCACACCCCAAACGCCAGGTGCCGCCGGGTCGCTGGTTCGCGGAACATTGACGCGTGAAATTTCGACGGTGTTGTACAGCGGAGCTGTGATTTGTTCGCGGATCGCAATCTTCTCTTTCGCCGTCGGCAAAATTCGATCCATGTACCGTTTGCCCGTGATCCGGTTGTTCAGCACCAACATGGGAAAGACGCGGCGTGATTCGTAGCTGACCGATTCAATCCGCTCGTAAACATCCTTGCCACCAATTTCATCTGCCGCCGGACGCAAATCGCCACCGAGATAACGAACGCGAAAGACCATATACCACACCAATTTGCGCTGTAAACGTCCATCCGCTCGCGGCACATCGGTCAAGATTTGGCGAAGCGGTTTGAAGGCAAATTCGAAGCAATAAATCTCACGCCGCAAAAACACCTGCTGAGCCATTTCGGCCAACATCCGGCTTCGTGGGTCAAAGTGAGGTGTCCCATCGGGATGCGAATCGCCGCCCCACAAAATTTCGGGGTGCCCGTCGAGCAAGGTCTGCAGCGTCAACGGTCCGTCGAACGTTTCCACCGGATCCGGAGCGGGCGGGATCACGGTGACCACGCCCGGAGCGAACTTGGTTTGCTCGGTCGACGAAGGATCTTTCACAGCATCGTCGGCTTCCTTCGCCGCCTCTTGAGCGAACGAATTGCTGAAAAAGGCGAGGCAAAGCCCTGAGGATAAAATGGCTCGGCGAGAAAACATATTCATACCATCGGTGTGGTGAGGAATTTTTACGGCAATAAAATTTCAGACCCGGCCCCTGGGAGAGCGGGCACTGTCAGCCCCGGCACGATCAGTCCGGCACAGCGGACGGCGATCAACGCACATCGCTTGCCGAGGGAACCGGTTTGTCGCCATCGCGACGGGTTTGGATCTTCGACTGGGTTGCGATTTCAACATGCTCTTCGGCAGCACCGCTTGGATCACGGAACCGCAACGTCTCGCTCAATTGTACATGCGAGCTGGCAAAAGCGTCGACGGAATCGCCTTCCATCGTAAACGTCGCCAATACACGGCGGCCCGTATCGTCGGAAAAATGCTGGATAATCCAGCGGATTGGAACCTCTTGAACCGCGCCACGGGCGATCACCGTCAACACGCGGAGCCCCTCGTCGCTGACCGTTTCATTGGCGAGTTCCAACTGCACCAACTGCTCGCCAAGTGTCTTTTTGATGTCCTGCTGCAGCGCTTCCATCGTCCACTGCTTGCCTTCTTCGAGTTTCGAAAGGCGGCGAAAATCGCACTGCGCGATGCTGCGATCGTTCTCGATCATTCGCATCATCGCGACGCCGCGGGCATCCGTCATCATCCGCCAACGACGATCCATCCGGGTGGCAATCCCCACTTGGTCGCTCTGCAAATCCACCAACAAATGCGTGGGATCTACCGCCGCGGTAATGTCCACGGGCAACGGCTTCGCTGGCATTTTGATCGTTTTGGCGAGCGGTTGCCGTACCATCTTGATCGTCGCAGCGACATCAAATCCGGGAACCGCAATCCCGATTTCGCGTGTCTCGTGAACTGCCATCGCAAACCAAGTCGTCACGCCCGCCTTGCGATCGAACGTCAATTTGCCCACCACACGAATTTTGGTGGGGACGCCTTCGACACTGCCGTCCACGTTGCCGCGAACTTGAATGCGGGCATCGGTCGAGGTCACCGAGACCACTTCGGCCTTCACTTCGCTCTGCTCGACCGACGTCAAGTTCAACAGATAACGCATCGGTTCGGAATCGATGATGTATTGGTCTCCGACAACAACCGCATCTTCCGGCAGCATGCCGTCGACAGCAACGCTTGAAACCGGCACTCGCAACAAACCGAGTTCGTCGTTCGTCAACGATTCAGTCGTCGAATACAGAACCTCCGGCAGCGTGTCCCGACGCAACATCGTGTGGGCAACAGCCGAACGCAGTTTCGAGTGGCGTTTTAGACCGTTGAGCTCATTGATGCTCTCGGCTTCGTGATACAAACGCTCGGTCGCGGTGACAAACGAACCGGTCTGCGCATCGTCGGGCAACCGATAGCGTTCTTCGTAGTCAAATACCGCTTCGCTTTTCAGTGGCACCACCATCGCTTTTTTGCGAGACACCAACGAGTTGGCGGGAACATTGACATTCCCTTCAACATCAAGCTCCATACGGACACGGAACAATTGCGAATTTGAATTGACCGCAAGCGTCACAGGCTCGCTGATTTCCTGCCCTACTTTTGTCGACGAGGGTTCCTCTGCATGGGCAAGCGCGACCGAGAGCGCACTGGCTGATACCGCGGTGCCTGCGACCAGGACCGAGGCCATTCCTAAGAACTTTCGCCGACTTGCGGTGTTTTCGCGGGTCAGGGTGTTCGAAAGAATTTGGCGTGACATATCCAACCTACTTCAGTATCCAGAGTTAATAAGATCTCCGGCAAACCATCGATGCCATGTCGAACAACGGTTCCGGAACCCGCGCTGCGTAGCGCCCACCTTGCCTCTGTTTGATCGACCATCCCCAGGGGTACAGCTAAGAAAAAACCGGCACAATCCTCAGAAACGGCGCCACGCTGCTAACCGCGAGCCGTCCCCCTTGGTCGCAGCAAATGAGGTCAAGTCTTTCGACAGAGATGTCGTTCGTCGCGTTTTACTGGATGCCCTGAGCTACCCAAGGCCCCGAATTACCCCTCGCAATAAACTCTCGTGCGCGGCGTTCGGCTACCTTCATCCAATCAAACTGACACCGAACCTCCAGCGGCAATAACCACAATCTCTGGAAACGGGTCGACAATAGCCAACCCCCTCTATAGGATTAGTCGACGCGGCAGAGCGAAGAACCGTGTCGCGTAATGAGACGAGGTGCTCCCAGACGGGACGGAATTTGCAAACATTTCGAAAATTTTACAATTGAGCTGGACTATTGGCGGACATTGACCAAGAACGGGTATTCAGCTGGAGAGACGCTAAAGCGTTGCAGGGCAACACGTTTCGGTATTTCTCCGAAAATTTCTGACCGAATTGGTTCGTTTTGGCCCCAAATTTCCTGTACCTCTGCGTTGGTCAGTTAGCCGGTAGTTAGTTTTCGGTGCGAAGGCACAAGCCAAGCGGATTTCGCGAGAAATTGCCTAATCCTTAGAAAAAAGTGAACATCCGCCGGATTTAATTGGTCAAAAGTGGAAACGTAGTGTGCGTTTTTCGCGTACTATGAGTGAATGCCAATGGCAAGGAGTCGTTGGTGGTTTCGCAAAGTGAAGTGAGAGATGGAAAGTTTTTTTCCAACTGCATTTTTCGGAAGCGAAACAAACAGTATCTTGCCCTACGGATAGGGTGATACCCGGGCAACACCGGTACGAAGTCGAGCGATCCGCCGGGGTCGCAGGGAAGTCAATCGACATCACGTACCATAGCACTGGGAAGGGAATGGCGATGCACGAAGAATATCGCGACGCAAAAATTCAGGAACTCCGAGATCAGCTAACTCGATTTGCCCCCAAGGCAAAGAAGGTCGAGCAAGCTGCTCTGGCAGAAAAACTCTGCAGCGAGATCGAGCCGAATCGGCCGTACTCGTTTGATTACCTCTGTTTCCGCATCACGAACTATCGTCCCGAAAAGCCAAGTCGACATAACGTCGAAGCGGCCGATCTGAAGCACGATCTTCATCTGTTGATCGAAGACCTCAGCGATTCGGCCGATGTGGCAGTCAATGAGTTCAGCGAACCGGTTCACACCGTCGATGACCTGAGCCGTTTGTTCAGTGTTTCCACCAAGACGATCAGCCGTTGGCGAGATGCCGGTTTGGTTAGCCGCCGGTTGTTGTTCGGCGGACGCAAACGCGTCGGATTCTTGCACAGCAGTGTGGAAGCCTTCATTTCCAAAAACCGCGAAAAAATTCGTCGCGGCGAACGTTTCAGCCAACTCAGCGATGATGAGAAGAGCGAGATGGTCGAACGCGCCCGGCAATTGGTCGAAGGCGGAGCCAGTTTGTCGGACGTCACTCGGCAATTGTCTGAGCAAATGAATCGCAGTCCGGAAACGATCCGTTATACGCTGAAGAATTTTGATGCCGATCACCAACAACTGGCGATCTTCCCCAACCATCGTGCGACGTTGACCGACGACGACAAACGAGCCATTTTCAAACTGGCGACGCAAGGAGCGTCGGTGTCGCAGTTGTGCAAACGATTCAAGCGGACGCGTTCGAGTATCCAACGCATCTTGTTGGATATGCGAATGCAACACGTGATGGAGTTGCCGTTGGACTATATGTACAACGAAGACTTTGACGCTCCGGCACGGATTCTCGAAGCCCGCGAAGCTGAAATCTTGGCACCGTTGCCCGAAGCCACCACGCCGCCACGCAAAGTCCGCGTGCCGAGCGGATTGCCAAGCTACTTGGCTGCTCTGTATGACGTGCCGCTATTGAATCGTGAACAAGAATACCACTTGTTCCGCAAAATGAATTACTTGAAGCACAAGGCGAGCCGGTTGCGAGATAGTCTCGAGACCGCTGGGGCATCCCGTACCGCAGTGATGGACCAAATTGATTCGCTGTACGAAGAAGCGGTCAAAGTGAAGAACAAGATCGTGCAAAGCAATTTGCGTTTGGTCGTTTCGATCGCCAAGCGTCACGTCGCCAGCAGCGATGACTTCTTCGCCTTGATCAGCGACGGCAACATGTCGTTGATTCGCGCCGTGGAAAAGTTTGATTACTCGCGTGGCAACAAGTTCAGCACGTATGCTTCATGGGCAATCATGAAAAACTTTGCTCGCACGATTCCCAGCGAGTTCAAACATCGCGATCGATTCCGTACGACGACCGAAGAACTGTTCTTGTCGCGTCAGGACGATCGACTTGATCCGTACGCCGAAGAAACGGTGCAGCGATCACGACAACGCGAGCTGTCAAAAATCTTGGACCGCTTGGATGAACGCGAACAAAAAATCATCACGGCTCGCTTCGGCCTCGGACGCGGCAACGAACCGCTCACGCTAAAAGAGGTCGGCGACGAGATGGGCGTGACCAAAGAACGCATCCGCCAACTCGAAGTCCGAGCACTGATGAAATTGCGTGAAGCCGCGAACGAAGCGAAAATCGATGTCGAACTAGGCTCGTAAACGCTCGGCGAAATCGAATCTCCTCAAAAACCTCGCATCGCGATTCCATTCGTGGTGCGAGGTTTTTTGTGGGTTACGAACTTCGTCCCGGTAACCGCACGGCGAAACAGACTTCGCAGCGATTGCGAGCAAGTTGCCGAATTTGAACATCGGTCGCCCCCCACGACTCGACCTTTCTCCGCCACGATTCGATTCGCTCCGCAGCGTCATAATCCCCCAGCTTCAGCGTGATCAGCAGACCGCGAAAATTGCTGTTGCGATTGCAAACCACATTGGCGACGGTGGCCAGGGTTTGGTTGGGTGTGACACTGGAATCGACCAGCATCCATTTGGCGCCGCGGAATTCGCGGCGTGGCAGATCATCGGCGCGGGCGACGATGTGCCGGAAATGAGGATGCTGGGCGATTCGCGGATCCATCTCGGCTGGATCAATCCCGATCACATCCATCCCCAGTTCGAGCAGACGGCCGCAAGCACCACCGGGCGCTGACCCGATCTCGACGGCAAGATCGCCTCGCTGCATTTCAAAACCACTCCACTGGATCGCTTCGGCGGCTTTGTAGTAGGCGCGCGAGACCGGTTCTTCGGCCAAATCGATTGGCTGGATTCCTCCAGGCCAACGCGTTGGCCACGTCTCGGCCTCATGCGTGCCAATGAACCAATGCGACGGTTCAAGCAACACCACATCGAGGATCTTTTCGCCTGGTTGGGCGACGCGGTTCGGAGCGTCCGAGCGGATCCAATCGGCTCCAATTTTTGTATAGATTTCCTCAGCGATCGCACGCGAAACTTCATCAATCCCCGGTTCAAAATCGAATCGGCCGATCGGGGCACGGTCTTTGGGCCAAAGATGCAATTGGTCAAACCGAAACTCGCGGGGATAACGCTCTTCGAGCAAGCCGCACAGCGTGTCAATCAGCGATGCCCCATCGGTTCCGCGTGCTTGCCCCAACGAAGACGAGGAGGTCCGAATAAAGATTCCTTTGGGCGGATTGCGAGCTTCGTCATGTTTGGCGGTAACAAACCCAGGCCGCGAAAAGGCAAGTCGCCAGCCCTCGGACGTGATCGATGCTTTGACCGCTTTTTCGGCCCCATAGGCGCAACACATCATTGCGAACGAGGGACCTGATGACGGAGCCGTTGTATTGTCTTTCTTGTTCACTGCGAGACTTTGCGGTTATTCGTTGCGGGGGGATCACGGCGAAATGCTGCGAGTCGCTCAGCGACTCCGGGAATCAATTTCGCCGCGTTTTCATGGTAAATTTTCTTGAGTACGTCGTCCGGCAAATCGATGCCGTCGATCGTCCACATGCCTTGCGGAGGAGGCACTTTTTCGCTGTATGGAAAGTTTTCGTCTCGCGTTTCAAAGAATCGCCAGTAGTAACGAAGCCTTGCTTCGGGCCATGGGCCGTCGGTCCCAAACAGAATCCGATCGGCATACCGAATGATGAAGTCGCGTGCGGTATACGGTTGGCGTCCAAGTTCATTGATTCGCGACGCCGGCTCGACCCACAGATTGGGATATTGATCCAACCATTGTCCGACGGTGGCTAGGTCTTCGGAATTGTTGGCCATGTGGGCGCCGATGAACTGCGTTTTAGGATGACGAGCGATCACGCGGTTGCGATCCGCCAGCAGCGAGTCACGCGACGGGAACTTGTCGCCATAAAAACTCCAATCGGGATGACGACTCAGTTCTTCCCAGCGTTCATTGGTTTCATCAATGGGGTCAAAGAAGGCGGCCGGGTCGGCGGTGTGAATGATCACGGGAATCTCTAACTCGCCACAGGTCTGCCAAATCGGATCCCAGCGAGGATCGTCAATCTTGATCAGCGATCCGTCGGGATTTTTGTAGCCGAGGCCAAATCGTTTAAATATTTTCAAGCCACTGACGCCTCGGCTCACCGCGTCACGCAGCTTTTCGCTGGTCCGCTCGGCGAAACCACGACGGTGACAATCCCAGCTAGCCGGATCATCGGCGGCTCCGTCGCCTTGCCAATCGATATTGGCGAAGATGACAAAGCGATCGCGATAATCGGTCCACAGCTCTTTCATATGGGCATCAAGCTGGTTCCCAAGCTTGCCGTCCAACGAGACGCACAGGGCGATCTGGTTGCGATCCATTAATTTGACAAAGTCGTCGATCGCTTGCGAATTTCCCCGCAACTTGTAATAGAAGTGAGTGTGCACATCGACGACGGGAAACGCCGCGTGGGTGCGAGGGTGGGCCGGGACGCGAAGTTGGCTTTGGGGGCGAAAATTTCTCAGCAAAAGTTCTCGGCCGTCACGTCCGTCCAGCGGAGCAACCGGGGGGGAGAAGGGCATGTCGGTTTCGACTGATTCAGGCGTCTCGGTCGATTTTGGCGTCTCGGTCGATTCCGGCCTCTCAGGCGACTGTCCGTTGGCGATGGACATTGACAACAGGACGACGAACACCCCCAGAATCGCAGGAACCATCGGTGGCAAAGCGATCGCCCTGGCGATCGGGAAAATGCATAGGTTGTTGAAGGATCTTGGTGGCACGCGAGTGATTGACACGTTCTTGCGGCTGCACCTCGTTTGGGCGGCAGTCATCCGAACATTCTCCGGTACAATAACGTCGTTTAAGTTAGCCATCATCGTCTTGGGTCATTGAATGTCATTGGTTGGTAAACGCGGGTGAACATGGATCGAACGGAGTACCAGACGGCAGGCGGCCAGTCGGCAAGCCAAAAACTCTCGCTAGAGGCAACCACGCCCCCCGCGGAAGTTCCCGGCTATCGGCTGCAACAATTTCTTGGCGCCGGTGCATTTGGTCAAGTTTGGGTCGGGCTCGATTTGAACACCGGACGCAGCGTGGCCGTGAAATTCTATCTGCACCGCGGGGGTGTCAATTGGTCGCTGCTCAGTCGTGAAGTCAAAAACCTTGTCCAACTTTCCGCGGATCGCCACGTCGTGCAAGTGCTCGAGGTCGGCTGGGACGCCGTTCCACCTTATTATGTGATGGAATTGGTCACCGGCGGATCGCTCGAAGACTTCCTTGAACATAACCACCAAATGCCGGTAACCGAAGCGGTCGACATGTTCCGCAAGATCGTGGTGGGGCTGAATCATTGTCATGGCAAAGGGGTGCTGCACTGTGACCTGAAACCTGCCAACGTTTTGCTCAGTGACGATAACGAGCCTCGTTTGGCTGATTTTGGGCAAAGCCGGATGTCGCATGACCAAACGCCTGCGCTCGGAACGCTGTTTTACATGGCTCCCGAGCAAGCCGATTTGAATTCCAGCCCGGATGCGCAGTGGGATGTCTACGCAGCGGGAGCGATATTGTATCGGCTGCTGACGGGAACGCCTCCGTATCGTGACGAATCGATCGTCGGCGAGATCGATACAGCAGGCTCGCTTCCCAAACGGCTCGAGCGGTATCGCGAAGCGATTCACAAAAGCGATCCTCCCAACGGCCATTTCTTGGTGCGTGGCGTGGACCGCATGTTAGCCCGGATCGTCAACCGATGTCTCGCTCCGAATCCGGCCGATCGCTACGAGAATGTGCAGCAGATTCTGCAGGACCTAAACCGTCGTGACCGCGCACACGCTCGACGACCACTGATGTTACTTGGCATTGTCGGCCCGCTGCTGGTGTTGCTGGCGACCGGAATTTTTGCTGCACGAAGTGTCGAGCACGCCAGCCAAAGTACGGTCAAGGCACTTCGCCAAGAAGCATTTGGCAGCAATCAATTGGCTGCCAAATTTGCTGCACGCACGCTCGAAAGCGAGATCGAACGCTACTTTCAAGCCGCGCGAACCGAAACACGCGGTCAGGAACTTCGCCAACTGTTGCAAGAATCGTTCAATCACCCTGAGATGAAATCATCACGCGAGATCATTGGATCTTCGCGCAGCAGCGCGGCCGAGAAGATCGCCGCCCGCGAGGCGATACTCGACGCGGAACCGCGACTTCGGATCGACCATTGGCTCCGTGAACGATTGCAGCGGTACGATGATCCGTCCCCCTCATCACGCCGACCGCGTTTTGCCACGATGTTTATCACCGATGCGATGGGAACGATCATCGGAATCGTCTACGACGAAGCCATTCCACGATCGCAAAACAGTGCCGGACGCAACTTTGCATTCCGTGGCTATTTCCACGGCGGACGGAACGATCTCGCCCCTGAAACCCCACCCGAAACGATTGCCCCACTCGAACGCACTCATTTGTCCGCGGCGTTTCAAAGTACGGCGACGGGGCTTTGGAAAATCGCGGTGAGCACTCCGATTTATTTCACCGACGATCACACCCGACCTGATGCGGTTTTTGTGGCTACCATCAATCTCGGTGATTTTCAGTTGCTGCAAAGTGAACAAGGAGCCAATCAAATCGCGGTGCTGATCGAAGCACGCGAAGGACCGATGCGAGGCACGGTGCTGCAACACCCCTTGATGGACCATCGGCGTGAAGCAGGCACAACGTTGGCAGGCGAGAAATTCCAAGTCGATGCAAAATTGATCGATCGCATTCTGGAAGGAGGCGATGTCGATTATCGAGATCCCGTTTCCAACTGTGTCGACGGCAAACCTTACGCGGGTGATTGGATCGTCGCGATGCAGGCGGTGGAATTGCCGAATCCGGATGGTCTTGGACTGGACCAAGAAGGTGAACTTTCAAAAGAAACCACCGATTTGCTGGTGCTGGTCCAATACCGGCTTTCGACCGTTATGGCGCCGGTGGGGCAAATGCGTTCGGTGCTGTTGACCGAAGGAGCCGCAGCAATCGCATCGATCTTGCTCGTGACCGTCGTATTGTGGATCTTCGTGCAACGCACGGGCGAATCCAGGGTCGCTTCGGAAAGCGTCCCGGATAAAGACACGAGTGATCGAACCGGAATGACCGAAACCATTGCGGTTTGATGTCCCCGAGAAAGGTTCTCACTCACTTAAAACGCCCTTCTTCGAAAGGCTCCCACCAGGAAACGAAATGGCTGATCTCAATAAGGATGTCGACGAGCCAGTGGACGACGACGTTCCGATGCAAGCCGCGGCTCAGAACAACAACCAAGAAAGCGGCGATGCTGACAACGACGTGACGAAGGCCAGCGACGACACAGCACAGCCCACCGACAACGCGTCGCATTCGAGTGACGAACCGTGGATCGACGATGCCGAAGAATTGTCGCTCGATGATCTCGGCGCGGCCTATGCGCGAGCCGCAGCCAAACATGATCCCGAAGCCTTTGCCCCCAGCGAGGAGGAGGAGGAGGCTGCGAATGAATCATCTGCCGATGAGTTAGAAGCCGCGTTCGAAGACGAAGCGGACGCCGAAGAAGACGAACTGGTAACGCCCGAAGCGATCATCGAAGGCGCGTTGTTTATCGGTCACCCTGAAAACAAACTGATCACCGAACAGCGACTTGCGGCGCTGATGCGTGAGGTCACGCCCGAAGAAGTGGTCGAGTTGATCGCAAAGCTGAACCAGTCGTATCGGGACGCGGACCAAGCGCTGCGAATCATTCGGGATGACCAAGGGTACCGGATGACGATTTCACCGGAAGTCGAGAATGTGCGGCGATCCTTTTCGGGCAAAATCCGCGAAGCCAAACTCGCGCAAGCCGCGATCGAGGTTCTTGCGCTTGTGGTGTACCAGCCCGGCATTTCGGCCCAAAAAGTTCAAGACCAGCGTGGTCGCGAATGCGGCCCGTTGCTGAACCAACTCGTTCGTCGCCAACTGCTGAGCATCGAGCGAAAAATCCCCGAGGAGGGTGGCCGAGCGGTCCCACATTACTACCCGACCGAGCGATTTTTGACGCTGTTTGAACTCGAATCGCTTGACGACCTGCCGCAAGTCGAAGAAGGCCTCCGCGGTGTAACCTAAGGTTTCAGCAGCCGGCGAAACTCGCCAAGAGTTTCGTCGAGCCTCATCCGCGTGGGGACATAGCTTAATTTTGGGGGTTGACTCTGATTTGGACGAGGGGAAGGATTCCTTTTGGTGACGTTGCTGGTCCC
>TARA_R110002073_G_scaffold4917_22_pt1 | contig 13755 bp, 13 predicted proteins | sample TARA_R110002073 | Tara Oceans TARA_R110002073 (sample SAMEA4397174) | marine metagenome | biome: Polar Biome; feature: [DCM] deep chlorophyll maximum layer (ENVO:01000326); material: water (ENVO:00002006), including particulate matter (ENVO:01000060) such as... | depth 40 m
TCTTGAAAGCGCTGGGTGTGTGCCGTCTGCTAAGACCGCGGGATTTACATCTGGACTTGGATTATGAGCGGTGATCAACGCCTGATTAATATCCGGAGTTTTCAGTTCAGGATACTTGTTGCCAATGCTATCGATTACCTTCCCAGACTTCATTAGATTGAGTACCTGGTCAATAATTTTTCTAAAGCGCTGCTGGGTTAGACCCTCGGTCGACGGGTAAACGGGGGTCAACGAGGTTTCGAGCGGACTATCCGCTGGTTCGTATTCCGGGTGATACATTTCAAGGCCAGCGGCACCTCGGCGTACTTCACCAAAGCATCGTATAGTTGAACTATTTTCAAGGTTGGTTTGTTGGACCCGGGAAAAGTGAAAAAAACGAATGGTCAGGGTGCCAGTGTGGTCCTGAACTTTTGCCAGCAAGCTACGCCGTCTTCCAAACGCAATGTCACAGGCCAGTACCTTGCCTTCAATTAGTGCGGTGGTTGAGGGTTGTAGTGCGCCAATAGGCGTGACCTGTGTTCGATCCTCGTACCGTAGGGGCAAGTGAAACAGAACATCTTGAAGTGTACGAATACCAAGTTTTGCAAGCTTGCCTGCAAGGGCGGGTCCGACCCCTGACAGGCTGGTAACGTCGGCCTGGTCGAGGCGATTGGGCATTAACTCGTCATGGCTACAATGGCGTCAACTTCAACCTTTGCGCCTTTTGGTAAGGCGCTGACTTCAATTGCAGCTCTTGCCGGGTAGGGTTGTTCGAGAATGGCTGCCATAGCTTCATTGACCAGGGGAAAATGATCCAGGTTAGTCAGGTAGACATTAAATTTCAGAACATTATTTAGATTTGTATTCGCCGCATCGCAAACAGCTTTCAGGTTCTTAAAGACCTGTTTAATCTGAGGTTCAATTTCATCGCTGACCAGAGTCATTGAGACCGGGTCCAGGGGAATCTGACCAGAGATATACAAAGTGCCTTGATGGACAACAGCCTGCGAGTAAGTGCCAATTGCGGCGGGTGCCTTGTCCGTGGAAATGATCGTTTTCATTAGCCCCTTGTCCTTGTGATTTTGTTGATACTTCTCACGGTCCGCAGTCTTTTTATGACCGCAGCCAAATGCACTCTATCTCTTACACTCAAGACAATATTGACGGTTGATAGCGCGGCGTCTCGCTCAACCATATTCATTCGCTCAATATTTGCGTCGGCGTTAGTGATGATGCTGGCAAGGGTCGCAATCATAGCTTTTTCGTGTTCTAGCTCAACCCGGAGTTCAACGGAAAAATCGTCATCAACATTGGGATCCCAGCGAACGGTCATGATTTCTTCTGGTCTGTCTCGAAATTCGTACATATTTCGACAGCCGTCGACGTGTACAACAATGCCTTTACCCGGCGAGATATGTCCAATAATAGGATCCCCTGGTATGGGTTTGCAGCACTTAGCATAGGTGACCACAAGACCCTCCGTACCCCGGATCGCCAATGGTGCATGTTGATCCGGCTCGTTGTACTGTTCGGCGTTGTCCTCTAACAGGGATCTGGTAATCACAAAGGCCATCTGGTTGCCGAGTCCGATCGCTTCAAGTAAGTCGCTCACATCAGAAATATTTTTTAGTGCCAGGACTCGATTCCATTGTGCTTCAGTCACATCCACAAAAGATTTGGACTGGGTGCCCAGGGAGCGTTCTAACAGTCGCCGACCCAGCTCTATGGATTCGGAAGACTTTTGATTTTTTAGGGTGTGGCGAATACCGCCTCTGGCTTTGCCAGTAATGACAAAACTTAACCATGCTGGATTGGGTTGGGCGCCGGGTGCGGTAATGATTTCTACTGTCTGACCACTTTCCAGAGTTGCGGAAAGTGGCCCCAGGCGCCGGTCAATCCGGCAAGCTACGCAGGTGTTACCAATATCTGTATGAACCGCATAGGCGAAGTCCACGGGCGTTGCTCCCTGGGGGAGGTCGTAAATTTGACCCGCCGGTGTAAAGACATATACCTCATCGGGAAACAGATCAATTTTCACATTTTCAATAAACTCTAGAGAGTTGCCGGCGCTCTGCTGTATCTCGAGCAGCCCCTTCATCCACTCCCGTGCCCGTTTGTGACTTCCGCTGGTACTTTCATCGCTGGTTTTATAAAGCCAATGGCCGGCAATGCCATTGTTGGCTACCATTTCCATTTCAAAAGTACGAATTTGAATCTCAATTGGCAGGCCGTGCATGCCAAACAACGTGGTATGCAATGACTGGTAGCCATTGGCTTTTGGAATAGCGATGTAGTCTTTAAATCTTCCAGCAACTGGTTTGTACAAATTATGGACTGCGCCGAGAACCCGATAGCAGGTATCGACGTCGTCTACAATAATGCGAAAAGCGTACACATCCATGATTTCAGAAAAGGAGCGACGCTTGCTGCGCATTTTGTCGTAAATACTATAGAGATGCTTTTCTCGACCAAAAACTTCAGCGGGAATGTTTTCCCGCTCGAGACATGACTCAATGGATGACAGAACCTTGCTCACGACTTCCTTACGGTTGCCCCGGGCTTTCAAAACGGCCTTTTCGATCATGCGTGAACGTAGTGGGTGCATGGCTCGAAAGCCGAGTTCTTCGAACTCCACGCGAATGGTGTTCATGCCGAGTCGATTGGCGATTGGGGCGTAGATTTCTAACGTTTCTTTAGCAATCCGACGGCGCTTTTCTGCATCGAGAAAGCCGAGGGTTCGCATATTATGGAGTCGGTCTGCAATCTTGACCAAAATAACTCGAATGTCCTTGGCCATCGCCAGGGTCATTTTCTGAAAGTTTTCCGCCTGGGCTTCGGCCCTGGACTGGAACATGCTTTTTAACTTACTGACACCGTCAACTAGATTTGCCACGTCCTCATCGAATTGTTTTGAAAGCGTGTGTTTGGGAACGCCGGTGTCTTCGATGACATCGTGTAGCAATGCAGCCATCAAACACTGATGGTCCATATGCATTTCAGCAAGAATGGCCGCAACAGCCAGGGGGTGATGGATATAGTCTTCGCCGGATTTGCGCTTTTGGCCGGTATGGGCGGTTTCGGCGAAGTAGTAGGCCTTCTTAACCTGATCTATCTGATCCGGTTCAAGGTATTCGCTAAGTTCAAGTGCAAGGGAGTCAATCGTCAGCAAGGAGTGCTCCGATTGACTCGAGAAGGACGAGCGTAGAGTTACTAGAAGTCTGTGGGTGGTTGATTGAGTCCATCAGTTTCAGTATTAATTACCAGATCGTGTTCTTCTGTCTGGGGCTTTTCGGTGAGGATTGAAGCGTCGATAAGACCTTCCGCAATCTCCCTAAGCGCCAATACAGTGGGCTTGTCGTTTTCCAGAGGCACTAAAGCGTCTTTGCCGCCGGTTGCTATCTGACGGGCTCGCTTGCTGCTGACCATCACCAGTTCGAATCGGTTTTCGACATTTTCCAGACAATCTTCAACAGTCACTCTAGCCATTAAGTTCTCCAATTTTCGTGTGTGCGCCCCAGATTCTCGGGGCCGCGCAGTTTAACGAAAATTACGAGGTAAAAACAATAGCTTAGGGTGATGTTGTAAGCAATTCCGATAACAGGGTTCTTTGCCGCTCAAGTTGAACTTTGAGGCTAAATGCTGGGTCTTCCGTTTCAATGACGGATCTAATTTGGCTGAGGGCCGTATCAAAATCATCATTAACAACCAAATAGTCAAACTCTCGAAAATGAGAAATTTCGTTCATCGCCTCACCGGTTCGACGTTCAATTGTTGCTGCGTCGTCCTGGGCGCGGCTGTGCAGCCGTTGTTTTAAGGTCGCAAGGCTAGGTGGGAGAATAAAAATAGAGATTGCTCCGGCTACCTGTTGGCGAATTTGAGAGGCGCCCTGATAGTCGATCTCGAGCACCAGATGTTTACCCTGGTTGATAATGCTGCCCATGGCCTCGCGGCTAGTGCCGTAGAGGTTGCCAAACACCTCGGCGGACTCGATAAATCCGTCCTGCTCGTGAAGTGCCTTAAATTCGTTTTGTGAAACAAAATGATAATTTACCCCATCCACTTCATGGGGACGCATTGGCCGCGTGGTATGCGAGACAGCAACATCAATATTCGCGCTGGATTCGACCAGGGCCTTAACTAGACTGGTTTTGCCGGCGCCCGACGGTGCTGCAATAACCACCACTTTGCCGCGCGGTTTGTGATTTGAAGGTCCTGTTTTAGGAGAATCTGTCATTCGATGTTCTGCACCTGTTCACGCATTTGTTCAATGATGACCTTTAGCTCTACCGCGGCGATTGTAGTATTGGCTGCGATGGCTTTTGAAGAAAGGGTATTAGCCTCCCGGTTAAGCTCCTGCATCAGAAAATCCAGTCTTCGGCCGGAGGGTTTGCTGCTGGCGAGCGTAGCAGTGACCTCGGCGACATGGGTTTCGAGTCGATCGAGTTCTTCTGCAACGTCGCTCTTTTGCGCTTGATAGACGAGTTCCTGTTCTAATCGTCCTGAATCCACTTCAACCTGTAGTTCGTTGATTCGGTCGCGAATCTTCTGTTGTTGTCTGGCTTGTATAACAGCCACCTCACTTTTGACCCCGGAGACAATCGCTGCGAGTTCGCCCAATTTTTCTAGAATAATACGAGCCAACTCAGCGCCTTCGCGGGCTCTCATTTCAACCAGTGCATCAATCGCATTTGCAAAAACCGCTGCAACCTCTTTACCTTGTTCGTCCCTGTCCTGTTTTTGTTGATCGAGTATTCCTGGCCACTGTAGAAGTTCTAGCGTGCTTGGCTGGCGGGCTTCAGGGAAAACACTGGCTACTTTCCGGGTGGCGGCTTCGAGCTGCTCGAGTCCTTTGGGATTAACCTGTAGCCCTGTTGAGTCGCCCTCAGCGGGCTCAATTCGGAGTAAACAATCTAGCTTGCCTCGTTGTAGCTTGCCCCGCAGGACGTCCCGTAGGGTTGGCTCAAGAAACCGAAAAAATTCCGGAATCTTGAAGTTTACATCCAGATACCGCTGGTTGACGGAGCGAACTTCCCAGACGATTCCCTTGGATTCGGATCGGGCGAAAGCGGTCATACTATTTGTCATATTAATTTTGCGTCTTAGCGCCCTTCTTTGATCGGCCCAAGTATAATGGAGTTTAATGTAATGGTAGGAAAATCAATGTCATTTACTCGCTCAAACGACCGCGCCCTTGATGAGGCTCGGCCTGTGACCTTTGAAGCAGGCTATACCAAACACGCTGAAGGATCTGTTTTAGTCTCTTTCGGAGACACCAAGGTAATTTGCACCGCTAGCGTAGATAATGGTGTACCCGGGTTTTTGCGGGGAAAAGGCCAGGGTTGGTTAACCTGTGAATATGGAATGTTACCCCGTTCTACCAATACTCGGATGGACCGAGAAGCCGCGAGAGGCAAGCAGGGCGGGCGAACCGTAGAAATACAACGATTGATCGGGCGCTCCTTGCGAAGTTGTATCGATATGAAAGCGCTTGGGGAATGCACGGTACGAATCGACTGTGATGTGATTCAGGCTGACGGCGGTACGAGAACCGCCTCCATCACCGGTGGTTGTGTAGCCCTTCATCTCGCTTTACAAAAAACCTCAAAACTAAAAGCGTTTAAGCAGTTTGTCGGCGCGGTGTCTGTTGGCGTGGTGGAGGCAGCACCGTTACTTGATTTGGAATACATTGAAGATTCGAACGCAGAAACCGACATGAATGTTGTGATGACGGAGGCCGGAGCGTTTATTGAGGTCCAGGGTACAGCTGAAGGCGCTCCATTCGACCGAGCCGAGCTGAATGCGATGCTTGAACTTGCTGAGAAAGGTATCAGCGAACTTGTACTCGCCCAAAAAGCAGTTTGTGGAGTAGCGTAATGCTGCCTTACCAGAAGCAATTTATCGATTTTGCCCTTCAACACGGGGTGCTTCAGTTTGGCGAGTTTGTGTTGAAATCCGGTCGAATCAGTCCCTATTTTTTTAATGCTGGAGGCTTTAACTCGGGCGCGGCGTTGCATCGGCTCGGACAGTTTTACGCGCAGGCCCTGCTTGCATCAAAGCTGGACTACGATATGTTGATGGGGCCTGCCTATAAAGGGATTCCGCTGGTTTCAGCGACCGCTATTTCGCTGCAGATTGATCATGGCCGCAATGTCCCCTTTGCATTTAACCGCAAGGAAGCAAAACTCCATGGAGAAGGCGGTAACCTGGTCGGTGCACCCCTGGAGGGAGATGTGGTTATCGTCGATGATGTGATTACCGCTGGTACGGCAATCCGGGAGGTTATTGCGTTGCTAGCTGAAACTCCCGCTTCCGTTGTTGGTGTTGTCGTGGCGATTGACCGAGAAGAACAGGGTCAAGGCCCGCTGTCCGCTATTCAAGAGGTGGCAGCGGAGTTTGGGATCGAGGTTGTCAGTGTTGTAAAATTGAGCGATATTATTGCGTATCTTGATGCATCTGATGAATATCGAGATACACTTCAGAATATGAAGGCATACCAAGAGACTTATGGCATTTAAGGCACGGCTCAAGAATAGCGGCATATTGGTAGCTGTTGGTCTAGTACTGATAGCGCCTATGGTCTCGGCTGAGCTGTATAAATATGTCAATGAAGATGGTGTAACGGTTCTCGACAGTCACGTACCTGCCCGCTATGTCAAAAATGGCTACTCCATTCTGAGTCTCGATGGCCGGGTACTTGAGGTGGTTCAGAGGGCGTTATCGGACCAGGAGATCCGAGATCGGGATTCCCAGTTAGCTGAACAACGAGCCCGTGAAAAAGCAGAGCGTGAACAGAAGGTTGCCGATCAAAACCTGATGCGAATTTACGGTACGCCCGAGGATGTTGTTCGTGCACGGGACACCAAATTGGCCAGCATCGAGGGTTTTATCAATACCAGTCGAGGTAACCTGGCTCGACTGGAATCGCAAAAACGTTCATTAGAATCCCAGCTTGCTGATATTGAAAGGGCGGGCGGTACGATTGGCAAAAATAGGCTTGCCCAGATCCGATCAATTGAAAATCGGATTCGAAGTAATGAAGCAGAAATTGCCGCCAAACAGGGGGAGATGGATGAGTTACGGGCTAACTTTAGCGCTGACCTAAAGCGCGTTCGAGAACTCTACCAAACCGGTCCCCTTGGCGGTTAACGATCGAACTATCAATCTGTTTCCAAACTACCTATTTCCAAACCACTTATTTCCAAGCTACCTACTTCCAAGCTAAGTTTTGGCGAACTAAATTTTTGCGAACAATGCTTGCTTGATTGCTTGCCATTGAATCGGCCAGTTCTCCGTTGGCATTCTCTGAAAATCGCTTCGCACAAATTGGCTGATGCGCCCTTCTGCTACCGCAAGCATCAGATTTGCCGCCGTGGAGACATCCATCTGTGTTGACTGATCACCTCTTAGTTCTGCCTCTCGCAGTATCTGTTTTAGCTGTAGTTCAAAACGGTCAAAAAACTGAGCCACCCTTGCCCGTAGTCGGTCGGTCTCTCCGGCCAGGGGGTCCCCGGTCAAGATTCGAGTGATGCCCGGATTACGTTCTGCAAAAGTCAGCAGCAGATACAGTGCCTTGTCACAACGGCTCTCGGTTGCCGCTTCGTCATTCAGGATGACATTGATCCGAGAAAAGATGGTTTCTTCAATAAATTCGATTAAGCCATCAAACATTTTTGCCTTGCTCGGGAAATGCCGGTAAAGGGCTGCTTCAGAAACGCCGACCTGTTTCGCCAGCCCTGCAGTTGTAATTCGCCCGCCCGGTGTCGCCTCCAACATCTCCGCTAGGGACTGAAGTATCTGTTGTTTTCGAGAGATTTTTTCGCCGTCACTCATGATTCTTTAGGCTCCGTAAGGCTGGTGGAGGAAATCATCGTGCCGACGCCCTCGTCTGTAAGTAGCTCCAACAAGACTGCATGAGCAACCCTACCGTCAATAATTTGTGCGCTGTTAACACCTTGTTCTACAGCCTCCACTGCGCAACGGATTTTTGGCAACATGCCGCCGTTGATAGTGCCATCATTTATCAATCGTTCAACCTCGAGCAGCGTCAACGAAGATAATAAATTCCCTGACTTGTCCTTGATGCCTTCAATATCCGTTAGCAGCATTAATTTTTCAGCCTTAAGCTCTGAGGCGATTTTGCCCGCAACCAGATCTGCATTGATGTTGTAGGTTGTGCCATCCTCACCTGAACCAATGGGTGCAATAACAGGGATAATGTCACTTTGGGTCAGAAGGTTGAGCAACTCCTTATTGATCTTAATCACCTCCCCAACATGACCTATATCAATAATCTCCGGGGAAGTAAGTTCCGGAGACGGACGTTCTATAAGCATTTTTTTGGCGATAATGAGGTTTCCATCTTTACCTGTCAGGCCAACCGCGGTACCGCCGGCTGTATTGATAAGATTGACAATATCCTGATTGACCAGCCCGCCAAGGACCATCTGTACCACGTCCATAGTCTTGCTGTCAGTGACGCGCATTCCGTCTACAAACGAACTTTGTATATTGAGTTCATCTAATAGCTTGCCAATTTGTGGGCCACCACCGTGAACCAAAATCGGATTGAGACCGACTAATTTCATGAGGACTATATCTCGAGCAAATTCTTGCTTGAGCTGGTCATCGACCATGGCATGACCGCCATATTTGATCACGATGGTACGGTTAGTGAAGCGTTGAATATAGGGCAATGCTTCAGTTAGTACGTTTGCGATATTAATCGCAGATTCTCGACTTAAGGTCATGTCGTAGCTCTAGTGGTAACTCTAATGGTAAGCCTAAATGTAAATATACATGCAATGCTAAAAAGTAAGGCTGGCTTGAATATCCTTCAGCTTTTCTCGGAATAGATCCTGTATATCTGCAAGGCTTTCTTTGTCATCGGCTTCAAAGCGCAGGGTCAAACAGGCGGTGGTATTTGATGCACGCACGAGGCCCCATCCCTCAGCAAAATCCACTCTCAAGCCGTCGATGCTTGTGACAGTTGCGTCGCCAAAATCTGCTGCCTCTATGAGGCGAGCAACAATATCAAACTTGTGGGATTCGGCAACGGGAATTGTAATTTCAGAAGTCGAAATGCTTTCAGGGAATTCTTGCAAAAGTTCAGCCAAACCTTCTGATTGTGAACCAACAATTTCAAGTAGTCGCGCAGAAGCGTACAGGCCATCATCGAAACCAAACCATCTTTCCTGGAAGCAAATGTGTCCGGACATTTCGCCGCCCAAAATGGCGTCGGTTTCTTTCATCTTAGCCTTAATGTAGGAATGACCGGAGCGACACATTACAGGTCTTCCACCAAAACCACTGATGACACTATTTAGGTGCCTTGTACATTTCACGTCGTAGACCACGTCGGACCCAGGGTTTCGAGAGACCACGTCCTTTGCAAACAGCATAAGGAGCCGGTCAGGCCAAATGATGTCTCCGTCGGCCGTTACGGCCACCAGTCGATCACCGTCACCATCAATGGCGATGCCAAGATCTGCCTCTTCAGAGCGAACAGCAATAATTAGATCTTCCAGATTTGCAGGAACCGTTGGGTCTGGATGATGGTTAGGAAAGTTCCCATCAACTTCACAATACAGCGGTATGACTTCACAACCGAGATTGCCGAGCAGTTCCGGTGCAATATCTCCGGCGATCCCATTCCCACAATCTATAACAACTTTAAGCGGCTGCGCCACAACAACATCGTCAGTGATCGCGTCCATATAGTCGTCACGGATATCAATTTCTGTGACATCACCGTCTCCTGCAACAAAGTCCTGGGACTGAAACCGCTGCAATAGGCGCTGGATATCTTCACCGACCAGCGTACGTCCAGCCAAGACGACTTTCATGCCATTGTGGTCTGCGGGATTATGACTACCCGTTACCATAACGCCGCTTGTCGCCTCGGAATTGTTTGTTGCGTAGTACAGGAGTGGTGTGGGAACAAAGCCAATGTTAATCACTTCTCGACCTGTGGATACCAGGCCGCCAATCAGCGCGTCGACAATATCAGGGCTGGATAGCCTGCCGTCAGCACCAACAACAATCTTAGATTCGCCTAGATCATCAGCTTCAGAACCTATTGCCTGACCTATTTGATAGGCGATGTCTTCATTCAGAGTTTGACCGACGACCCCCCGGATGTCGTAAGCGCGAAATATGCCCGATACGTCTGGGCCTTCATCAACAACTTCATCTTCAACGTCCGGTTCTTCTTCGAGTACTTCCTGGTAGTCGCCTTCCTCATCCATTTCGATATCAATGGCTTCCGGTTGAAGGTCTGCGGCTTTTGGCTGAGCTTTTACATCCAGAGGGACAACCACTTTCTTCTCTTTGTCTTTTTTACCAAGCCGAGCAAGGGTAAGGTCAAGCTCGACAAACTCACTCAGTTGGAAATGACTGCTGGGACTAAAGGCGCCATTGATGGCGTCTGCCATTTGATTCTGTAGCAGCGTGGTATCTGACTTCAGGGTTGCGATAATCTTGTTGATGCCAACAAACACAGCTCCAAGGGCAATCAGTAAAAACACCAAGAGGGGTAAACTGTAGATAATAATATTGCCGATGCTGGTATTGGCAAGCTTCTCGGAAGGCTGAAACTGAAGCTTCCAAACGCCATTAATTAATTCTCTTTCGAGCGGTTCACCAACGCCTTCACCAACCTTTAGAAACTCTGTTTGCTGGTTCGTATTGAATGTTTGAATGAGTGTGACACCACCATTTAATTCCTCACTGATTTCATCGAGGAGCGCGGCGGTATCCAAATAGATAAACAACGTGCCGCGGATAGTGTCACTCGATGGTGGCTTAATTGGAGCTGCCAGACCCACGACCCAGCGACCGTTTGCATTAATTGCCTCGGGAAAAACCGGTTCGCCCTGTTCTGCTTTGTTAACGAGATCAAGGGAAGTATAGGTAAAGGGGGGGCTTTCATCTCTGTCGACCTTTGCCTCGCCGACGCGAATCATTCTGACTCTTACTGCGTTGGGGATCAATTCACGGAGGCGAGCTTCTTCGAGGGCTCTGGCTGATGCATCGGCATTTGCGACCAGTTCCGTTAAGCGGATGCTCGTGGCCATATTGTTTGCTTGCTTAAGAAGTTTCATCTGGGCCTGATTGACCCGTGCTCGAGCGTTGTCGGCGGCCTGATCTATCAGGCGCTCCTGGTGTGCACCTGTAATGCTGCTCTGGACGAAGAGCATCGTTAGCACCAACGCAATAACAAAACCCGCAATAACGCCACCAAGTGGGATCAGGTTGAATGCGATGAGTTGATTGTTAGATTTAGCGGTCACTTGGAGGTCCTATTGTTTTCCTGAGGAACCGAAGCCAGAAGCTCCGCGGTCTGTTTCGGCAAAGTCTGCAACAATTGCAAATTGCGCCTGAACAACTGGCACGATTACCATTTGGGCAATTCGGTCGCCGGGTGAAATGGAGAAAGCTGTCATGCCGCGATTCCAGCAGGACACCATCAGTTCGCCTTGATAGTCAGAATCGATTAAACCCACCAGGTTGCCGAGCACGATACCGTGTTTATGGCCCAGTCCCGAGCGCGGTAGAATCATCGCAGCGTAACCGGGGTCAGCCAAATAGATTGCAATCCCCGTGGCGATTAGGGTGGTATCCCCTGGCTCAAGTGTGATGGCCTCATCCATGCAGGCTCTTAGGTCCAACCCAGCACTGCCAGCAGTTGCATGGGTTGGCAGCGGAAACTCCTTCCCTATCCTGGGGTTCAGAATCTTCAACTGGATCTCTTTCATAGGCGCTCTGCAATCAGTGAAATGATGTGTCTAGATAAGTTGCTCTTGGACATAAGGGGAAAGCCGGTCTCTCCGTCGCGCCACAGTATGGTTGTGGCGTTGTTATCGCTGTTAAACCCTATGTTGTTGTCAGACACATCATTAGCCACAACCAGGTCCAGATTTTTTGCGGTCAACTTTTTGCGGGCATAATCTACTAGGTTTTCAGTTTCAGCTGCAAAACCAACTGTAAACGGCCTGGGATTGTGTCTCGCGACCGCCGCCACGATGTCGGGATTTTCGATGAGTTCCAAAGTCAGCACGTTCTTACCATTCACCTTTTTGATTTTTTGGTTGGCGGTATTTTGTGGTCGGTAGTCGGCAACAGCGGCAACCGCAATAAATATGTCACAACCCTGTAGATTGTTCATGACAGTATCGTACATCTCTTGTGCTGAGGTGACCTTAAGCATCTTTGCCCGATCAACCGCTCCCAGGTCGGTTGGGCCTGTAACAAGAGTGACGTCTGCGCCGGCTTCGATAGCCGCTTCTGCAATCGCATAACCTTGTTTTCCGGAACTATGATTTGAAATGTACCGGACGGGATCAATGGCTTCTTGAGTAGGGCCTGCTGTGATCATGACGCGTTTACCTGACAGCAACATTGAGGGGAACAACTGCCCCACCGCTTCTACAATAAGAGGAACGTCTAAAAGTCTACCCTCTCCAACTTCACCACAGGCTTGAATGCCGGAATCTGGCCCAAAGACATGAATGGGGCCCGCGGCGAGTTTTTCCATATTTGATTGTGTGTTGGCGTTGCCCCACATGGCTTGATTCATCGCGGGGGCTACCGCAATTGGGCATTGTGCAGCCAGACAGAGCGTCGTGAGAAGATCATTGCCTTGACCGGTTACCAGTCTCGCGATGAAGTTTGCGCTTGCCGGCGCAACCAAAACCAGGTCGGCCCATCGAGCGAGCTCAATGTGACCCATTACCGATTCAGTCTCAGTATCTAAAATATCTGTGTGGACCGGGTGAGTCGACAGAGCTTGCATGGTTAATGGCGTAATAAATTCTGTGGCGGCTTTAGTCATCACAACACGAACATCTGCACCTTGGTCCTGTAGTCGCCGGGTGAGTTCTGCGGCCTTATAGGCAGCAATACCTCCTGTTATGCCAAGCAGAATTCTTTTGTTTATCAGTTTCATGGGTACTGGCTCATTGCTGCTGGCTCACTGTTGCCGGCTCATTGCTGCAGGCTCGCTATTATCGGGTGAGTGCTGTTGTTTATCACCTACAGGGAACGGCGCAATTAGACGACAGACGATCACCACTACGATGGGTAAAGATACCATTTTAGAGAATGTTGGTGTAAGTGCTTAATCACGGTACAAACGAGTCCTGATCAAGGTAAGAGATAGACTGGCCGTATCTGCCACTCGACATGGGTAAATTATTCCGGTTGATAGTAGGAGCAACAGTGGATTGGCCAATTTCAGAACGACCTAGAGAAAAACTTCTTGCCCGTGGGGCGTCATCTTTAACGGACGCAGAGCTTGTAGCGATCTTTCTTAGAACGGGTACATCCAAGCAGTCGGTCCTCCACCTTGCGAACAATCTGATCCAGCAACTAGGCGGACTGCGAGGACTCCTTGAGGCGGACTATCAGACTTTGACTCAGTGCCATGGTATTGGGCTCGCTAAGTTCGTACAGCTTCAGGCAGCCCTCGAGCTTGGCGAACGCTTCCTATTTGCGAGGCTCGAGCGTGGAGACGGATTACTTGATCCAGCCACGACCAGACGGTTCCTAAAGAGCAAGCTTCGGGACTACGATCGCGAGGTGTTTGCCTGCCTATTTCTTGACAATCAACATCGAGTAATCAGCTACGAGGAGCTCTTTTTTGGAACGATTGATGGGGCGAGTGTTCATCCCCGGGAAGTTGTTAAGCGAGTGCTTCACCATAACGCCGCCGCTGTCATTTTTGCCCATAATCACCCTTCAGGAGTTGCTGAACCCAGCCAGGCTGACCAGCGCATTACG
>TARA_R110002073_G_scaffold87564_15_pt1 | contig 13748 bp, 10 predicted proteins | sample TARA_R110002073 | Tara Oceans TARA_R110002073 (sample SAMEA4397174) | marine metagenome | biome: Polar Biome; feature: [DCM] deep chlorophyll maximum layer (ENVO:01000326); material: water (ENVO:00002006), including particulate matter (ENVO:01000060) such as... | depth 40 m
GACCTTGCCGAGGCCCTGGCCGATTTCGCGCCTTGCGAATTGCGGCGCGGGGCGCGCAATTGCGTGTTTTCCGACGGTAATCCCAACGCGCAGGTGATGATCGTCGGCGAAGGCCCCGGCGCCGAGGAGGACAAGCTGGGCAAGCCTTTCGTCGGGCGGGCCGGGCAGCTGCTGGACCAGATGTTCGGGGCCATCGGCCTGACCCGCTCCAGCCCGGATCCGGCGGCGTCGGTCTATATCACCAACACCGTGCCGTGGCGCCCGCCCGGCAACCGCGAACCGACGCCCGAGGAACTGGCGATGCTGCGCCCGTTCCTGCTGCGCCATATCGAGCTGGCCGCGCCGCGGGTTCTGGTGCTGGTCGGCAATGTCGCCTGTGACGCGCTGCTGGGGCGGCGGGGCATCTTGCGGTTGCGCGGGCATTGGACCCAGGCCCGGGACCTGCCCGCCATGCCGATGACGCACCCGGCCTATCTGCTGCGCAACCCCGCCGCCAAGCGCGAAGCCTGGGCCGATCTGCTCAGCATCAAGGCGCGGTTGGCGTCGGGCCTTTGACCTTGGCCGAAACCTGGTGCAGTAACCGGATGACCCAAAGGTGAGCCCATGCCCCGACTTGACGATGCCAAACCCTTCGTGCCCGTGCGCATTGCCGTTCTGACGGTGTCCGACACGCGCTCTGCGGCCGATGACCGTTCGGGCGATACGCTGGTCGCGCGTCTGGAGGGGGCGGGGCACCGGCTGGCGGCACGGGCCATCCTTCAGGATGAGCGCGCGCAGATCGCCGCGCAGCTGCGCGCCTGGACGCAGGATCCGGATATCGACGTTATCATCTCCACTGGCGGCACCGGGCTGACCGGGCGCGATGTGAGCGTCGAGGCGCACCGCGATGTCTATGAAAAGGAAATCGAGGCTTTCGGCACCGTGTTCACCATGGTGTCAATGCAGAAGATCGGCACTTCGGCGGTGCAAAGCCGGGCCACGGGCGGGGTGGCGAACGGCACCTATCTGTTCGCCCTGCCGGGCAGCCCCGGCGCGTGCAAGGACGCGTGGGACGAAATTCTGGTCTGGCAACTGGATTACCGCCATCTGCCCTGCAATTTCGTCGAAATAATGCCGCGATTGGACGAACATATGCGACGGAAATAACTCTTTGATCCGTGTAATGCGAGCGGACGTAGTCACATCGGCGGTGCGATCACCGTTCAAGAACCGGGAATTTCGCTGAATGCGCTTTCTGACACGCAGTCTGGTTGCTGTTTTTCTGGGGGCCCTTGCTCTGGGGCTGCTGGCCTATGCGGGCAACATGGTGCGCGAAACACTGGCCGAACGGGCCGAGCGCGACGCGCGCCCCGGGGTTGTCCGTGAACGGGTGTTTACCGCGCGCGTCGTGCCGATCACGCCGGGCGAAATGGCGCCCACGCTGTCCGCCTTTGGCGAGGTCGTATCCCGGCGCACGCTGGAATTGCGCGCGACATCGGCGGGCCGGATCGTGGAACTGGCCGATGGGTTCGAGGACGGCGCGGCGGTCAGCGCGGGGCAGGTGTTGATCCGGCTGGATCCCGCGGATGCGACCGCCGCGCGCGACATCGTGCGCATCGATCTGTCGCGCGCCGAGGCGGAACTGCGCGATGCCCAAAGCGCGCTGGAACTGTCCCGGCTTGACCGTGCCGAGGCCGAGGCGCAGGCCGATCTGCGCCGCCGCGCCTTCGAGCGCCGCCAGACCTTGACTGAACGCGGTGTGGCGACCGAGGCCAATGTCGAGGAGGCCGAATTGGCCTTCGCCAATGCGCGCGCAGCCGTCATCGCCCGCCGTCAGGCCGAGGCGCAGGCCGTGGCCCGGGTGTCGCAGGCCCAGACCGGGTTGGAGCGCCAGCGCATCAACCTGTCCGAGGCCGAGCGCCGGGTCGAGGAAACCCGGATCAGCACGACTTTCGCCGGGGTGCTCAGCGACACCACCGCCGTTACCGGCGGGCAGGCCAGCATGAACGAACGTCTGGCCCGGGTCATCGACCCGGATGCGCTGGAAGTGTCGTTTCGGCTGTCCACCGCGCAATATCTGCGTCTTCTGGATGATACTGGTGCGCTGATACCGACCCTGGGCGAGGTGGCGCTGGAACTCGGCGGGCTGGAGATCACCACGCCGGCGCGGCTGTCGCGCGCCAGCCCGTCGGTGGGCGACGGGCAGTCGGGGCGTTTGATGTTTGCCGAAATGGTCGCCGCGCGCGGCTTCCGACCGGGCGATTTCGTGACCGTGCGGATCACCGAACCGGTGCTGGACAATGTCGCGCGTGTGCCCTCTGCCGCCGTCGAGGCGGGCGGAGGTGTGCTGGTTCTGGGCGACGAGGATCGTCTGGAAGCCGACACCGTCGAGGTGGTGCGCCGTCAGGGCGAGACCGTGCTGATCCGGGTGCCACCCCGCCTGGAGGGCCGCGAAATCGTGGCCGCCCGCAACCCGTTGCTGGGCGCGGGCATTCGGGTGCGCCCGCAACGCGAGGAAGCCCGCCTTGCCGCGCCACCGTCAAACGAGATGGTGTCGCTGGATCCTGACCAGCGCGCCGCGCTGATCGCCCGGATCGAGGCCAACACCCGCATGCCCGAGCGTATGCGCACCAGGATCCTGTCGGCGCTCAGCCAGGAGCAAGTGCCCGCCCGACTGCTGCGCCGCCTGTCCGAAGCCCGGCAGCGGCAGGGGGGATAACGCCGCATGGCCAAGCATCTGCTCAGGATCCAGACGAACGCGCTGTTTCGCTATTTCACGCGGCACCGCACGGCGGCCAATCTGGTCCTGGTGCTGATGCTGGCTGCCGGTCTGGCGGCGGCGCCGAAGATGCGGGCGCAATTCTTTCCCGATGTGGTGGTCGATAACGTGTCGGTCACGGTGGCCTGGCCCGGGGCCGGGGCGGCGGACGTGGATTCGGCGATCGTGCAGGTTCTGGAACCGGCGTTGATGTCCGTCGAAGGGGTTGCCGCCACATCGGCTTCCGCGTCCGAGGGGCGCGCACGGATCAGCCTGGAGTTCGAACCGGGCTGGGACAGCGCGCGCGCGGCGTCCGACGTGCAGGACGCGCTGGACCTGGTTACGACCTTGCCGCAAGACGCCGAAGACCCGCGTATCCGTCGCGCCACCTGGCGCGACCGGGTGACGAATGTGGTGGTTGCGGGGCCTGTGGCCGTCGACCAGCTGGCCCGCTTTACCGACGAATTCGTGATGAGGCTGTTTTCCGAAGGCATCACCCGCACCAGTATCCAGGGCATTGCCTCGCCCGAAATCTCGATCGAAGTGCCGTCGCTTCGGCTGGTGCAGCATGACATCACGCTCGAGCAGATCAGCCGCGCCATCGCCAATTCGATCTCGGCCGATCCGGCGGGCGATCTGGCGGGCGGGGCGACGCGGGTGCGCACCGGGGCCGCGCGGCGCAGCCCGGACGAGATCGGATCGGTGATCCTGCGTTCGCGCACCGACGGAACCTCGCTGACTGTGGCCGATGTCGCAACCGTGCGCGCGCGGCCCATCGACCGGGATCGCGCGTATTTCGTGGGCGACCGCCAGGCGATGCTGGTGCGGGTTGACCGCTCGGCCACGGGCGACGCGATCGGCATTCAGCAAAGCGTGCAGAGCGTCGCGGACGAGATGATGCTGTCCCTGCCCGAGGGCGTCACCATCCAGTTGGTCAACGCGCGGGCTGAACTGATCTCGGCGCGCCTGTCGCTGCTGATCTCGAACGGGGCGCTGGGGCTGGCGATGGTGGTGGCGCTGCTGTTCCTGTTCCTGAACGCGCGCACCGCGCTGTGGGTCGCGGCGGGGATACCGGTCAGCATGCTGGCGGCGGTGGCCTTCATGTATGCGGTGGGCATGAGCCTGAACATGATTTCGCTGTTCGCGCTGATCATCACGCTGGGCATCGTGGTGGATGATGCGATCGTGGTGGGCGAACACGCCGACTACCGGTTCCGCCATCTGGGTGAAAGCCCGGCCGAGGCGGCGGAAAACGCCGCCACCCGGATGGGCCTGCCAGTCCTGGCCGCGTCGATCACGACAATCATCGCCTTTGCCGGGCTGCTGGCGATTGGCGGGCGTTTCGGTGACATGATCGCCGATATTCCCTGGACGGTGATCGCCGTTCTGATCGCGTCGCTGATCGAATGCTTCCTGATCCTGCCCAACCACATGTATCATGCGCTGGCGGGTTCGGCGAAGCGGCATTGGTATGACTGGCCCTCGCGCGTTGTGAATATCGGGTTCGACTGGCTGCGCGATACGCTGTTTCGCCCCTTCATGCGGATCATTATCCGCGCGCGGTATGTGGTGCTGGCCGGGCTGGTGGTGGTGTTGTCCACGCAAGTGGTGGCCTTCATGCGCGGCGATGTGGTCTGGCGGTTCTTTTCGTCGCCCGAGCAGGGCACGCTGATTGCCAACTTCCTGATGGCCCCGGATGCCAGCCGCGACGACACGACGCAGATGATGAACGAATTGCAGCGCGCGGCGCAAACGCTGGCCACGCGGCTGGAGGCGGAATACGGCACCTGGCCGATCGATTCCATCGTTGCCGAAGTCGGCGGCAATGCCGGGCGCGGGTTGTCGGCGGCGGCCAACCGGGATGCCGATCAACTGGGGTCGATGACCATCGACCTGATCGACGCGGATCTGCGCCCGTATTCGTCCTTCGAATTCACCTCGATGCTGCAAGAGGAAGTCGGCGAGTTCCCGTTGCTGGAAGAACTCAGTTTCCGCAGCTTCGGCATGGGGCCGGGCGGCGATTCGCTGTCGGTCGACCTGTTCGGCGCCGATGCCGAAACGCTGAAGGCGGCGGCCGAGGCGCTCAAGGACCGGTTGTCGCCGTTTTCCCAGGTCACGGGGCTGGAGGACAGTCTGGCCTATGACAAGGAAGAGCTGGTTCTGGAACTGACCGCGCAGGGGCAGGCGCTGGGCTTCGCCACCGACACGCTGGCGCGCGAGCTGCGCCAGCGCCTGTCGGGCATCGAGGCAGCGGTCTTTCCGCTGGGCGGGCGTTCGGCCGAGGTCCGCGTGACCCTGCCCGAGCAGGAACGCGCGGCGGATTTCCTGGAAAACACCTTGTTACGCAGTGCAACCGGGCGGTATCTGCCGCTGGGCGATATCGTGCGCGTGCAGACCCGGCAGGGCTTTTCCACCATCCAGCGCGAGGATGGCGTGCAACTGGTCACGGTCAGCGGTGTGCTGGACGAAGGCGATCCGGAAGCCGCGCGCGATGTGCTGACGCAGATGGATGCGCAGATCCTGCCACGCCTGTCCGAGGATTTCGGCGTCACCTACCGGTTGTCGGGGTTGTCGGAACAGGAGGACGCCTTCCTGAACGACGCGCTCTTGGGTCTGGCGGCGGTGCTGATCGGCATTTTCCTGACCCTGGCCTGGGTGTTTTCCAGCTGGACGCGGCCCTTCGTGGTTATGGCGGTGATACCCTTCGGCATCATCGGCGTGATCTACGGCCACGCGCAGTGGGGCGTGCCGCTGTCGATGTTCTCGGTTGTCGGGTTGCTGGGCATGGCCGGGATCATCATCAACGATTCCATCGTGCTGGTATCGACGGTGGACCAGTATTCAAGGGAACGCGGGTTGGTCCCGTCGATTGTCGATGCCGCCGCCGACCGCCTGCGTCCGGTGATGCTGACCACGGCGACGACCGTGTTGGGCCTTACGCCCTTGCTGTTCGAGCAGTCGAACCAGGCGCAATTCCTGAGACCCACGGTCATCACGCTGGCTTACGGGCTGTCCTTCGGCATGGTGCTGGTGCTGCTGATCGTGCCCTCGCTGCTGGCTGCCGGGCATGATGTCAGCCGGATGATGCGCTCGTTGCGCCGTGCGCTGCGCCTTGGCTCGGGGCGTGCCGGCCTGGGCATCCGGGCAGTGCCGGTCGTGGCGGTGCTGCTGGTGGTGGGGCTGTTCGTCACGACCATGGGCTGGACGATCCTGTGGCAAGAGGCCGGGCCGCTGACCGCGCTGGCGATGCCCGAGGCCGGGGCCTCGGTGATCGCGGCGATGGGTGTGTTCATGGGTAGCGTTCTGGGCGGGATCCTGGCCCTGTGGCTGCTGGCCGGGCTGGCCTATGCGCTGGGGCGCCGCCCGCGACGCGCTTCTGCAAAATAAGCCCGCCTAACCGCCGACGCATCCGGTGGATTCGACGACCCGCCCCTGGGACAGGATGCTGAAGGCCAGCGCCGACCGGCTGACCCCGACCGGCCCGCGCGAGGGATCGCTGACCCGTGCCTGCGCCAGCAGGTCGCCGCCCTCGCGCCAGGTGCGGGTGTTCGACACCCAATAGCCGGAATTGGGAAGCTCCATGACGACAAACTCATCCGGTCCGACGCGCGGCAATGTGGCACGCAGGGTCAGGTCCGTGCCGCGCGCGACCGGCTCCATCCGGCAGGTCGTGCGCCGCAGCCCGGCATTTTCGGCCGCTTGCGGGCGCAGCGCCAGGCTGCCCGAAATACGCTCATCCGCCTGACCGGCGCCGCGCAGAGAGGCCGACACCTCCAGATCCGCGGGGATGCAGGTCTCGCGACACACGCCGATGGACAAATCCCCCCGAACCGTCATCGGACGATCCGGATTGATGGGCTGGATGCGCAGCGGCAGGATCAGTTCCTCGCGGTAGATGATGCTGCGCAATCCGTATTGTTCATAGACTTCGGGCGCGGGCCAGATCGGCTCGACCGATTGGATATTCTGCGAAGCCGACCAGTTGAACCGGGGCGGAAGTCCGGCATCGCCAGGAATGCGCCAGTAGGTATACCACCCATCATTCAGCGACAGCCGCAGCGCGGCCATGCGTGAGCCGTCGGCGGCTTGCCAGCCGGGCAGGATTTCGGCCTGCACGATGTCGTTGATGCCAAATTGCTGGGCCTGGGCTGGTGGCCCCGTCAGCAAGGCGGCCAGCGCAAGAAACAGGGCCGCGCCCGCGCGCTGCGCGGCATGGCCAAGGGGGAACAGTCGATTTTTCATGACACCAGACTTAGCACGCCGTCAGAATTCGAAAAGTCAAAACCGTGTCAGGCCGCTGAGTTTGATCGCGGCGCCCCTTGGCAATCGCTCGCGTCAGGGCCAAAGTCAAAGCGACGCGCGCTGCATGGCATGGGAACCCGCCACCGATGGATTTCGATCTGACCGGAAAATTGCTGATTTCGACCCCGACCATGGGGGATCCGCGCTTTGAGCACAGCGTGATCTATCTGTGCGCGCACAGTGCCGAAGGGGCGTTCGGACTGGTGTTGAACCGCCCCGTGCCGCGCCTGACGCTGACCGATGTGATGGAGCAGATCGGCATCGATGACGGCGCCTGCGTGGGCGATTATCCCATCCTGTCCGGCGGGCCCGTGGAAACCCAGCGCGGGTTCGTGCTGCATGGCGGGGGCGTGGTCGATGATCCGATGGGGCAGGAATTGCCCGGCGGGTTGCTGCTCAGCGCGTCGACAGACATCCTGAAGGCGATCGGCAAGGGGCAGGGGCCCGCGGACTGGCTTCTGGCGCTGGGCTATTCGGGCTGGGGGCCGGGGCAGCTTGAGGGCGAGATCGCGCAAAACGTCTGGCTGACCTGCGCGGCGCCCCGTGCACTGATCTTCGATCCCAGGCCGGGCGAGCATCAATGGCGCGACGCGCTGCAATCGATGGGGATCGATCCGATCACCCTGTCATCCGCCGCCGGACACGCCTGACGCGGATCAGGCGCGCGCCTTGGCGGGCAGCGTCTCCGGGTCGGGCAGGCTCTCGGTCATCTCGCGCAATTCGTTGAGCATATCCAGCAGGGTCTGCATCTTCTCCTCGCCAAAGGCGCGGTCGATTTCGCGGCGCGACTCTTCGGATTGCACGACCAGCGTGTCGAACAGCGTCTGCCCGGCATCCGTCAGGGCCACCCGGTGGCGGCGGGCATCGGTGCAGGGCACTTGCAGGATCAGGCCCCGGTCCGCCAGCGCGCGCAGGATCCGCGTCAGCGAGGGCGGCAGGATCACGCAGCGCTGGCACAAAGTGCCCGCGTCCAGCGGTTCGCCATCCGCCAGGGCCCGCAAGACGCGCCATTGCGGCAGGGTCAGGTCATGGGCATCGGCATACCGCTTGAACCGCCGCATCGTCGCTTCGCGCGCGCGCAGCAGGGCCACGGTCAGCGAACGTTCGTAATACTGGTGACCGGGCGTGATGCCGTCGGGCAGGTCGATGCGGGACGCGGCGGTGGACAGGGTGGCGGAGCGCAAGTGTGTTTTCATTCGGTAATAGTCACACAGAATTCCTTGTTGGCAAGGGTGAAACCGCAAGGAAAGACATCAAGAACGCCTGAACGCGCAAGTTTGATCGCATGGCGCAGGCATTCTGCGACGAAATGCCGAATTCAGGAGCGACCGTTGCCCCCGCAGACCCGGCGGCGTATACAACAGCCATGATGGCTGGTTTCTTCATCGGCATTCGAATTAGCAGCCCGGCGCTCTGACCCAGAGTGGCCGGGAAAAGGCGTATGGAGAGTTGCGCCAAGCTTTGCTAATCCCCCAACAAATTCCATGATGACCGGAGCCCACGCCATGTGTGCGGATACCCCCGAAGTAACGCCCGACTACAAAGACACCCTGTTCCTGCCCGAAACCGATTTTCCGATGCGCGCGGGCCTGCCGCTGCGCGAACCGGCCTGGCTGGAGCGTTGGGAAAAGATCGGCATCTACGACCGTCTGCGCGAAAAAGAGGGGCGCGAACCCTTCATCCTGCATGACGGCCCGCCCTATGCGAACGGGCATCTGCATATCGGTCACGCCCTGAACAAGGTCCTGAAGGACATGGTGGTGCGCAGCCAGCAGATGATGGGGCGCGATGCGCGCTATGTGCCGGGCTGGGATTGCCACGGCCTGCCGATCGAATGGAAGATCGAGGAACAATACCGCGCCAAGGGGTTGGACAAGGATGACGTGGACACCGTCACCTTCCGCCAGGAATGCCGCAAGTTCGCCGAAGGCTGGATCGACATCCAGCGCGCGGAATTCAAACGTCTGGGCATCACCGGCACCTGGGATGACCCCTATCTGACGATGAACTATCACGCCGAGGCGGTCATCGCGCAGGAATTCATGAAATTCGTCATGAACGGCTCGCTCTATCAGGGCTCCAAGCCCGTGATGTGGTCGCCCGTAGAAAAAACCGCGCTGGCCGAGGCCGAGGTGGAATACCACGACCACACCAGCCACCAGATCTGGGTGCCCTTCAAGGTGATCGACGGCGCGACCGGCGCGCTGGCCGGTGCCCATGTGGTGATCTGGACGACCACGCCCTGGACCATTCCGCAAAACCGCGCGGTCGCGTTCAACCCGGGCATCAGCTACGGGGTTTATGAGGTCACCGGTCGCCCTGAGAATTCCAACGCCACCATCGGCGCACGCTATCTTGTGGCGGATGCGCTGGCCGAAGGCGTCTTTGCCGCCGCCAAGCTGGACATGGCCAGCATGGTGCGCCGCCTTGCGGATGTCAGCGCCGATGATCTGGGCGCGCTGACCCTGGCCCACCCGTTCCACGGTGTCGAAGGGGCGGGTGGTGAATGGGACTATGACGTCCCGATGCTGCCCGGCGATCATGTGACCGAGGACGCAGGCACGGGCTTCGTGCACACCGCCCCCAGCCACGGCGATGACGACTATCAGCTGGGTCTGAAATTCGGCCTGCCGATGACCCATAATGTCATCGAAGACGGCAGCTACCGCGCCGACCTGCCGCTGTTCGGTGGCCAGCACATCATCCTGCCCGATGGCAAGGAAGGCCCCGCCAATGTGTCGGTCATCAAGCAACTGGCCTGGGCCGGAGCGCTGCTGGCCAAGGGCAAGATGAAACACAGCTATCCGCATTCCTGGCGCTCGAAGGCGCCGGTGATCTACCGCAACACGCCGCAATGGTTTGTCGCCATCGACCAGAAACTGGACGACGGGCTGACCACTTACGGCGAAACGATCCGCTCGCGGGCGCTGACGTCCATCGACCAGCTGGTGCAATGGACTCCGCAGACCGGGCGCAACCGGCTTTACTCGATGATCGAGAACCGGCCTGACTGGGTGCTGTCGCGCCAGCGCGCCTGGGGCGTGCCGCTGACGTGTTTCGTCAAGAAAGGCGCGAAACCTACCGACGCGGACTTCCTGCTGCGCGATCCGGCGGTCAATGACCGGATTTGTCAGGCCTTTGAAGAAGGCGGTGCAGATGTCTGGTATGTGCAAGGATTCAAGGAGCGCATCCTGAAAGGACTGCATGATCCGGACGCCTATAGTCAGATTTTTGACATTCTGGACGTGTGGTTTGATTCCGGCTCAACCCATGCCTTCGTGCTGCGCGACCGTGCGGATGGCGCGCCGGACGGCATCGCCGACCTGTATCTGGAAGGCACCGACCAGCATCGCGGCTGGTTCCATTCGTCGATGTTGCAATCCTGCGGCACCAAGGGCCGCGCGCCGTATCGCGGGGTGCTGACCCACGGATTCACGCTGGATGAAAAGGGCATGAAGATGTCCAAATCGCTGGGCAACACCGTCGCCCCGCAGGAAGTGATCGACCAATACGGCGCGGATATCCTGCGGCTCTGGGTGGCGCAGTCGGATTACGCGGTTGACCTGCGCATCGGCAAGGAAATCCTGAAAGGTGTCGCCGACAGCTACCGCCGCCTGCGCAACACGCTGCGTTTCATGCTGGGTGCGTTGAACGATTATGACCCGGCCAAACCCGTCGCCCGCGCCGACATGCCGGAACTGGAGCAACTGATCCTGCACCGTCTTGCCGAACTGGACGGCGTCGTGCGCAAGGGATATGCGGCGTATGACTTCCAGGGCGTGTTCCAGTCGCTTTTCACTTTTGCGACCACCGACTTGTCAGCCTTCTACTTCGACATCCGCAAAGATGCACTTTACTGCGATCCGGCCGATGGAGCCCTGCGGCAGTCCTGCCTGACGGTGATGGACGCGGTTTTCCATCGTCTGACATTGTGGCTGGCACCGATCCTGCCCTTTACCATGGAGGACGTGTGGCTTTCTCGCTTCCCCGATGGTGCGGGATCCGATCACGCGGCCCCCGATCGCGCGGCCCCCGATCACGCGGCCCCCGATCATGCGGGCTCTGTGCATTTGCAGGACTTCGTGAACACGCCCGCCAACTGGCTGGACGCCGATCTGGCCGCGCGTTCGCTCATGGTGCGCGCGGTGCGCCGTGTGGTGACCGGCGCGCTGGAGGTCGAACGCCGCGCCAAGACCATCGGCGCCAGCCTCGAGGCCGCGCCGGTCGTCCACCTGTCGCCGGATCTGGCGCGGATCGTCACCAACCCGGAGACGTTTGCCACCCTGTGCATCACCTCGTCGCTGACGCTGACCACCGATCCTGCCCCCGAAGGCGCCTTCACGATGGAGGATGTGCCGGGCGTCGCCGTGGTCTTTGCCCATGCCGAGGGGGAAAAATGCCAGCGGTGCTGGAAGATCCTGCCCGATGTCGGCACTCACGCGCATCCGGCCACCTGCAAACGGTGCAGCGACGCGCTGGGTTGAACTGAAAACCGGCGCACCGTAGCGTGCCGAAGGGGGGCGGGTGACCGCCCCTTCTTGCCAACCGGATTGCCCGCGCCATGCCTGCCCTCAGCCTCGTTTCCCCGCTTGGTCCGCTGACCGTCACGCAGGACGGCGGTGCAATCACCGGGCTGGAGTGGCGGGATGGCGAGACCGACCATACGCCATTGCTGGACGCCGCATCGGCGCAATTGGCGCGGTATTTTCAGGGCGCTCTGGGCGAGTTTGACCTGCCGCTGAAGGTGCGGGCGAGCGCCGCGCAGCAAGCCGTCTGCGCGGCGATGCGCGCAATACCGACGGGCGAAACCCGCACTTACGGCGCCCTGGCGAAGGATCTGGGATTGCCCGCGCAAGCCATTGGCCAATTGTGCGGCGCCAACCCCATTCCCATCCTGATCCCCTGCCACCGGGTGCTGGGCGCCAGCACGCTGGGCGGGTTTTCCGCACCCGGCCGCGTGGAAACCAAGGTCTGGTTGTTGAAACATGAACGCGCGGGCGGTCTGCTGATCTGAACGGGCTTGGCGACAACCGGGAACTGTGATCTGTCGAACGGGGCGACACAGCGGAGGCAGCCATGACCATCGGTGTTTTCCTGGCTGTGCTGATGGCGGCGCTGCTGCATGCGGGCTGGAACGCGATCATCAAGACGGGGCTGAACAAGCAGACATCGATGTTCCTGCTGTCCGTCGGGCACGCGCTGATCGGCGCGGGTGTCGCGGTCTTCTACCCCTTTCCCGCGCCCGAGGTCTGGCCCTGGCTTCTGGCATCGGGGCTGATCCACATGGCCTATCAGCTTTTCCTGGCCTACGCCTATGAACAGGGCGACCTGAGCCGCGTCTACCCTATCGCGCGGGGCGCGGCGCCGATGATGGTGCTGGTGGTCAGCCTGCTGTTTCTGGCCGATACGATCAGCACCGCGGAAGTCGGCGGCATTCTGGTGCTGGGCGCGGGGATTGCGCTGATGGCGCGCGGGGTGCTGACCAACGGCGAATCCCGCCGCCTGCTGCCCTTCGCGCTGGGCTCGGCGTTGGCGACGGCGGGGTATACCCTGGCGGACGGGTTGGGCGCGCGGGTTTCGGGTCAACCCTTTGCCTATGTCGGCTGGCTGATGGTCCTGTCGGCGGTGTTCTACACGCCCGCCGTGATCGCATTGAAGGGGCGGGCGGTCCTGCGGGCCGATGCGCGCACCTGGGGGGTGGGCATGGTGGCCGCAGCCGCGTCCTTTGCCGCCTACGCCATTGCGGTCTGGGCGATGACACTGGCGCCGATCGCGTTGGTGGGTGCCATGCGCGAAACATCGATCCTGTTTGCGGTGCTGATTGGCTGGCGGTTCTTTGGCGAGCGGATGGACCGGGGCAAGGCGCTTGCTGCGGTGCTGATCGTCGCGGGCGTGATGCTGACGCGGCTCTAGAGTTTCTCGCGGAAGATGACCTGTTGCACGGCGCCCGCGCCAAACAGGTAGACGGAACTGACGACCAGCGCCACCGATACCCCTGTTGGCTGGGCGAAATCCAGCCAGGCAGCCCAGATCGCCAGGGCGATCCAGGCCAATGCCATGAACAGCGTCAGCCCGCGCCAACGCGCGGTGCGCACCGGGTGGACAAACTTGACCGGCACGAACATGGCGACGGAAAACACGACGATCAGCGCCAGGATCATCCAGAAATCCGGCCGCGTGGCAAAGACCACGACGGCCAGCATGTTCCAGCACCCCGGGAAGCCCGAAAACGAGGCATCGCTGGTCTTCATCCGCGTGTCGGCAAAGTATAGCACGCTGGCGAAGGTGATGACAATGATCGCCACCCAGCCCGTCCAGCCCGGCAGCAGGCCCGATTTGAACAGCGCAAAGGCAGGGATAAAGACATAGGTCAGATAGTCGATGATGAGGTCGAGCAACACGCCATCGATGATCGGCGCCTTGGTCTTGACGTCGTATTTGCGCGCCATGGGGCCGTCGATCCCGTCGACGATCAGAGCAACCACCAGCCACAGGAACATCAGGCTCCAGTTGGCCTCGACGGCGGCGAGCATGGCCAGCATCGCAAACACCGCGCCGGTGGCGGTGAACATATGGACGAAATAAGCGCGAAAGGTTTCGGACATGGGGCCTTTTGCCGTGAAAGAACCGGTGGAGCAAGTTCAGTTTCCGACGCGCGCGCGCCAAATGCAACCGTGCAGACCGGGCCGGTGGGCCAGCCGGGGGGGGG
>TARA_R110002073_G_scaffold32209_1_pt1 | contig 13736 bp, 12 predicted proteins | sample TARA_R110002073 | Tara Oceans TARA_R110002073 (sample SAMEA4397174) | marine metagenome | biome: Polar Biome; feature: [DCM] deep chlorophyll maximum layer (ENVO:01000326); material: water (ENVO:00002006), including particulate matter (ENVO:01000060) such as... | depth 40 m
CGTGATATGGGCCGGGCAGTTCCAGTCGAAACCTTCCAGCGTGATCATGTACCCGCGCTCGATCTTCACGGCGTAGTCAGGGTCTTCGAGCTGCGCGAGAATTTCCGCCTCATCGAGGCCCACGATGCGCACGTGGCCCAGCATCTTCAGCCGGCGGCGGTTTGGGTAGTCCATAAAAAACAGGGAGACCCGGTCGTCGTGGAGAAAGTTGCCGGCGCTGACGTACTGGCGATTGCCGGAGTAGTCGGCGAAGCCGAGGGTTTTCTCGTCCAGCACCTTCATAAAGCCCGTCGGTCCGCCGCGGTGTTGCACGTAGGGCCAGCCGGTCTCGCTGACACTGGCCATATAGAAGCTGTCACGCTGGCCGATGAAGCTCGTTTCGCGGTCGGTAAGGCGATCGGCATAGCGGCCACGCTCTCGCATGGCGGCATAGCCCTTACGGCTGCCGGCCTTTGACTGCAACGCCATGACGCGCGGGGTAAAAGCGATTTCGTGGTAGCTGTGTGCCATCGTTCAATCCTCGCTGAAAAGTGCTGCGGGACGCCCCGCGCTTCGATGTCTGCACTATGCCTAATTCTTTAAATAGGAAGAATATTGTATATTTGCAATTTATTATTTCATTATGCGCAATAATTATGGATCGCCTTCTACAAATGCAGGTGTTCGTGGCGGTGGCGGAGGAGGCGGGCTTCGCCGCCGCCGCCCGCCGCCTGAACCAGTCCGCACCCGCAGTCACCCGCGCGGTAGCCGCACTGGAGAACCACCTCGGCGTGAAACTCCTGAACCGAACCACCCGCTATGTGCGCGCCACCGAGGCAGGGGAACGCTTCCTCGAAGACACCCGGCGGATTCTTGCTGAGTTGGAGGCCGCCGAGCAGGCCGCCACTGGGGTCAATGCCACGCCGCGGGGGCAGCTCGTGGTCACCGCGCCCCAGATGTTCGGACGCCGTTACATCACCCCGGGGATAGTTGACTACCTCGAACGCTATCCGCAGGTGCAGGTAGAAGCCCTGTTCCTGGACCGCACGGTGAACCTGATGGAGGAAGGGGTCGATGTGGGCATTCGCATCGGTGAGTTGCCCGACTCTTCGATGCGAGCTCTGCGGGTGGGGTCGATACGCAGGGTGCTGGTCGCGTCACCGGCCTATGTGGAAAGGCAAGGCGTGCCGGAGAGCCCCAACGCCCTTTCCCTGCACACACTGGTGACATCAACCGCGGGGAACTTCGGCAGCGGCTGGCGCTTTCATTTTCCCGACGGGACGCAAAGCGTGCGGCTGCGCCCCCGGCTGAGCGTGACCAGCAACGATGCCGCCGTCGAGGCTGTACTCCGAGGCTTCGGGATCACCCGGTTGCTGTCGTATCAGGTCGCCGATGAAATCGCCGCCGGCGAGCTGGTCACCCTGCTGGAAGACTTCGAGCCGCCCCCCAGCCCGGTGCACATCATCCACCGTTCCGGGCCGCAATCGCCCGGCAAGGTGCGGACTTTTATCGACTTCATTGCCGAACGGCTCCGCGCCGACCCGGCGCTGGCTCCACGGGAAAGCTAGCTAGCCGGCACACCGCGGTGCAAGTTCGGTATTGATCCAGACAACCGCCCCCTGCAAGTGGGTTGCTGTAGCGCGGCCAAAGCGGCCCAGCTACCGCTGCACCTGGGCATTGGCATTTCTTCGTTTTGCGCTGAAGTTACCCTTCCCTTAGATTCCTGAAGCTGTTCGGGTATTCAGGGTATCGACAGCACGTCGCACTCGAGCCTGTCCACCACCTTCTCCACCGTATTGCCATTGACCAGGGCCGAAAGACCGGAGCGTGCGGCATTGCCGACCACCACGAGGCTGGCGTTCATCTGCCTGGCACTGTCGACAATCACGTCCTCGGGTTCGCCCATGCGGATATGGACTTTGTCGCTTGCCAACCCGTAGTTCCTGATCAGGGCATTGCGGTCAGGGGCCGATGCCAAATCTCTATGCGCACTGATGAAGTGGACTTCGGCCATATTGGTGTCCATCACCTGCCGACTAACGTCCAGAATATGCTGGTTCAGTTGCTCGTAGGTGTCCTTCCCTTTCCGCACACCGATAGCTGCCAGCACTATGCGACTCTCCGGCAGGCTTCCACCCTTGACCAGCATGACCGGGCAGGCGCACTCGCGAATCAACATCCAGTCGGATGTGCGGTTAAAAATACGCTGTCCCGTCGTATGCGGGGAGGAGGATTTGAGTACCATGTCCGCGCCATGCTTTATCGATGCGCGCACCACCCCTTCGCACCACTCCTTGTCCCAGTCAATTTCGGTACTCACATTGAGTCCTTCGGCAAGAAGTGGCGCCACCGCCTCCGCGAGGATATCTTTCTGCCGGTCCATAAGCTCGCGCACCGCAGCCGTCTTTCCCGCAGTCTTTGGAATGTCGGCATATATGCAGGCGTACACATGCACACTTACGCCGGCTTCGCTGGCAATCAGGGCCGCCCGCTCCAGCGCCGGCTGCTCCTCCCGTGTAGGATCGTACACTACAAACAGATTGCTGAATTCCATACTGATCCTCCCCCTCAAAGGCACTTCAACTCACACGCCATGGAAGCGGATTTTTCTAGAATGTACATCCTAATACGCGTCGATGTAGCACTTTTGCACGCAGTACTTGATCTGGATCAGGCTGGCTCTGATGTTGAACGTAGCGAAGCCCCGGTAGTGGGAACAGAGGCAGGCAGCCGAGTTAGGTCGCCCCGGGCCAGGATCAGCCCGATGATGTTTCGGTCGCGACACTGGCGCCCTCCACGTAGCGATAGGTCAGGGCCTCAGAACGTCCAGCTCAGGATGCCGCGCACATGGGTACCAGGCTCCGCCAGAAGCGGCAGCGTCGGGTCATCCGGCGGCCGGTTGATAACGTTGGCATGTCGCCAGTATGTCTCGTCGGTGAGATTGAAAATTCCCAGGTGCAATTCGACTGCCGGTGAGATATTCCAGCGCGCCGTCAGATCCAACACAGTGCTGTCGGGTGCCGAGAACAGCTTCTCGCCCCTGTCATCGGTCAGATTCCGCTGCGCCCGTGTTGCCGTGCCAATCAAGCGGAATTCCCAGGCCTGGGTCGGCGCGTAACTCAGTGCGAGGATCGCTTCTGGCGGGCTGATACCGGTAAGCGATTCCCCGGTGGTGCGATCCTTGCCTCTGGTCCATTCGGCCGCCAGCTCCAGTTCGAAACTCTCACCCAGCATCTGGCGGAAACGCAGTTCCACTCCTTCGATTTCGACTTCGGCGCGGTTGATCGACTGAAAAATCAGTACGTCGTCGACCGGATCGACGCCGACCAGCGCGCGTGTATCGATGAAATCCTCGAAGCGGTTGTGGAAAACCGCAACATCGAACATGGAATAGCGGGAACGGTACCGGAACCCCCCTTCGAGCGTATAACCGCGTTCGGGATCAAGGTCCGGATTGGGAATGGCGCGCACGCCGGCCTGCGGAATATCCAGGCCGATGTTGACATCCTCGAAGGGTGGCGAGCGAAACCCCCGTGCGAACTGGAAGAAAAAATCCAGTTCGCCGCCCACCGGCCAGACCAGCCCGAAGCGTGGCGCCCACGCCGTGGTATCCAGATCGACGATCTCGGCTTCCGGGAAAGCGTCGGTGAACAGTGGGTCAGCCTTGCTGTCGAGGGCGTAATATTCGAAGCGCACTCCCGGGCTGAGCACCGGCCCGCCGGGCCAGAGGTGAATCTCGTCGAACAGATACACGCCCGCCTCGGTCACCTCCGTGCGGGGAAAGTCCCTCAGCGGGAAGCTTTCACCGAGCACGGTGGTTGCGACTTCACCGGTTTCCAAATCAGTCTGGGTGGCAAAGCGTTGCTGATCAAGATCGCTGAAGACTGCTTCAAACCCGTAGCCGATGCGATGCATCGAGCCACCAAGGTGCAGTTCACTTTCCAGATCGACGCCGACACCTGTGTTTTCCTGACCAAACTCAAAGCGTCGGAACAGCTCCACCGGCGGTGTCGCCAGCGATCGGGATTCGTCGGTCTTCTGCAGCGTGTCACTAGACTGATGCCACAGCCGCCATTGTCCGCGAGCGAACGGACCGATACCGTCGAAATGATGGTCGAACAGTACCCGCCACTGCTCGCGGCGGTCATTGCCGGCGAGTGAAGTCGTATTGACAAGCCGACCCGAACCTAAGAGTGCGCGGTTATCACTGTCGCGTGATTCGCGGACACCGTCCACGGTGAGCCGGAAGCGGCCGAATTCCGAGCCGTGCCCGAGCCGCAGCAGGAATGCATCCTGATCGCGGTCCAGCCGATCGGGATTGGTGTCTGCGGGCAGGTTCGGAACATCCGTTTCATCGGCGTTCTGGGCGCTGGCGCCCAACAACCCGGACCACTGATCGCGCCGCATTGCATGCGCTGCTGTTGCGCGCAGACGGTTGTTCTCACTACCGCCGGCAAGTTCCACACGGGTCGCCTGGTCGCGGTCGTGAAGCAGGTCATCAGCCTCGAGCAGGGATACGGCAACAACACCACCGAGCGCCCTGGAACCGTAGATCGTCGAAGCCGGGCCTCTGAGAACCTCGACGTTTCCCGCCAGCCCGAGTTCAAACAGGCCGCGGCCGGAATCAGCGAAATTGCCCACTGTGAAGCGGTCGGGCACCGGAACATTGTCGACCACGGTCATCGTGCGATTGCCACCTATCCCCCGAATGCGAAATCCGCCAAAGCCGAAGCGTGTACCGCCAGTGTCCACTTCCACACCGGGTTCGTAGCGAATCAGGTTCTGCAGATCGAGTGCCAGGTCGCGCTCGATACGAACGCGATCCAGCACGCTGATTGTGCCGGCCACATCGGACAGATTGTGTGGTTGCCGGTAGGCAACCACGGTTACCGTTTCAAGCACCAGAGCCCTGTCGTTTTGCGCTGCAGCTTCCTGGCGATCCTCGGCTTGAACCGTTTGCAGGCACCCCGCGAGGAGCAACACCAGAGTCGGCGCGTTCCGCTTCTTGTGCGCAAACCTGCCAAAGATCTTTTCCAGACGGAAGTTCGGCTCGCCTTCAATACACCTCATGTACGGTATTGTAGACGTTGAACTTGCCTGTCGGTGTGACGACGTCATCGCCTTTGATGACATGCTTGAGCTGGCGTGTTTTGTCGTCGACGACAACAATTGCCGACTCTTCCTCCATGCCGCTCCAGACCGAGAACCAGACCTCGTCGCCAGCCTTGTTATACTCCGGCTGCACAACGCGTTTCGGCCCCGGGCCCAGATCGGCCCATTGTGCTATCGGCAACACCTCGTAACCCGCATCAAGCTTGTTGATATCGAACACGGCAACCGACTGGCTGATCTTCGCTTCCGGGTTGAGCGGGCTGTCCACCCACAGGTTGGTCGAATGCGGGTGTGTCTTGACGAACAGCGAACCGCCGCCCTGGCCTTCGAGTACATCCACCACTTTCCAGGCGTGTTTAGGGTGACCTTCGGGATCCGTACCGATCAGTGTGATGTTGGCATTCCCCAGCGCACTGGTGGTCCAGACCGGCCCGTATTCGGGGTGGTTGAAATTCGCGCCCCGGCCCGGGTGCGGAATGCGCTCCACCGGAATCAGGGCTTCCAGCTCCTGTTCCAGCGCATCGACCACCGCAATGCGGTCGGACTCGTTGGCGGCCGTCATGAAGTAGCGGTTGGTGCTATCCCAGCCGCCGTCATGCAGGAAGCGCGCCGCATCGATCGTCGTGACCTTCAGGCTGTCGATATTGCTGTAGTCGACCAGCAGGATCTTCCCGGTTTCCTTGACGTTCACGATGAACTCCGGATGCTGGTGCGAGGACACAATAGCGGCCACCCGCGGTTCCGGATGATATTCCTGGGTATCCACGGTCATGCCGCGGGTCGACACGATCTTTTTCGGCTCCAGCGTCAGCCCATCCATCAGTATGAACTGCGGCGGCCAGTAGGCGCCGGCGATCGCGAACTTGTCCTCGTAGCCCTTGTACTTGGAGCTTTCGACAGATCGCGCTTCCAGCCCGATCTTGATCTCCGCGACCTTGGTCGGCTTCTCGAAGAACAGGTCAATCAGATCGATCTTGCCGTCGCGGCCGATGGTGTAGATGTAGCGATCTGAACTGGAGGTGCGCGAGATGTGCACCGCGTAGCCGGTTTCGATAATGGCCGCGATTTCCTTGGTATCACCGTCGATCAGCGCAACCTCACCGGCATCGCGCAGTGTGACGGCGAAGAAGTTGTCGATGTTGTAGTCGTTCATTTTCGCCGTCGGGCGGTCTTCCGGCGCCACGATGACTTTCCAGGTCGCCATCATTTCGGGCAGCCCGAATTCTGGCGGAGTGGGTGGTGCGTGCTGCAGGAACCGCGCCATGGCATCAATCTCGGCGTCGCTCAGCTCGCCCGACGTGCCCCAGTTGGGCATGCCGGCCGGTGAGCCGTAGTTGATCAGTGCCTTCAGGTACTCGGTACCTTTATCCTGGGTGATGTCGGGCGTCAGTGGCTTCCCGGTTGCGCCCTTGCGCAGTACACCATGGCAACCGGCGCAACGCTGGAAGTACAGCTCACGGGCATGTTCGAACTCCTGCTGCGTCAGGCTGGGCGCGCCGGGCGTGATGACCATTTCGCCATCTTCGATGGTCGACGGTGCACCTCTGTAGGCCATTTCCGCCTCGGTGGTCTGCGGATGACGCTGGCCTTGCGCGCGGTCGGTCAGGCCGAGCTCATTGCGCTTTTCGCCTACCTGCTCAACAGTGACAGTGTCGCCCTCGTTACCCCACGCCGTCAGCACGTAGTTCACCGTCTGGGCGACCTCCTGGTCGGTCAGGTGCTGCATCGGCGGCATCACGCCGTTGTAGGTCTGGCCGTTAACGGTGAGTTCGCCTGTCCTGCCGGACAGGATGTTCTCGATGATGATTCCGGGATCGTCGAGAATATTCGGGTTACCGGCCAGCGGAGGGAACGCCCCCGCCAGGCCCTTGCCGCTGGCCTGGTGACAGGCACCACAGTGCGCCTGGTAGAGAGCCTGGGAAGGCTCTGCCCCGGTCGCCGCACCCTTGGCGGCTTCGGCCTGGTGCACCTCAGCGCTGTCCTGTGCCCGGACGGACCCCGTTAAGACCAGGAGCATCGCTACACCCGCGGCCGGCAGGCGATAAGGGGTGTGCAGTAGTTTTATTGATTTCATGACTGTTCTCCTTTCATGGCTGTGGTTTGTTCCGATGCGAGACCGGTCATGCACCCACGCCGGCTCAATGCGGCAGCGCAACACTGAGCATGACCCAGAACTTGGTCGCGCCGGCTATCCTGTTGTCGTTTTCAGCGACGTGCGCGAACTTGAACAATGCCGACGTCGTCTCGTGCAGTTGTATGGATACCGACGCATCGACTTCGTCACCCAACCTGTCGCCGCCGGTTTCGTTGTCAAAACGATGCCAGATGACATTCCATTCTACAGGGCCATATGCGCCGCCCAGTCCGGCGTAGACATCGTCCAGCCCCCGGTCGGGTGTAGTCAGAAAACGATCGGCCCAACCGTTGAATGCATGCAGCGTGGCCAGCGGCGTACGAAAAGCCTTGCCCGGCGCACGTGAGCCCTCGAGCCGCTCAAAACCGGCCAGCAAGTTTATGGATGGCGCGAGCGACAGGTCGGCGCGAACATGCAGATAATCGGCATCGAAGTCCTCTGCATTGCCGCCGGCATCGGTCTGGCGGGCGTATTCGGCCAGCCATTTCACGGCACTCTGTGCAGCCGGCGACGTGCTGCCTGTATAGCGCAGGCCAACGGTACGGTTCGAGAACATCTGCTGATCCTCGTCCTCAATACTATAAAGATAGCCTGTCAGCGCGTGGCCGTCGCGGATACTGAAGGATGCATTGAGCAGATGGGTGTCGTGGTCATGTTCGCCGGCGGGCAGGTCGCTGTCGAAGATCCTGTTGACGCGGCTGACATAGCTGTAGAACAGCTTCCACCGGTCAGCCTGCCATTGCAGGCTGCCACCGTCATAGGTCTGCTCGTTCTGGCGCCAGCCGACGTTACCGACAAAGCGATCATTATCCAGCTTGATACGCTGCCGCCCGGCACGGAGCTCGACTGCGTCGCGCGAGCTGAAACCCAGCCACGCCCGGTTCAGGCGCGTGTCCTGGGCATCGGCGACGACGGGAAACTCCGTGCGGTCGGGGGTGGCCCCCGCCCCGGCGTTGAAGTCATCGATACCAATTTCGCGGACATCGGAGAGTTCCACGAGCGCCTGCAACCCTCTGTACCGACCGGTTTGCAAGCTCAGCCGTGTGCGCAGTGTCGACGCCCAGGCGTCCTCGTCAAAGCCGTCTTCCTCTACAAACTCGGTGCGGTAGCGGAAGTCGAGGTTCCACGTGGCATCGGAGACAAAGCTTCCCGGGCCGTCGGCGGCACTGGCGTGAGCGCACCAAAGCAGGCCCGCTCCAGCACTCATGAGAACAAGTCTACAATATGCTCGAATATCGGCATTGCCGCGCCCGACCGGCTTGCAGGGAGAGTTTCCAATCAGGTCTGAGACGCTGAATGGACTATCCCGCCCACTCTTTGCGCCCCACCTGATCACTGATTTGTCATTTGAGGTCGGAATCAAGGACGAAAGCCTCCAGCACCTTGTCGGTGCCGTAGATATGCCGGGTCAGCCACTCACGCAAAAACATCGCGGTCATCTCGCGAAGGGCCAAATTGCCCATATTCGAGGCGTCTATATCTGCAAGTTCTGCCCGGAATTTTTCATGCGCGCGAATATGGGGTGCCCGCTCCGGAAAGGCGAGCGCCTCCATGTAGGCCTCCTCAAGGGCGAAATGCTCCTCCGCGTAGCGATGCAGCTCTGTCAGCACTTCAGCCAATGCCGCGTCCCCCGCGAGGGCGTCCAGCAGCTCGAAAAGACGCTGATGCTGGGTCTCCTGCCAGATCAGTTGACTACTCCTCTGTCGTGGCGTGCTCCCTCCCGTCATCTTCGCCTCCCTGCGTTCACGCCAACAACCCCACCCTGTAGCCAACACCAACGACTACAAATGCCACGGAAATCAGCGTCACAGCAATAATGTGCCAGGCCAGCGTGCCCAGGTTGTCTGCAGTGAGGTGGGGAATCACCCGTAAACGGGCATGCGCTGCGAGTGCAACAGTAGCCGCCAGCAGCCCCAGTTTGATGACGATAGCGCGGGTCACCGGGTTATCCAGCGCGAGCCAGGTGGACGGCGGCGCAAGCGTTAACGCCAGATAAAGCCCGGTGGCAACCTGGATCAACAGTGCGGGTATACCAACACGCTCGAAGCGGGCTTCAAAGGCTTCGACTGCCACAATAGACCGCTCCCTGAGAGCACCCGGGAGAACCCCGAGGGCAAGCACCAGATGACCGCCTGTCCAGACGGTCGCGCCGAGAACGTGCAACAGCAACGCCGCTGCATAGGCGCTCATTCCAGAGTCCGGGGGAAGCCGGGATCAGCCATATTGCCGCCCGGCATCAGTAGGCGCCCTCAATCAGGTGTGCGAACTGACGTTCCAGGGGTTCCACAAAAGCATCTCCCACCGATGTTTCCCGGCGACCCGCGGCGAGTGGTTGCTGCACACATCACTTCGGTCGCCTTCAGGTTTTCGACCACCAGTGTAGCCGCACTACTCCCCACCGCTCAATTGATGCAGATCATATGCATGTTTAATATCCGATTCCGACGCTCTTCTGCGAACTGGCTGCAATAGTCTGCCTCACGCTTTCTTACTTGCTTACCGACGCTGCGCCGTCAGGGCAGAACACATATGGCTCGAGCACGCGTGTCGCTTTCGCTCGGTGGGCGCTTGAACAACGCAATAACACAGCTATCCGTTGAGCTGGGCGAATACGCCGGGCGGCAGCGCTGACACACCGATCACCAGGGGGTGAAGCAGAAGAATCGCGACATAGGCGACCAGGCCCAGCAGCAGTCGTACCCATGGCACGCGGCGCCAATCGGGTCGCCAGCGGCCGTTCATCCAGGCCGCCCCCGGCACCAGCGAGGTGTTCTCCGCCAGTGCCTGCCACCGGGTTCGACCCAGGGCGGCCCGGCGCCTGCGATCTACGAGCCGCATGCCGTAGAGGGAAAAAGCGGCCAGCGGCAGGAACAACAGCAAAGTCGCCAGTTCGCCGTTGGGCACCAGGTGGGCACCGGCCCAGAGCGCAAGGGCCAGCAGCAGGGGGTGGCGGCAGAAACCGGCGGGGCCCGGAGCCGACGGCACAAAGGCTGCATTGTCCGCACCGCCGAAACTCAGCGGGTTGGGCGTTCCCAGTGCGACTGCGATGAGCAGGCAGACAGGCAGCATGGCAATCACTGTGACCCAGGCCTGCCATGGCGCGTAGTACCAGAGCACGACAACCGGGGCGGCGAGCGTGGCTGCGATGAGCCATGCCAGCAGGATCAGCGACAACAGGCTGTACAGGAGAGTGAAGCTGTGCTCCCCGAGCCGGCGCACGAGCGCTGCACGGACGACCGGCCGCGTCGGCCAGCGGTGCGCCAGCAGAAACAACGCCAAGGCGAGTGCCGGCTGCCACCAGCCACCGAGGAGCTGCACACTCGGGTCGAACGTGAAACTCATGCCTGCTTCTGCATCTTTTTAGTCGTCAGATTCTGCTATCACCGGCAATCGCTGCCGGGCCGGGGTACTTGTCTGGATTCCACCATTGGGACGGACAGCCGGAGGTGCAGCACCCGCAGCGAACGCACTCGTAGAGCCCATCAAGGCAGGCGTGCTCCTCGGGACTAAGCGCTCGCGGAGCCACCAGGGTGCCTCGGGTGATAGATCGTGACCAGAACCGAGGCATTTTCCAGCGCCTTCAGGGCGTGGGGTTGTCCCCCGTCCAGGTACAGCAGATGGCCTGCAGCGAGCCGCTTGACCGTGTCCTGCCCGATACGGAATTCAATCGAGCCTTCCAGGCATTGCACGGTGATCTCGCCGGCCACGGCGTGATCACTGAATTCTTCACCCTTGGGAAGCACCACGCGGAATACCTGCAAGTGCTCTGAACGCAGCAGGGTTGTGTTTATGGAATCGCGCAGATCATTTCCCAGGGGGCGAACATCTACTATCTCCCCGGGAGTCGCGTGGTGTAGTGCCATGGTTCACTCCATTGTTTTCACAATTTTTGTCGCTGCTGCAAAGAGGCTCGCGCAATGAATCCCTTGTCAGCCCTCACCGAGCCACTGTATACCGGGGTGCCCCCGCTGAACACCGCTATGCGAAACACGCATCAGCACATTGCAAGCCAGCTTAAGAAAAACACAGGGTTTTATAAATCGAAACGTCCTGCCCCCGACACATGGATTTCTTGCCTCACCCACCGGTTCGCAGCTCAGCGGCAGGCCTTCTAGCGGGGAAAGTCATCGTTGTAACACACGGGCGAGGCGCTCTCGCCTGGAGCTTCCTCCTCCTTCCTCTCCTCCAGCAGCACTTCCCGGAGCGCCACGGCCTGGTTATGCTTGCGGTCCCGGGCACCAAACACCAGCGTCACCGTACCTTGTCGACAATAATCGAGTAGCTTTGAGAGACCTTCGGGCGCCTGCGCCAGTTCGTCGCGGTAACTTCGGCGGAATTCGGCCCAGCGCTCAGGATCGTGGCCAAACCATTTACGCAGTTCAGTGGACGGCGCCAGTTCCCTGGCCCACCAGTCCAGTCGCGCGTGGGCCTTGCGCACGCCGCGCGGCCAAATACGATCCACCAGAATCCGCATGCCGTCTTCGTCTTCCACCGGGTCGTAAATGCGCTTGAGCTGGATCGGATCGGTCATGCTGTGCGTCCCTACCACGAAGCTGGACTGACGATATGGCCGTTAAACAAAATCCGCTCTTACAGACTTTGTGCTGCTCGTTGCCGCAGAACCCGGCAGATCAAACAGCAGGTGCGCGGCCAGCCACACCAGCGAAGCCGACCAGGCTGCAGCGGCCAGCCAGAGTGCTTCAATCCGTACGCCGGGAAAGACGTCGGCTGCCAGCCGTGCCAGCGTGGCCGTTGCCATCAGTCCCGTTGTGCCGAGCATCAACAGAGCCCGGGGCGGACGCTTCCACTGGCGCAGGAAATGCTGGCGCGCCATGACAACCGAGGCGAGAGTGCCCAGCCCGCCAAGAGTCACCAGGTGTAGTGCCGTCCGTTGTCCGGCGCCATGCAGCGAAGTTGCTCCCAGCACGACCATCCCCAGCGCTACCCAGCCGTATCCAATACCTGCCGCCCAGAGGTCAGGGCGCCGACAGTGCCAAAGACGCCAGCGGCAAAGACGGACTGCGGCCACAAGGCCCGCGGCGAGCATCAGGATTCCGGATGTGGGCCGGGTGATGGGAATTGACAGTGTGACGACCGCAGCAGCGAGGAGCAGCAACAGCAGGGATTCGAGTCGTGGCTGCACCCTTACATCAAGCTGCAGGCCGCGCTCGCGAAAGGCGCCGACGGCGGCTGGCGCAATCAGACGTCCGCCCATGAACAGCATCAAGGAGGCAAACAGTAGCGCGCCCAGTTCAGCCAGCGGCATCCGGCTGCCCGAGAGCCAAATCAGCGGCAGCAGGGTAATCGCGCCCAGCAACGGCATGACGGCCTTATTGCGCCACTTGCGGGCCTGTCGGAAACGCGGAATCGTCAACACACCCAGTAGCAGGGCAAACAGCGGACTCAGCAGTTGGCCGGGCAGTGAGGCCGGAAAGCTCACGGCGGTGACGCGAGCTACCAGCCAGAGCCCGGCGAGCGCCAGGAGCCATCCACGGGATAACGGCCCCAGCAGATAACCGGCGACCAGCGCCAGGGCAAAGCCGAAAAACATCTCGCGCCCGTGGCCGGCGCCGAGCAGACCGGAGGGCCAGCCACTACCAGTCATTGCAAAGACTGACAGCCACCCGGCCAGGGCGCCGTAGAGCGCGGCCAGGGGAAAAAAGACGCGTCCCGCATCCTTGCGAATCGGCAGTGGATAATTGTGCGATGGCCCGTGCATAGGCAGACCGGAATAAGATGTATACAAAATGCATGTTATAGCCTCGAGCGCCCATTGCATAGTGACGCGCTCAGCGGCCGGGGCTGCGAACCGTCGAGTCTCCTGCTGGCTATCAATACCCGTCTCAAGAGGAAGGCGGTACCCTCTGTGTGCTAGATTGGCACCTATGACGCAGGCCCTTAAACTTCTCCAGAAAACCTTCGGGTACAGCGAATTCCGCGGCTCGCAGGCCGCGATCATCGATACCGTACTCGACGGGCGTGACGCGCTGGTGCTCATGCCCACCGGTGGCGGCAAATCCCTTTGCTATCAGATTCCGGCGCTGCTGCGTCCCGGCTGCGGCGTGGTTATTTCGCCGCTGATCGCATTGATGCAGGATCAAGTAGACGCCCTGCGCGAGCTGGGCGTGCGCGCGAGTTTCCTGAATTCCACGCTGGACCCGGGCGCCGCCGGTGCGGTTGAGCAGGCGCTGCTGGATGGCGAACTGGACCTCCTGTACATCGCGCCCGAGCGGCTCAGCCAGCCGCGCATGCTGGCCTTGCTGCAACGCGCGGAGATCGCCCTGTTCGCCATCGACGAGGCGCACTGCGTGTCACAGTGGGGGCATGATTTCCGCGCCGACTACCTGCGTCTGAGCGTGTTGCACGAGGTATTCCCCCAGGTGCCTCGCATCGCGCTCACAGCGACCGCCGACGCACGCACGCGCGAGCAGATCGTGGAACGCCTCGACCTGGGCGGCGCGCGCAAGTTCGTGGCCGGCTTCGACCGCCCCAACATACGCTATCGCATCGC
>TARA_R110002073_G_scaffold47341_7_pt1 | contig 13726 bp, 13 predicted proteins | sample TARA_R110002073 | Tara Oceans TARA_R110002073 (sample SAMEA4397174) | marine metagenome | biome: Polar Biome; feature: [DCM] deep chlorophyll maximum layer (ENVO:01000326); material: water (ENVO:00002006), including particulate matter (ENVO:01000060) such as... | depth 40 m
CGTGCTGTGTTCGACGAGGCGGGAGGATGGAACTGAATCGCGCGGCCGGCGTTGGCTACGCAGCCATCAAGTCCTGGTCGTCAACGAGCTCAGACTCGTAGACGACGCGGGCCTGCTGTCGGGCGAGGTCCACTTGGGCGGTCTGCACGTCATCGAGCTTGGAGAGGACGTGCTGCACGCAGGCGCCGCAGGTCCTGCCGCCTGTGGCCAGCACGGTCGTGCGGGATTCGGTCAAGGGATCGGGTCGGGAAGCCTTCATGTTTAGGATCTTCCTGGATATGGAGTCAGGACGTCATGCTGACGCCCGCCATTGGCTCCTTACACACTCACTTCGGAAGCGTCGCCAGGGAGGCGGCGCTGGTGGTTTGTGCCATGAGGTGTCAACAAGCCCGGTGCCGACGGCGATCGGGTGGAGGGTGCGCGGCACGAGCGCATCCCTAGATTGCGAGACGTAGCACCTCGAACGTATCGTCCACGCACAACACTACCCCGTCGTCAACTGCGACCCATTGCTCCGCCGTGATCGCCTCCGAGGCTACTACGAACGCACGGCAAGTGATGTTGCGGTCGTGCGACTGCGACGATAACCCGCTCGTTTCACGTGCGCGGCAGACCGGGCAATGGCAAGTGCCGCACAGATCGCACGCTCCGAGGGTTTCGCGCTGGAGTGTGAAGAGCGTGCGCCCGTAGCACGCCGCCAACAACACTCGTCCGTCCGACAGGACGAAGTTGAGCGTCGGTGGTGATGTGCCAAGCTGCGCGCAGCGGGATATCAAGTCTCGTATGCAATCGCGCACTACTTGCGCAACTGTTGTCGACGACATGTCCATTCTCGTGGCCCCTTTCTGGCGGAGCTCGAGCTTGGCGAGGAGCCAAAGGAAGAACTGTTCGCTGTCGGTCGTGCCCCGTCTGTGTTGCAACAGCCAGTCCGGCGTTTCCCTAGCCAGCACTGGACCGACTGTCTCGATCTCCGGAATTGTGCCGTTGTGGGCGAATGCCCAGCGTCCGCAGGCAAACGGGTGAACATTGGCCAAGGTTGCACCGCCCACCGTGGCGAGGCGGACGTGGGCCACGAGTACTCGTGTGCGGATCTCGTCAGCCGTCACGCGGAACTGAGGATCTGCTGCCGCCTGAAGGGTGCGCTTCTTCAGGCGCGGTCTCACGCCGTCGAACCATGCCATACCCCAGCCGTCGGGGTTCGACATGCCGCGATGGTCGTTGAGGCTCTGACTGAGCATAGAGTTCTGGGCGCAAACCAAGCCACACTCGACCCGCGTCGGCAGCTCGGACAGGTAACCATAGAGTCTGCACATCTGAGTCACGAAGGGATCAGGCCGGCCGCCGTGATCCACAGGTGCACGGCGACTCCGGCAACACAGCCGATGAAGATAACTGGTGTCCAAACGAGGTGCCGGGTGAAGGTGTATGCGCCGCGCGATGCCCCCATCAGCGCAACGCCAGCGGCGGAACCGATCGAAAGCAGTGAGCCGCCGATGCCGGCCGTTAGCGTCACGAGTAGCCAGTCCGGTTGGCCCATCTGTAGATCCATGCCCAGGACAGCGAACATCACCGGCACGTTGTCGAGAACCGCCGACGCGAGGCCGACGAGCAAGTTGGCAGGCGTTGTTCCCAGATCTCCATATAGGAACTGGGCTGCGACATGCAGATGACCGAATACTCGGAGTCCGCCGAGGCACAGAATCACACCAAAGAAGAAGAGCATCGTGTCCCACTCGATTCCGCGGATGTGTTCAAACACTTTCGAACCCGGATCCTGCACGCCATGACGGCGACAGTCGAAGTAGCAGTACACCATGTAATACCCAAGCCCCGTCGTCATGCCGAGAAATGGTGGCAGGTGCAGCACGCCGTGGAAGAGAACCGCGGTCGCAATTGTGGCCACAAAAAGACTGACAACGATGGCCCAGTCCGCATGCAGCTTCACTGTGGGGTGCGAAGAGGGGGGGTCTGCTCGATTGATCGAGAACTGCATGACGAAAGCCGGTATGAGCCAGCTGACGAGTGCCGGTGCAATCAACCAGAGAAAGTTCGCGGTTTGGACTTTGCCAGCTTGCCAGACCATCAGAGTCGTCAAGTCCCCGAATGGTGAGAATGCGCCGCCAGCGTTGGCCGCCACGACGATGTTGATGCTGGCGATGACGATGAACCGGCGGTTGTCCTGGCCGATCACCGAGACTACCGTGCCGAGCACCAGCGCTGTCGTCAGGTTGTCGGCAACTGGTGACAGTAAGAAGGCGAGAGTGCCGGTGATCCAGAAGGCACGGCGCAACCCGCCTCGGCCCGCAAGGCAGCGTGCGCTGATCCAGTCAAAGACCCCGCGCGCGCGGATGGCGTTGACGTAGGCGATGGCGACGAGGAGGAACAGAAAGAGCTGCCCAAACTCGTAGACACTGTCCCGCAACCCATCAGCGACTGCTTCGCGATTCCCCGCGAGCGACGCCATGACCCAAATTGCGCCGGCCCCCAAAAGCAGTGGCTTCGACTTGCGCAACTTCGTGAAGTCCTCGGACACGACCAGCGAGTAGGCCGTGAGGAAGGTGCACAGCGCGAGCAGGGACAGGGTCGTCATTGCTATAGCGTCCTCAAACGCGGATTGCTCGGAGCCGCAGAGCGTTCCCGATAACGGAGATCGAGCTCAGTCTCGTTGCCGCGGCAGCGATCGTGGAGTCGACCAGGCGCAGTGCAGGTCGGTGCACTATTGAGAAGAGTTGGCAAGAAGCGTGCCGACGAGGGTGTGACTCCGGGTGCAAGAGCCAGATGCGATAGTGCGCGGCCGATGCGCAACTCACTGCAGGCGTATTTGTGGGGCTTTGGCCGCGCTGGCGACTCCCGGTGGCTAACCAGAAACTGATCACCTTGGAGTCATGTTCTGGCGCCTCAGGGCTGTTGTGTGCCGTCGGCGAGTGTTGCGGGCAGAGTCGCTGAGTAGATCTTGCGGGGTCGGCTTGTCTCTGCATGCCTGATGGGTATGAAGGTTGAGCCTGGCAGTCCCGGATGTCTGCACCCGCAGCTTAACTCGACTGTCCACTGAACCGGGGGAAGGTCAGCCGGCGAAGAAGAAGTCTTGATCCGTGTGGCCTGAGGTGAGGGCGAGATCAATGGCTCGCCCTCACGGCTCTCGGCAGTGTGCAGGTCTTAGCGAATAGTCATCGCCTGAAACGTCGAGAACCGCAGCCCACCTGCGAGGCCAGTTGTGCCAACACCTTGCAGCGGTAGTTGGAAGCCAATGAGGTTGGCGTTGTTTGGGATTGCATAGCCGAACTGTGCGGCGCCAGTTGTTGATGCGACTTGAACGCCAAGCGGTACTGCAGTCGTTGGGTCGATCAGTAGCTCACCATACGGCGGCAGGGCTACCGGAGTCGGCAGCTCGGCCAGTCCAGCGAACAGCCCGAAGGCTTGGCCTGGGGTCCATTGCGCGGATATCGAGCCGACGGCGCCTGGTGCGAAGTTCGTCGCCGAGGTCGGGATCGTAAGGACTGGTTGCGCACGTGTTGGCTCGAAGTCCACTCGTGACTCGATGCCATCGAGGTCTTCGTCACCGAGGTAGTCGACACTGGTCATCATGCCTGTCGCCATGTGGTCCATGTTGTGGCAGTGGAATAGCCACCGACCGGGGTTGTTCATGGTCATCTGGACCGGGATTGAACTCCACGCCTGGCCAGGAGGCCGAATCAGGAGAGTGTCTTTGAGTGGTGGGTTGGCGGTGCCTCCGGTCGTCCCCATCAGGCGGAAGAAGTGACCATGGATGTGCATCGGGTGGTAGGCCTGCATCATCCCCATGCCCGTGTTGGCGACGGTCATCTGCACTTCATCGTTGGTCGCAACCTGGATCGGAGTGACGCTTGGCCAAAGCTGTCCGTTGATCGTGAATGCCATGCCGCCAGGACCCATCGTCATGCCGAGTGATGCGGTGACGGTTCGGTCTGGGTTCGCCACGATTGGCGTCACCGGATGGAATGCCGCAAGCTGAGCATAGGATAGTAGCGAGCCGCCAGAGAGGTTGCTTGGCACGTAGTTGGCTGATGGCGCTGTCTGACTCTGACCTGAGTATTGCAGTACAGCGCGAACGAGTGTTTGAGATCGATTCGTGATCGAAGACGCCGCCAAGCTCCATACGCCGGGATTATTGCAGTCAACGAGTACGTCGTAGCGTTCACCAATTCCGATCGGGATTGCTTGCACGGATACCGGCTGCACGCGATTGCCGTCGGCGTGAGTGACGGTCATCGGGTGCCCATCAAGTGCGAACACGTAGTTGGTGGTTGCCGAGACGTTCACGACGCGCAGGCGCAGTTGCTGGCCGGGCTGCACAACGATCGGTGCTTGGCCCGCGTTGTTGCGCCCATTGAGCAAATGCCCAGCGAACGAACCACCGAGTGGATTGGACCATTCATCCAAGACGATGGTCTGCTCCACGTCGTACGTTGGGTCGTTCGCGGGATTCGCTGGGTCGACGATTAGCACGCCGGCAAGACCAACGTCGAGTTGCGATTCCGCACCATGCGCGTGATACCAGTAGGTGCCGGGAACGAGGTTGGGCAAGTCGTAGATGAACTCCTGGCCTGGAGCGACGGCCGGCCGAGAAATGCCCGGCACGCCATCCATTCCGAGGGGCACAGGTTGGCCGTGCCAGTGAACGGCGGTCGATTCCGGGAGGTCGTTGCGGAACCTGACCTGCAAGGATTGCCCCTCTACGATGCGTAGTACCTGTCCGGGCATCTGCCCGCCATACATCCAGGCGTTGACGGTCACGCCGGGCGCGACTTGTGTTGTGCCGACTGCGGCAACGAGGTTGACGGAAACCACCTGCGCCTGAGCGGCGGCGGTGAGCGATAGGATTGCAGCGAGCGCTGGGCGACAGAAGCTCATGATTGTCTCCGTTGAGTTGTGAGATGAGGTGGTCCGGCTGGGGTGTGACGAGGTCGCAAAGCCCCCGGAGTGACGGCAATCACTGATTGCGGTACCATTGTAGTCACGGCATATGGCGCGGGAACTTAGCCTGAGGGCGGAGTTGGCGATGATCTGCGGCGTCACCAGCGAGGGCCAAGGTCGTAGCTCTGGGCGATCTGTAAACTGGTCTGCTTGTCGGGAGACTTCTGTATCGGCGCGAGGCCGTGCAACCGATGCATGAGAACTGTTGCGCTGGCGTCTAGAACACAGCGTGACCGTCGCGCCGCGGGCGGTCGCCGCGGCCCCCAGCGCCGCCGTGCCAGACGAACTACTGTGCAGGCTAGTCCCGGCACGTTGGGCGCCGGCACCTGGAAGGACCCTTAGCCGTCGCCGCGGAGGGCAGCAGTGCCTAGGGCACCTAGGAACAGTCGCTCCCCTCCCGTTCTGGGGCACGTTGATGTTCGCGCCACCCAGAGGGTTGTCGATGCCGACGACGGGCTCAAGACCAGTGTAGTTGGCGCGCCACCCAGGGCGTTGCATACGCCAACTTCGAATTCGACGGCATCCAGATTGGCTCGACGATGAAGCCCGTAGCCGGCCCCGGGATGAAGAACGGCTGCACCAGACGGCTGGCGACGTAGGTGTGGTGCTCCGCGATCAGCCGCCGATGCCATCTAAGGATCGTGTCTGGCCTGACGATCGCTGCGACCTTGTCGAGTAGTCGTCGGCAGAGCGGTTTGCCGTTGGCGGTGAGGCGTCGCCGTGGGGCGTCCGTCAGTCGTAGTATCTTACCACCGAACTGCTCCTTGAGCACGCGGATCACCTCCGCTTGGTAGTCGATGACCTGTGCTTGTTCTCGGTTCAGCCGGTCAGCAAACGAGGCGAGGAGGAACTGCAGCGCACGGGGACCGTGCATGAGCAAGGTCATCGGCGAAACGGTCTTTGCATCCCACGGGCCATGAGTCACGTCGCTGCCAGGCCGAGCGTCACATCACCGCTGGAATGTGCCGCCATCGCTGAACCGGGCTCTCGCTATTGGGAGGATCCGTGGCGATCGCCAGCATGCGCGCGATGCGGATGCGCAGGTCGGACACGTGCGGCTCGCATTGAGCATCCTCAACCGCCTGACACGAGCTCGGAAGGCTGGCTTCGTACGCAGTTAGGCTGTGAGTCGAGGCGCTTAATGCGGCTATCTGCCGTGAGTTCGATTCATGCGCCAACGCCTGCGGCCGTTGCGCTCGCACGAGGATCCGCGTACATTGCGGCCTCTTATGGCTCCTTTCAGATGGACTTCCTGAGCCGCACCTGGTCGTCAGGGTGGAGCGGCTGTCGCGCTACCTCGGCCGTGTAACCGTCGAGCCTAATCAACAGAGATCAATGATAGGACATATGAGAACCACCGTGCTCGCACTGCTGTGCGGATTCGTCTTCGGAGGCGTCCAGGCAATCGCTCAAGAGGCCAAGAGCGTTCCCGCGGCGAAGCCGACCCCCCCAGCAGCCTACGTCGTCGGCGTGACGGGAATGACTTGAGGCGGTTGCGCCTCGGGGGTCCGTGAGACCCTCTCCAAAATCGCAGGCGTGAAGAGCGCCGAAGTCGACCTCAAAGCCAAGACCGTGACCGTCGCCATGAAGAAGGGTTCGCTCACCCGCGAGACTGTCGTCAAGGCGCTCGGAGACACGAAGTTCAAGGTCAGCTCTTTCGCGCCGGTCAAGGCTGCGCCCAAGGTGACTCCTAAGGCCGTTTACGTCGTCGGCGTGACGGGAATGACTTGAGGCGGTTGCGCTTCGGGGGTCCGTGAGACCCTCTCCAAAATCGCAGGCGTGAAGAGCGTCGAAGTCGACCTCAAAGCCAAGACCGTGGCTGTCGCCATGAAGAACGGCTCGCTCACCCGCGAGACTGTCGTCAAGGCGCTCGGAGACACGAAGTTCAAGGTCAGCTCCTTCGCCTTGGTCGAGAAAAAACCGGCGGCGAAGAAGGCTGCCAAGCCAGCCACCAAGAGCAAGAAGAAGTCCTGAGCCGAGTCGGCGAGGCGCTCGGGCCCTGGCACTCTGCTGAGGGCCAAGGCAAGGACCACAGCCACGACGTGGCGTTGGCGCCGAGTTCGCAGATCGGTTGGGCAATTGAGGCCGGCTACCAGCTTGCCGCGAAGATCCTGGCCGTTAGGCCGTGCGGCGATAGCTGCGTAGCAATCTGTCGAGTTTACTAGCGACCACCCTGCGGCCATCGTTAGCTCGCGATCGCACGCAGTCTAGGACTCGCACCGTCGGGCGGAGAGCCGACCAGTGCCGCACAGAGAGCCTAGGGGTTCTCCAGACCACAGTGTGCAACTGAGTGTGCAATGTCCTCGGTCACAACCTGACACAGCCTGTCGGTGAGGCGCAGCCGCTTGTTGCCCTGGCGCTCGCGGAAGACGTGGTTCTCTTCGAGTCGGTCGGCGTTCAGTTGCGACTGATCACGGTTGACGAAGCCCGCGAATGTGGTGAGGAGCAGCTTCGGGGGGAAGTCGGCAGGCATCTGGCCGAATCATCGGCACTTAAGTGGCCGATGTAACTCTGGTTGCCTAAGCGCGATTGAGTTTATGGACACCACGGCCTTGGCGCTTCGCCAGCCGAGAAGAGCAGTCCCGTTGCCTACGCACCAATCGTGACGGTCACCACGTTACTGACTTCGACCACGTAACCCGTGCCGTCGACAAGCGCGTGCAGGAGGTTCATCTCCAGGCCGATCAGAGCTGGCAGCAAGAGCCCCGGAGGAATGTCGATCGCTGACGATGCGCGGCCCTGCGCGTCGACCATACCCAACGTGTCTTCAAACACACCAAGGTTGGGGTAGGTCAGCATGCCGATCAGCAGGACATCCTCGTTGAGCGGCAGGTGCAGGCCGCCAGGCAGCGGAGTTCCGGGGAGCGTCCCCGTCAGCGAACCTAGCAGGTAGTAAAAGTCGCCCGTGCGCTCCGTATCGACGATGTGGGTGAAGTCGACACGGCCACCGTTTGCGACGCTCACTTCGTCAGAACTGATCCAGAGGCGGCGGTCGACGGAGTGCGCTTGGTAGATGATGTCGGTTCCTGGACTCTGATAGCTCCAAACCGTTTGGCCAGATGCGGTGACTTCAAACAAGCGCCCCTCGACGCCACTGCAGATCAAGGTGTTGCCGTTGGCGAGGCGCTCCGCGCCCGAGACGAACGACGAGAAGAAGCCGGGTTCGGTAAACGTCCAGACCGGCGCCGCCGGACCAAACGTGTTGGAGCCGGGGTCGATGAACGGCATGCCTTGCGCGTCGACCGGCAACTCGATCTCGATGACGGCCGATTGACTGGGGAGATGTTGATTGTTGAAGATCGTCATGTTGCCGGCGCCCGGGTAGCCCGGCGGAATGAAGCGCGGGTCGTGCTGCTGGAACAACTGCCGATCGACGGACGTGCCGCGGTCATAGGCTTCCGGGTTGCCCCATCGCCAAAGCAAGTCGCCGCCGCGGCCGCGAGCACCGCCGACGTGGCCAGCTGCTTCGGCCGTGGTCGTGCCATGGTCGATCAACCAGACTTCATCCTGCGCTCTCGCGCTGATCACGATCCAATCATTGATCGGGTCGTAGTCGATGCCGTTGGCGTGGTTCCAGTCGCCGAGAGTGAGAACCTCTGGCGGGTAGTTAATATTGACGAGTTCGGGATGGTCCGAGATGACGCCGAAGTTCGACTTCGTCGAATCGAAGTCTTGGATCACATGGTCGTGGACGTGCCATTCCCAAACAACCTGTCCAGTCGTCGGCCCAGTCTGCTGGATTTCGAGGATGGACTCGGGCAACCACTCCACCGCCGGCAACAGCGCGGGGTCGCGGCCCTGGGCAATTGCGAATGACGCCGGCAGATAGTCGGCGACCATCATCAGCACATTGCCGTTCGGCAACTCGTGGATGGCGTGATGCATCAGCCGCTGGGCATTGCTGACGAGCATGTCCCACATCAGATTGCCCTCAATGTCGAGCTTCTGCAGGCGGCCCGTCGTGCCGGGGAAACCGATGTTGGGCTCAATCACACCGCGCAACAACGAACCGTCCTCCGTCATGTGGAGCGCGAGGTTGTTGAATCCCGGCCACGTATGCACAACGGTTCCCTGACCATCAATCAGCTGCACTTCATTAAGGGCAACTGGTGCAAAAAGTCGCAAACCAGGGGCCCCTTGGGCGAGCAATGAGCACGTTGAAACAAGGCCGACGAGGAGCATCTTCAACATTCAACTAATGTAGTGCGCATCGAAGGTGATTCAGGCGATCGAACTACGCAGTGGTGCGCGCGGCACGTCGCGGGGCGAAATTGCGGTGCTTCGAATGACCCCAAGCACCTTCAATCAAATATCTTAAGGGTATTTGGCGGCAGCACCGCGGTCGCGTCCCGCGGCAATGAGCCAGTAATTTTTTGGTCGCAGTCAGAGGTCGAGAGCCTGTGCCTATCGTGCGCCACGCCAAGCCAGCGAGCAGCGAAACATCCGGTCTTACCAGGCTCGCCTCTGCTGTCGCATGGTTGAGTCCGACGTGCGACGCGCCAGCATGCCAGCGAATCTCTGCACGACCCGAAACCTACTCGCCAGTCGATGCAATGCGGTCGCTATCGGGCGGGTAGAGCTTGCCGCACCGGTTGCGTTGCCTGCATTGAGGCACTTTCGAACTCATTCCATAGTTCGTGAAGTGCCCGTTCATCGGCTGCGCGATTCGTTGCGCATCCGGAACTCACCTTCACCACGATAGCCAATGCCGTCGCTGCTCGTCATTCGTTGAGCGGCATCACGGCAACGTGGACGCCATCATTGGTCCACGCAAAGACAAGTTGTTTGCCGTCACAAACGACCTGCGGGAACCCGTTGCGACGACCCGTACCACACTGCGCCACGGTTGCCGGCGGTGACACGGTTCCGTTTGCAGCAATGCTGCGCATTCGAATTGCGCCCGCGCCCTCAACACGCGTCAACCAACAGACAAAGGCCCGACCATCGGCGTGCATGGCTACCTCGACACGCCCCAACGGATCACCCTTGTCGATGAAGATCGGGTCCTCAAAGCTGGCACCAGCGTCGCGCGATCGTGCGAGCTTGACGCGCGCCCGTCCATCGGCGGCGGTGAACCAGGCAACAGCGACATGGTTGCCGGAAGTCGCGATTGATGGACCGTTCACCGGGCATCCAGCAATGCTCCAGCCATCACGACAGATCCTTACTGGCTTGCTCCAAACGCCATCCACGCATCGCACCACCGCGATATCGCGGACTTCATCGTGTGAGCGATCGCGATATACCACGACCGGCCCGCGACTGGTCGTCGCCGCTGACGTTTGGCAACACTCGCAAACACGAGGGTCCAACAACGCTGGCTTGCGCAATTTGCCATCCGAAAGAATCTCAACGTAGCGCAACGTCATGTCGCCAACGCCATGAGCACCGCCCGCCTTCTCACGACCATCCAACCACACGGCTGATAGCGTCCCATCGGCAGTCGGCAATAGAGACACAAAGCCGTGCTCCGCCTGCTTGCCGTCGAGATGCGGCACCAACGACTTGTTCCACGTTTTCCCCGAGTCCAACGACTGCGCGATATGCACGTCGTAGTCGTAGGTTCCCTTGCCACTCTTGACCAACCAATGCGCGGCAATGTGGCCACCGGGCAACGAAACGACCGAAGGAAAGTCTGCCCAGTTGATGAACCAGCGATCGCCACTTGCGATTTCGCGTCGCTTCGACCAACTCTGCTTCTGCAAGACTGCGAACTGTAGGGAGTGTCCCTCCTCCGTGGGCTCAACCCAGCTGAGCATCACGCGCCCGTCCGCCATCAAACAGAGATTGGGTAGCGAACTGTTCGCCGCTGCGGGCGTTGCCAGGCGTTGCACTTGAGCAAATACCGGCATTAGCAGCATCGATGCCGCACCGACCGCGATCGCCAATAGCTTCATGCCGGCATTGGAAGCCCGACATGCAGAAATGGCACGCGCGCAATCGGGGTCGGCGGAGATTGTCACGGGACTCGCTCGCTAGAGGTCGTTGAAACTCAACGGTCGTGCAGCATTCCCAACCGCATGTCCGAAATGCTTGAGCGGGTGCGCTCACCGTGACAACTCAGCATCCGTTTACGGTCCGTTGTGGGCCCAAGCTATGGGCCAGTAAGCCATTGGGTCCACTAGTCAGGAAAGCATGGTCTAATAGACTTTAACAATGCTCGTCCACCATGCCCTCATCAGCACGTCAGCGATGAAGATTCCTCGCCTCGCCACAGCAGCGCTTTTTGCATTCTCCATCTCGGCCGCCGCTCAGCAGCCGGGCCTCCGCCTGTTCGCCCCGCTCGGCCCCTCGGAGACCCAGCTCGTCGACGGCCAGGGTAACCAAGTGCACAGCTGGCCCGGTGGCGGCACGACTTCGTGCTACCTGCGACCCAACGGCAACCTGATCCGCGGCATGGTCGAACCGAGCATCGGTATTCCAGGTACGACCGGGCGCCTGCAGGAGATGAACATCGAGGGCACCATCTCGTGGGACTGCGTCGTCAGCGACGCGCAAAAGCTGATGCACCATGACATCGAGATCATGCCGAACGGCAATATTCTGGTGATCGCCGCCGATCGCTTGGTACCCGTCGACGCAATCGCCGAGGGCCGCGACCCGTCACTGATCGCTGGCGCCTTCTGGCTGCCGGACTCGGTCCTCGAGCTCGAGCGGACCGGCCTGAATACCTTCAACATCGTCTGGGAGTGGCACGTCAAGGATCACTTCGTCCAAGACTTCGATCCCACCAAGCCCAACTTCGGAGTGGTCGCGAACGAGCCGGGCAAGCTCGATATCAACTTTCCGCCGGTGGTGCTGAACACGACCTACTACAATCACATGAACGGGATCGACTACGACCCGATCAACGACTGGATCGTCGTCAGCAACCGCAAGCAGGAAGAGATCTGGCTGATCGACCACTCGACGACGACCGCCGAGGCAGCCGGCAGCACCGGTGGCGCGCGCGGCAAGGGTGGCGAGTTGCTGTGGCGTTGGGGCAATCCGCAGGCCTACGACCATGGCGGTCCCGTCGACCAGCAGCTGCACCGTCAGCACGATCCGCGCTTCATCCCGCCGGGCTACCCGGGCGCGGGCAACCTTACGATGTTCGACAACGATCACATTCTCGGTGCGACCAATCAGTCGGCAGTCTACGAGATCGAACTGCCCATCGACGGCACGGGTCTACCGTTCATCGACCCGGGTCTGGGCCAATATGGCCCCGCCGCACCGGTTTGGATCTACACCGACCCGGGCTTCTACTCACCGTTCGTGTCGAGCGCTGAGCGTCTCGCCAACGGCAATACGCTGGTCTGCAGTGGCCAGCAGTCGTACCTGTTCGAGATCGACCCGAGCGGCACCGTGGTCTGGAGCTTCAACCCGGTCGGCGCGCCGTTCGTGTTCCAGGTTCAGAATGTCGACCGTCGCCTGTGGACCAACGCGGACGAGTTGTCGGTTACCGGCGGTCGCGTCGAGTTCACCAACATCGTCGACTCCTCGCACGCCGGTGACACCTTCTACCTGCTCGGCTCGCTGAGTGGCACCTCGCCCGGCACGCTCATGCCCGGCGGTGTCGTCGTCCCGCTGAACTTCGACGTGCTGATGATCGGCATGGCGGTCTACCCCAACATCGGCGTGTTCCAGAACACGATGGGCACGTTCGATCCGAGCGCCAAGGAAGTGTCGGCGCTGGACGTGCCGCCGGGGCTCATCGACCCGTCGTTGGTCGGCTTCGACATGGACTTCGCCCACCTGATCCTGCAGGGCGGCTTCACGACTCACGTCAGCAACACGGTACGCGTATCGATCGTCAACTGATCGACGGCGAGCGCGATGTTCATGCATGCTGACGACCTGCCCTCAGAGGCATCAAGGACAAGAAGTAGAATGCCATATAGCTGCCGAACAGCGACTCCGCTGTGTTCGGCATGCAACGCTTACTACTCGCAGCCATCTGCGCTGCACCCAAGAACCCGTCACCGGACAGATCCTGCAGCTTAGGTGCATGTACGGCAGGTGTACTGGTTCAGCGATCTTCGGATGACTCATCGGTCGATGCGCGCGCCCAAAGTAGGCGGTCTAATGCGTCAAACGCCGCGAGATTCGGGCAAATCAACCCGTCGAGACCAACTCGATTGCGAGCTGGATCGGTGCAGGCACACTGGGGCCGCGAAGCAATGATAGCGATGACCTTGCCTGAAGTTCTACGCGGCGCGCCTTAGCTCGACGATCGGCAAGTGTCGCCGACCCTCGACGAACTTGGGAGCCAGATCAACTTCGTGCGCACGGATTCCTCTCGAATCGGCCACAGCAATCTGGGTTCGATCGACAGGGCATGGTTCGACGAACCCGTGCAGACGCGGCGAAGCCGCGGTCAACGACGGCACGAGCGCCAAAGCGCAGTGCACGCCAAACGCTCAACACCAGCCCTGCCGACCGCACACGACCGCGCACATCCCACGAACACGCGGCCACTTCCCACCCCCACCCCAAACCACAAACGCCCCACACCGTTAGGTGCAGGGCGCTGTAGATCGACCAGTTACTGCCATGTGGCTCCTCGAGCTGTGCGGGTTTGCCAACTTCACCCAAATGCCGTTGTGGGCTCCCTTGGTCGAGGGCGCCCGATTCCAACAGATCATCGTCGCGCGCGCGCTCGCTCGCTGCAGGTCTACGGCCGCGCCCGCTCGCACTTGAGGAAGGGCGGAGATAGTTACTGGCGGATGTCTTCCGGCTCTTGGACATGGCGGGATGCTCCGTGCCGGATACGGCAGCCGCGAACAACGGT
>TARA_R110002073_G_scaffold5437_4_pt1 | contig 13707 bp, 10 predicted proteins | sample TARA_R110002073 | Tara Oceans TARA_R110002073 (sample SAMEA4397174) | marine metagenome | biome: Polar Biome; feature: [DCM] deep chlorophyll maximum layer (ENVO:01000326); material: water (ENVO:00002006), including particulate matter (ENVO:01000060) such as... | depth 40 m
GCCGTGGCGGGCACTCAGGGAAGACGCTACCGCCACGGGGTCTCGGTAAACAAACACCTTGCAGGCACCTGCGATCTGCGGTTCCCAGACCGGCCAGGTAAGCAACATCCGGGGATCTTTCAACAGCCAGCCACGGGACGGCATAGTCGAAAGAATCTCTCCAACCTGTTTCTGATAGGATTTGCTAATCAAGGAACTGCGAACCGGGGGCATATACCAACTGGACGACGCATCAGTAAGAATTTGGTCGTTCAGCTCAACAACGTCCCTGCGCTCCCAAAAACCCCGCGGATTGTCAGCTTGCGCTACCAGCATCTCTGCTTCAGCGCCGACATAAAGCCCGAAACTGTGCAACTGATGCGCGATCATCGAAGTGCCTGACCGGTGCATCCCCAACACGATAGCGTTAAACACAACGGCCTCTTACCACCAGGTGCGTGTAGACGTATCCGTTCATTTATAAATGACTCCCATCAGCCACGAAACCGTTCGCACAATCGGCCGTGGCAGCTTTTCCGTATTATCGACTTTTTTTCGCACATACTGCCAAAACTCGCGAAACACATCTCGGAGACTCGCTTCGGGATTGATGTCGATATTCCCGGTACGCGCCCCTCCATACCCGGACACACCTTCTTTAGGGCGCGGCAGATAGCCGGCAGCGGCAGGCAGCAGCCGATTGTAGTCGGCAACCATGTCCAGGGCCGTGCGCGGCTCCGTTGCTACAAGGTTCGCCTTGACGTTAGCAATCTCCCTGGGGCTTAAGGCCAGTCGATGCAACAATGCAAGCAACGACTCTGGATCGGGTGAATAAAGCCAGCCATTCTCTCCCTCTTGAATACGATCAGCAAAAGCACCCAGCGCCGTTGCAGCAACGGGAATACCAGCGGCGTGAAGTTCGCTCAGCGTGTAACTGAAGGTCTCGGGTACAATCGAGAGCAGAAGGCCAATATCAGGCCTGGCTTCAGTCAACAGCGCACCCAGATCTTCTCGCTCATAGTGTGCCCGAACCTCAACGTGCGGTGAGCTCGCAAACGCATCGCCATTACTACCGCTCCCCACGAGAACAAATGACGCGATATTCGCCAGAGGCTCAAGCACCGCCTTCAACAAGTCTGCACCCTTGTGTGTTTCCAGACTGCCCAGAACAACAATCCTCAAACGGCCGTCTGAGCCAACTCCCGAGCCACTGTCAGTCAGCCCGTCGAGCACCGCCTGTGGTAGCCCATGAGCTATTTCGTGCAGGGTACGAGTATCCAGCACAGGCATGAGGCTGCGCATTCTCTCTGCTACCGATGCACTTGGTGCAACCAATGGTATGTTGCTTTCACACAAAGCCCGGCCAAAGTGCGTCCTTAACGCTAACCAATGCGACGCCGGTTCATAGCGAAAAAAACGATGACCGGGGTTATTCTGCAGGCAATCGGTCAATCGATGCGCATCGCACTGCCAGCAGGGACTTCCCCAGGTAGCAAGAATCGGCGGACAGAACGGGTAGTAGTCATGACACACCACTATCAACGGAAGATCAGCGAAAAGCACATCGAGCGCATGCCCGATGAGGGATGAAACGATGATCGACTCAATACCGAAGTCCGTCAGGATGCTGTTTAGCAGCTGGCGATATTCGTGGTGCGCGATCGCGGTGGACAGAATCGGCACTGTCAGCGTCCATGTGCGCAATGGCAGGGTCGAACTTGCCGAGCCATACAGGGCGAGCGTCTGACCGAAGGCCGTCAGATCGCCGATAGGACGCAGCACAAAGTTCCTGTGGTCTGTATCTGCGCTGACAAAATCCTCCACCCAGCGGCCCAGGCCACCGCCCCAGCTATGACTGATGTGGAGCCGTGCTGGCTGGACAGGCGGCACTACCGCTGTGGGCGCCTCGCCGCGAGATGACAGCTCCTCCAGAGCGTGGCGCACCCCCGTGAGCGGGTGACGACGATTGAGCGCGGTTTGCACAGCGGGGTACAGGCTGGATGGCAGTGAAAAGACAGGAAACGCCCGGTCGTCAACGTAGATGTTATCGGTCAGCAGCAACAGACTACCCTGTTCGCGGACGTATGCCGCCAGTTCAACGTCGTTGGTTACCGAAGCACACTGCAACAGGCGTACATTTATACACGCGGACTCACCGGCAAAACACGGAATGTCGAAGGCAAGCGCCGAGGTATAGGCATTCAACCAACGATCAATCTCGTCAGGCGTCAAACTGGGCTCATGCGCGGGACTGGAAAATACGGAGCTGACCGGGTGCCTGACCGAAAGGGGGAAAATCGCAGCCGCATCCGTTTCCTGAACTGGAAACCGCCTGTACCACGCAACACCCGGGGTAGCCCCTGCACGCAGGACATTGCAGCGCTCGACCCTGCCCCGCAAAGCGGCGCTTACTAGGCACCAGTAGCTGTCGCGACGATACGTTGCAGGCAAAGCCGGCACACAGCATAGGCCAGCGGCTGTGGCGAGAGATTCCAACTCGGGGTCGGCACTGCAGAGAACAATATCCTGCTGCTCCCGCTCCGGGGGTAATGCATCAAGCGCGCACGCCAACGCTGCACTTTCGCCCTGAAAGGCGACAAGGCAGACTGGAACCCGAGGCAGACTGCTATCGCCCAGCGTCATTGCCCATCGCTTTATCAGCCCCTATCAACAGGCCAGGCTCATCTGCAACTGATACAGCAGACGCTCGCCATGACGAATCATACGCATAGCCAAAATGCCGCGCGTAGGGGGTTGCATAGATCCGCGCAACCAGAGATGCGGGCAACATATCCTGGCCAACATCCTGCATGCGCTTTATGCTGAAGGGGATGCCTTTGTCTTCGCTCACATTGGCACGTTCCAACTGCAGGCATTCGATACCCGCAAAGCCCGCGATCTGTGGTGCCAGCTCCATCAGGTTTTCGTAGCGCAAGAGGAGCAGGGAAAACCCACCTGACTGCACGGTGGCAAAGCCCTGCTCACGATCAAACGGGAAGTCATAAACATTCAAACCCGTACCCGGGAGAAAATCCTCGTGAAACCAGCGCAGCGGGACAAGGAAGCGGTTCAGCTGGCTGAACACGACCCCGGTGGGATCAAGACTATTGGCCTCCTCCATAAGTTGCGGCAACGCCCCCGGGTCGTCCAGTGATGCCTGTGTGTGCTCAAGTACTGCAAACATGCGGCTCTGCACCTCGATGAAAACCGCCTCGGGGTCGAACCGGGCGGCATCAGAATGGTGAAACTGGAAGAACTTCTGCAACAAACCCTGATAGTGGTCGTAGTTCTGCGCAAAGTGGGACCAGTACCAGCCGAGGGGGTCACGGGTCAGAGAAATCACCCGGGTGGGCGCGTCCATCGACTCGTTCGCCACGCGCTGACGGGCCAACAAGAAGGTCACCCGGAGCTCCTGCAGATAGTCCTCATACATGCGAGCTGCAACCTGTTCACTGACCAACGGGCCAGTCATGATCCTCAGCTTTTCCTGCAGTCTCTCGGGTGAGGCGATATGCGCTTGCAGCACCTGAATGGAATCACGCCGCAAAGCCTCTGCGATGGCCGTTGAGGCCACCTTGCCCATCTGCACAATCAGTACGTCGTCAGACCCGCCCACACCGGCGCTCACGCGAACAATCGAGCGGACAGCCGCAGGACCCGCTCGACAAACTGCAACAGCGAGCGCTTCAAGGGGCTCTGCACCTCGTGTGACCTCGCCGCAAAACAGAAACCGATAGCATTCAGCATGTCGGCCAGTGGGCCTGCCGGGTCGATGCTGACGGTTCGATCGATGCTCGCAGCACCCACCGCATTGGCCTGAAACCAGCCCCGGTAACCACCATTGGCATCAACTGCGAAAGGATCGGGGAACGCGGCTTGTAAATCAGCCCTCTGCCGATAAAGCACCCGCTCCGGCAGGGAGATCGGTGATTCATCTGCATAGCTGGCGTACTGCGACGGCAACGCACCGAGCTCAGACTGCCCGCGCTGCTCGCAGGCATCTATATACCAATCCCGCAACTCGAAAAGCACAGGACTATCAGCACCGTACTTGTTCAGCATGATTTCCTGGGCACCACTATCGAAACCGGAAAAATGATAGAAGCCCAGAGGCTCACCGTTGATCAGAATTCCCTCTGTTACCGACCCGGTCGCCCGACGCTGGCTGAGGTTCCAGGTGGCCACATTGAACGCCGGCGAGCGCAACACCTGGATCCCGTCGAAATAGCAGGGCGCAAGGTTTACCCACTTCTGATCCGTGAACAGCCCACGCGGTCGATCATCATGGCAGTAGCGCAAGAGGCGATCGCGCCACCAGCCACTGAAACGGCGCCCTTCTTCATCATTACGCACACCCAGGAAGCCCAGATTGAACACGCCAAAAATCAAGCTCGCCATCTCGTTATCCATGATGGCCTCATCGTCGCATTCTGGCGCCGTCTGGTGTGGGGTCAGCAGGATACTGCTGTGATCCAACGCCCCCACCAGCTCGTGAAAGCGATCAAACACGACCATATCCGGGTCGAAGAAGAACACTTTGTCGGCGCCCAGCTGGTCGAAAATGTATTCGAAACTCAAGCCTTTAACGGCGGTACACAGCTCAACCACGGTGTGGGAAAACAGCCACCCCGGTGTGACTGTTGCCGCCAGATCAGTCGCCAGAATCACGGAGTCGAAGGGCTCCCCTGCAAACTCGAAGCCCGGCGGCAGCACATCAGACAAAACGAGATGGAACTGAACCTCCGGTGCAAGTGACTTGACCGACTCCGCCAGCACCCTCGCTTTGGGCAGATAATTGGCGGTAATACTCGTGAATACATGTACGGTTGAGGTCATTGCTGCTTGATTGCCCTTTGCGCCCGGCCGCCAATCTTCGGGGATGAGCGACAGATAGCCTGCTATAAATTTTGGAGGTGCGTATCTTAGCACCTCTTCCCCCCGGAGGCATCGGAGCAGGGTGTCCTGGAGGGGCGAGAACGTCTGGCACCTATCGTCGGCAGCCCCTGCCTGACCTTGCTTCAATTGACGCTTCGGAGGAGAATAGAGGTCTTTGAACATTACGTGCCCTACGCCATGAAAACTCCCATTTTGCGCCTGAAACTGATCACTGGCATCCTGCTTGGCGCGCTGTTGAGTGCGCACGCCAGCGCGCAGCTGATCGGCGTTGATTTCGGCCCGTCTGCGTCTTCGACCCCGAACAATTGGAACCTGGTTTCCGGGGCAGGGACATTTACCGGCCTGATTGACGAAGAAGGGGCCACAACTCCGGTCAGTATCAGCGTTTCGGGCGTTGGGCTGACCAGTTTCGCCCTTGAGCTGATTCCATCGACCATTCCCGCGTGGAACAACAACCTCGCCAGCCTCACAGGATCGATATTCACTTTCGACACCCGGGCGGATTTCCTGTTAGAAGGCTTGCAACCGAACGCTGCCTACGATGTATGGCTCTTCGGTGCCCGTGACATTGAAGGACGGACCGGGCCTGCCTTTGAACACACCGTGAGCATTGGCGGAGGCGCCTCTTTCGTGCAGGTCGGCGCGCACCGCGAACTGGTCTCCAACAGTACAGTGGGATCGTCGGCCGTCAACCTCAACAACTACAGCGTGCGAGGGCGTACCAACGGGAGTGGCCAAATGTCTATTGCGGTTGTGGACCCGGGAAACCTCAACATTCTCGGGGGTGGCGTGTACCTCGCGGGGGTAGCGCTGCAGCCTGCTATTGAGCCGAATGCGGTCCCGGCCTCCCCCCTCTGGTCGCTCCTGCTGCTGACCGGCCTGATAACATTGCTTGCGAGCAAAGCGAACATCCGCGCTTAACCCACCCCTGACCTCCACCTGCCTCCGATCCAGCGCCGATCACCGTCGCAGCCACGTGCTGTAGCGCCATACGCGGCTGCTGTAGATTTGCTGCAAGGTTTCGCGCGCCTGATCCAGCTCCGCCGCAAGCTGCTCTGCTGTGCGTAGACTCTCGCGATGGTTTGCCTGTAAATCAGCCAACCCCCTGTCTGTAATGGCCAGCTGCTCCCTCGCCTCATCAAGCAACGCCTGGTATCGCGCACAGCGCTCGTCATATTCGCGGCAACGCTGGTCGTATTGGCTCCGCTGCTGGCTTAACTCATCAATGCTCACTCGCAAGTGACGAATTTCCGTACCCAGCGTGCCACAGAGCACCTCCAGCTCTCGCCGTTCCACGGCAAGGCGCTGCAGTCGTTCCCGTTCATGTCGCCACTCGCGGCTCACAACCATCGCCTGCCCAGGAAGCGCGAGGCGGCGCTCATCGACGCGGCAACGAAGTTCGCTCACGGGGTCTTCGGCGACGAAGTCAGCGATAATATCAGCGTAGTCAGGGTAGCGCTCTTGCAATTGCGTATTGCCTGCAGCCATCAGAGCGCTACTGTCTGCCCCAAAGCTGGCCCCGCCCTGATGATAAACAAACAGATCGGCACACAGAACGTTGCGCCAGCCCCGGGATGCAGCACGACGCGAAAAGTCGTTTTCCTCGCCATAGCCACGCCCGAACGCGTCCTCATCAAACAATCCGAGGGTGTCCAGCGCCGCACGGGTAATATAGACACAGAATCCCACGGCTGTCGGCAAATCGCACACCTGCGCCGCATTGGCCTCTGCAAATAGCGCGTCCAGTGCCTCGAGACTGAGCCCCTCGGGCAAGCCCGCAGACTGGCAGAAAAATGGATAGGAGCAAATAGTCGCATTGTTGGAGAATGGGGTGACCGTTGCTATCGACCCCGCACTCACGGCACACCGTTCCAGGCGCTGGAGCCAGCCCGGAGGCACCTGCGTATCGCTGTTGAGCAGCACCACATCGCGTTCCGCTCCTTCCTGCATACCCCGATTGACGGCGCCCACAAAACCGCAATTGGTTTCATTGACCAGCAACGTTACGACACCCTGGTCCGCCAACTGCAGGCAGTAATCGGAGAGAGCAGGCTCGGGGGAGGCGTCATCGATGACAATGATACGGGCGCGATCAAGCGGCGTATGCGCGAGCACGGATTCCAGGCAGCGCTGAGTGACCGCCAGATTGCGATATACAGGAACGATAATATCCACGAGAGCCGCCCGCTCGATGCCTGTAGCGCTCACTTCACGAACTCACTGTTCGCGAAGCAGGCTTGCGGAATTTGAGCACAGCATTATCCTGCCACGCCCAGGTGCGGTTGACTGCCCACAGTTGCCTGGTGCGCTCATCCAGTGCCGCGGACGTTTCCTGACTGTGCTCGACAAGGATTGCAACCCGTTCTTCCATGGCCCTCAGGCGTGTTTCGAGAGCCGCGTTATCACTACGGGGCACGGCTCCCAAACGCGCGATAAAACGGTCCCACCAACTTCGACCGGTTAACTCTGCCGGTGCCGTAACCGCAACAGCAGGCGCGGCCGGCAGTGGGGTTGGCGCCAGCGCGAAAGGCACCACCTCGTGTGGCTGATCATCATAACTACTCCACTCCGGCTCCAACCCGTGCACTATGGCGAGCGTTTCGACCAGTTCCGGATGATAGAAGCGAACGTGCTCTGGGTCGCGCCAGAAACCCAGCAACTGGGAACGGATTGACTCGGGATCTGGAAACACCAATACCAGTACGCCACCGGGTAGCAACGCAGAGGCCAGGCCTCGCATCAAGCGTTCCAGCGCCTCCATGGGAAGATGTTCAACGAAGTGTGAGCAGTAAATTCCGTCATAGCCGTCATTCTGATCAAGAAAATCCAGTGCATCGGCCGTTGTGATAGGCAAGCCGGTAGCACGGCCGTACTCGGCGATCGCCTCATTACGCTCCACACCGCTAGCGGGTATTCCCTCCTCCTCCAGCAACTGCAGAAACAGGCCCGCCCCACAGCCTACATCCAATACATTCTGACAACCCGAAAACAATTTTGCGTGAGGCGCCTGCATATGCATAAGCAAGGGTTCGTCGCGCTGCAGGAACTCATACAAGGAGTAGTCGAAAGCCAGACTATCACCGGATACGGAAACTATTGCCTCGTCGAGGAAGGTCGCGATCTGACTGGCATGAATGTGCCGGGCATCAGGCACCGCACTGGTGAGCATCGACGGCAGCGAGTCACGATACACCACGGCTGCCGATTGCCGTATACAGTCCAGGAGCCAAGGCGATGAAGCCACGTTCAGGGCGGTTTCGAGGTCAGCGCCTGGCACATCCAGCAATACCGGAAGCCTGAAAAGTGCTGCAACGCGTACAAGGCTCAGTACACAGCCATGCATGCCGCGCAGCACAACGGCCCGCGGTCGATAGCGGATCAACTCCCGTGTGAAGATGCGATTGAGGCCATTGAGCCGAAAGCCACCCGAAAGCCCAGCACAATCATCACGGACCGCGCAGGTAACACGATCCGGCGATTGCGTTAATACGCGGGCCGAGACAACACCGACATCAGCGGGAGGCAGGAACTGATACTGTATCACCATCACCGAGCCGGACACGCCGAGTTGGAGGTCGTCATGCCCCTCCCGCTGTACGATTATAACGCCGGAGGTGCGATCCTCAATCATGACAATACCTGTGCGCCTGCAGCGTGCCAGTTATTGCGGCGCAACGTCCTTGCGAAACTCTTCCAACAACGCTTCCATCACACGCTCATCGAACACAAGCGGCTCGGCAGAGCGCAGCTCGATAAGCTTGTTCTGGCGAATACTGGCCGGGATCTCCGTTTTCAGACGAGCGATAATGTCGTCTTTCACCTGCGCGAACGGGGTCTGACCGGCCGGTAAATACTCTTCAAGCTTGATGACATGGTAGCCAAAGTCGGATTTTACGGGCCCCGCCAACGCGCCGGGCTCGCGCAAGGCAAACGCCGCCTGCTCGAACTCGGGCACCATCTTGCCACGTTCAAACGCACCCAATGAACCAAGATTGGTCTTGGCTGAAGCGTCCTCCGAGAACTCCAGAGCGAGCATTTTGAAATCTTCGCCTGCCCTGAGCTTTTGCATGATTTCTTCCGCCAGCGCAGCGGCCTCGGCATCACTTCGATCATCTGTCTTGATCAGAATATGCGCCGCACGCACCCGCTCGGGCTGCTGAAAAGAATCTGCCTCGGCTGTGTACACATCCCGAGCCGTTGATTCCCAATCAATGTTTGCTGTCTGTGACGCCACCATCGCATCCAGGTACTGATCCATCATCAGTCGCTCGCGGTGCAACGCCACCTGCCACTCGAGCAGGTCGGTATTCAGTGTACCGGAGGCGGCGGCCTCCGCCGCCAGTGCACGGATCGACACCAGGCCGTCGGCCAGCTTGTATACCGCATCATCACGATTGAAAAATTCAGCGCGACGGGCATTAGGCACACGATCGAGGGCGTAATTCCGCAGGTCGTCTGCTGAAATTTCGATGCTGCCCCGCTCAAGAGCAACTTCGGAGTCTTCCTGAGCCAGTAAGGCGTTTGCGCTAGCAGAGGCCAGCGCCGCAAATAGAATTACTCGCAACTTCATAGGGATTCTCGTTTAAAACCATTTAGGCAGTGAGCAAAATCACCACAAATAAAACAGAGGAACCCCGACGCCTGAATCAGGTATCGGGGTTCCGGGCGTGCCTACGGCCGCTTAAGGGTTGCCGCTGGTACCGATGTTGCGATAGAACTCACAGAGACGGCCACTCGAACAATTCCTGACGTTCTTCACGTTGAGGAAGTACGTTGTGTTGGTGTCCAGAGAGCACCGCAGGAAGTTGGCAGTTTGAGCCCAGCTGATCTTGCGACCGCTAACGCCTTCAGTGCTGCAACGGGAGGCAGGCAGAGCGTCACCACCCGGCGAACGCGAAATCCACATGCTGCGACTAACCAGCTCATTACCGGTGGTCTCCGAGATATTGATATCACCGGAGTAATTACGGTTGGAGGTCGTCGTGAACTGCCAGGAAATCACCTCGTTTGTACCAGTGACACCTTCTCTCACTCGTGCACCCGGAGACGCCCAATTAATGAGGCCACCGCACTCCTGATTCGTGCTTTCAACGCAGGCTCCGGTACCGCCAGTATCACCACCACCAGTATCGCCACCACCAGTATCGCCACCGCCAGTATCGCCACCGCCAGTATCGCCACCGCCAGTATCGCCACCACCAGTATCGCCACCGCCGGTATCGCCACCACCAGTGTCACCACCAAGCGGCTGCGCTACGATGGTCAAGCCATCTCCAGCTTGGCTGAGGGCAATGGCCTCAAGTGTGTAGGCCGTGCCGTTAAAAGTTACTGTTACCGCATTCGCCAGAGACGCAGCAAATGCACCCAACATTAAAATACTCAAAAATCTAAATTTACGCATCTCACTACCCTGCCTTGGTAAGATTTACCTGAAAGGCTATCCAATCAGGTTAAGAAAAGGTAGAAAAAAACAGCTCCCCGACTGTTTTTACCCACCCTCAAAACCCCATTTTAAATTCTGTCTAACGACAAACAACAATTATCTTGAGAATTCTACAGAAAAATAAATGCTTGCAAAAAAAAGGCGTGGTTCAAACCACGCCTTTCCTATAACGGCTGGCCCCAACCCTGTTGAGAGTCGGGGCCATCCGGATCACGGACCGCTGGTGATCAGACGACGGTTCTTGTGCTGCACTACGCCAGCGTAGTTAGACAGAACACCGTTATCCAGAGTACCGTTCACGTACTTCTGAACCGCGAAACCTACAGTCGGCAAGCCGTTGTAAACATCGCCTTCGTCAGAAGTCAGGGTACGGCCAACGCCGGTGAAGCCCAGCTCCAGCCAACCGTTATCATAGTCAACAGCCAGATTCTGCTTCACACGTGAAGACGGCGCCAGAACGTCGCTTTCGTTGAAGGTCAGAACGTTAGCTTCGTGACACAGGGCAAACGCAGCCGGTCCCGGAGGTGCCGGAGAGAAGTCCAGCGGATCGGGGCTCAGCGTACGCTCTTCACGATCGTAGTAGGTGATACCCATTGCTTCACAGGCAGTCGCCGTATCGCCATCCCAAATTTCGGTGAAGGGCTCGAGTGCGGTGGGCACACCGTTCACGTAGTTCTTCTTGGTCGGGAAGGTAACAACCCAGTCAGTACCAGCAGCGATGGTGGGCTCCAGCACGTAGTCGTTCATGATCGCGCTGTGCATGATCACCGCACTTACCGCGTCGATACCATCGGTGAAGCTTGAGGTTACAACACCCAGGCCAGTAGTCGAATCGAGTACTTGAGCTACGGGAGTCGCATCGACCAGGCCGGGATCAACCGTGCCAGGTGCGAAGTGAATCGGAACCGCTGACAGATCCAATGAGCTGACGAAGTCATCAAGAGCAACTGCGTCGTACGTCGCGTTGGTACCTTCGTTAACGTTGATCAGAACACCATAACCGTACAGGCCGCCAGTCGGAACACCGAGGCCGTCGTTACGGTCTGCAGTCCACTTACCACCGGCTCTCCAGTTACCCACGAGAACGGAGCAGTCACCGGGGACGCCATTGGCGTGCAGGGCAGCAGCCTGATCAACCGCAACTTCCAGAACACCCATTTCGATCACTTCGACGTAACCTTCACGGGTACGATCGACACCAGTGAACGGTGCAGCGTCCGTCTGGTAGGTGAAGTTACGGAAAGGAACCGTTGCACCGGGAGTGCCTTCTGCAGCAGCTGCCAGCGTGTTGGGCACGGTGCAAGAGGTGTCAGCGGTACGGATAGAAGCGCCTTCGCCGTCAGCAAACACGACTGCAGACCAGTGATCCTGCGGAGACAGGTACAGGTTGAAGTCGAGCACTTCCTGGCTGTTCATGGCTTCTACGAAGCGTACTTTCACAGCTTTGGTTTCGTTCGTGGTGTTAACCAGGTTGATGTAGGTATCGTGACCGCCTTCAACGGTGTAATACGGATAGATGAGCGCCTGACCATGGCCCTCGGAGTTAACAAACACGGCATTGGCTGCGCTCGCGCCCAGAAGGCTCGCCGCAACCGCTGCAGACATGATGTTCTTCTTCATGTGTTTCTCCTTGATGGAAATAGAACGTTCTAACAAACAATTGTTTTTTCAAGACTCTAGGCAGCGAACTGCCTTTTGTCATTCTAGAGCATACACCCTAAGGTGACCACCTAGCCTAGGGTGCAACCCTGACTGGTAGAGAGGAGGTTAGCATAGGCCTCCATGCCCAACAACAGCTTTCCCCCCCAATCTTGACCTGGAAACCATGATTTTTTTGTTAAAAATCACTAAATAAGCTTCCAACGGTCAAGCGCTACTTGAGGTACAGATACCAACTCCCGTCGACTCTGATCCAGCGTTCTTCCCTTGAACGTGTGTTCACAAAGCCGGCTTTGTAAGCTTGGTAAGTAACCTCAATGGCAACCTCACAGCGATCACCCTCACATATAACGCTCTGGACGTCCGCTTTATTCCAAGTGGCCGCACCCGCGAAGGAGCGGGTATAACTATTTAGACCGCGACCCACGCGGTACGCGGGCGTCGTGTACTCCAGCCCCCGTGCGTAGTCCTCCGCCAGCAGCAGGTCAAGGTGCGCTTGCGCCCTTTGCGCGACAATGTCTTCGGGGGTCGTAGGCGCGGAAACTCCTGCACAGGCTGCCAGAAGCACGCAACCAATCGTCAGGCCAAGCGCTTTCAACGAACCCATAGTGCCGCGGCGACCCAACGGCTCTATCGTACCTGGACGATTGCCCACAAAATCTCTCCTTCTCCTGATTCGAAAGCCAACAAGCCCACCCGCAGTGTGCTCTTCATTGCTCGCCGGGCTGGCCAACCGCGCCCGCTGTGGCACCACCCATGGCGCCAAATGATCCGGCGGAGCCCGTATCGGCGCCGTGCGGAAGATCATCAAAATGGTGCAAACCCTTCATCCGTGAGCGCATCTCCAGCGTGATGTCCCGCAGGTCCTGCTCGTTACGGATCACCCGCGGGGTAATGAAGACCAACAACTCGGTACGGCTGGTAGAAGTGGATGTCTTACCGAACAAGTGGCCCAACACCGGGATCGTGTGAAGAAAGGGGATACCAAGCCTGCCGTTGCTGCGGTTATCCCGAATGAGCCCCCCAAGAACCACCGACTCCCCGGAACGGACCGCGACCCGGCTACTCACATTACGCTCCAGGAAACTGCGCTGGTCGGTCGCGGTATCAACCGGGCCCACATCGGTCACGGATTGTAAAATATCCATCGTGACCAATCCTCCGGCATTCACTGAAGGTGTCACCTCCAACTTGACCCCGGTATCCCGGTAGGTAATGGACGTCGTTTGCGTACCCCCATCGGTCAAGGTTTGCGCTGAACGAATCGGTTGCTGATCGCCGACGTGAATCGCTGCCGTATGATTGTCGAGCACCATGACCGACGGTGCGGAAAGCACATTTACCAGCGACTTTTCGGCCAACGCATTGATAACGCCGCGAACAGTACCCGCCGAGTTGGTAATCGTGTAAGAAAAACCCGGTACCGAGCCACCGATATTGCCGCTATCACCGAGTGCCAGTAGTGCGCTGCCGGTGCGCCCGCCGCCCAAGCTGTTCTCCAGGAACCACTCCACACCGAACTCCAGATCATCGGCGAGCGTGACCTCCAGAATGCTGGCCTCTATCAACACCTGGTTGGCCTGCACATCCAGCTTCCTCAGCGCAGACTCTATTTTGAGATACTCCCGGCGAGACGCATACACCAGCAAGGCATTATTGTATTCGTCCGCGACAATTCGTACCTCATCATTGAGGTTGAAGCTCCCGCCGGCGGGTGCGCTCCCGCCCGT
>TARA_R110002073_G_scaffold269977_6_pt1 | contig 13690 bp, 5 predicted proteins | sample TARA_R110002073 | Tara Oceans TARA_R110002073 (sample SAMEA4397174) | marine metagenome | biome: Polar Biome; feature: [DCM] deep chlorophyll maximum layer (ENVO:01000326); material: water (ENVO:00002006), including particulate matter (ENVO:01000060) such as... | depth 40 m
ATGACCGGGATTTCGAATTTCAGCGCCTGCACGGCATGGGGCATCTGCTTTATGAACAGCTGCAGAAAATGACCAGTCCGCCGGTCAACATGCGGGTTTATGCCCCGGTGGGGGCCCATAAGGATCTGTTGCCGTATCTGGTGCGGCGCTTGCTGGAAAATGGCGCCAACAGTTCGTTCGTTAATCGGTTTATGGACAAGAAGGTCCCGGTCGAGGAACTGATGCAGGATTGTGCCGAGCTGGTACAGGCCGCCAGCCCCCGGCGTCATAGTCTGATTCCGGTGCCCGCGGATATTCTGTCGGCGTCCGGGCGGGAGCCGTTGCCGCGAAAGAATGCCAAGGGACTTGATCTTGCCGATCCGGTTGAAGTCAAACATCTGAAAGAAAAAATGGAAAAAGCTGTGCGTGAAACATTGATGACAGGCCCGATCGTGGGCGGAGAACTTCTCACCCGTCCAACGAAGGATGTGGTCAATCCGGCGCATGTCGGTCAGGTGGTGGGGCTGGTCGGGCAACCGACAGACGCCGATATGGATCTGGCGCTGACAAAATCGGCGGCGGCGCAGAAAAGCTGGGACGCGTTGGGGGGCAAGGCTCGGGCAGACATTCTGAATGCGGCCGCAGACATCATGGAAGCACAGGAAGAATCCCTGATGGGGATTATTGGCCGTGAAGCCGGACGGACGATTGCCGATGGCCTGTCGGAAGTGCGCGAAGCCGTTGATTTCCTGCGCTATTACGCCATGCGGGCCGAAGTGGATTTCGAGGAGCCGATCCTGCTGCCGGGCTGTACGGGTGAGCAGAATGAACTGAGCCTGCACGGGCGCGGTACGTTTTTGTGCATCAGCCCGTGGAATTTCCCGCTGGCGATTTTTGTCGGCCAACTGACCGCGGCTCTGGCGGCCGGGAATGCGGTGATCGCCAAGCCCGCGGAACAGACGCCGTTGATCGCGGCCGAAGCTGTGAAAATCCTGCATCAGGCCGGGGTGCCGGGCGATGTCCTGCATTTGATCCCGGGGGACGGGGCCCATGTCGGCGCGCATCTGGTGGCCGATCCACGCATCAGTGGCATCGCCTTTACCGGCTCGACCGATACGGCGAAACTGATCAACCGCACACTGGCGGCGAAAGACGGCGCGATTGTGCCTCTTATCGCGGAAACCGGGGGACAGAATGTGATGATCGTTGACAGTTCCGCGCTGCCGGAACAGGTGGCCGATGATGTGATCGCATCGGCGTTCCAGTCGGCCGGGCAACGCTGCTCGGCGCTGCGGGTGCTGTATCTGCAGGAAGAGGTGGCCGACAAGATCATTGACATGCTGAAAGGCGCGGTGGCCTGCCTGAAGATGGGCGACCCTATGGAATTGTCCACCGATGTGGGACCGGTGATTGACGAGACGGCCCGCCGGTTGCTGGTTGATCATGCGGCGCGCATGGACCGGGAAGCGACCCTTATCGCTGAAGTGCCCCTGCCGGACGCGTGCCAGGACGGAACATTTTTTGGCCCGCGCATTTACGAGATCGAGACGCTGGATCAGCTGACCCGTGAGGTTTTCGGCCCGATCCTGCATATCATCCGCTATAAGGCGCGGGATCTTGACAAGGTGCTTGACCAGGTGCGGGCGACGGGCTTCGGCCTGACGCTTGGGGTGCACAGCCGCATTGAGAAAAGCGCCCAGGAGATTTTCCAGAAACTGGATGTGGGCAATACCTATGTCAACCGCAACATTGTCGGGGCGGTGGTCGGGGTCAACCCGTTCGGGGGTCAGGGCCTGTCGGGCACCGGCCCGAAGGCCGGCGGCCCGCGTTACATGTACCGCTTCGCGACGGAGAAGACGCTGACCATCAACACGGTGGCCACTGGCGGCAATACGGAATTGTTCAGTCTGGAGGATTGATGATGATCTCTAAAGTTTCCTAAGAAGGTTGTTTTGGTTTATACATATAAAGTGGGGAAATAAATCAAAAACCTACGGAGATTTTTTTGAAAAAATACTCTAGCCAGTTTGTTACGAAATTTAACAAGGCTCGGTCATTTCATAAACAAGGCGCGTTCTCAGAAGCGGAACGCGCCTATCGTTCGCTATTAGCCAAATCGGATCATATTGAAGAGATCTTGGGGGCATTGACACGACTGTATCTGCAGACGGGGCGATTGCAACAGGCGGTTAATTGTCTTGAAAAAATTATCCGATATGTTCCGGAGAAGCCGATATATTACGAAGAAATGGTCAAATTATACGATCATATGGAGAATGGAGAAAAGGCAGCTTCTTGTTATAGACAGTTGCTGGCACGGCAACCACATTTGGCGGACACGCATTATAATCTGGGATATTTACTGAAGAAATATCACAAGTATGAAGAGGCCATTTCAGCTTACCAGGCGGCGCTTGAGCAGAAGATTGAACGGCCTGAGGAAGTTTATCTAAATATGGCTGTGATTTATTCGGATCACTTACGTCAGGAGGATAAGGCGAAACAGGCATTGGAAAAGGCTTTGGATATAAAGCCTGATTATGTTTCTGCCATGTTTAATTTAGCTAATATCCTTGAGGAGGAGGGAGACCGGAAGGGGGCGGAACAATGGTTTTCAAGAACAGTAGAGCATGACCCAACTTATGATCAGGCATTGGCGCGCTTGGGGGAAGTGAAGAAATTTGCAATACGAGATGATCCGGTTATTGGCAAGATAAGACAAGCTGTAGAGAAGCCAGAATTAGATGTATCCACGCGGACAAATTTATATTTTTCCTTAGGTAAAGCGCTCAATCAGTGTGGTTCATACGATGAGGCTTTTTCTCAGTATGAGAAGGCGAACCGCTATAACATGTCTTTGGTACCTGCTTACGATAGAACGGTGCGGGAAAGTATTACCGATGATCTCATCTCTTTTTTTTCTCGAGAATGGTTTGCTAAAGTTGAACCAGTTTCAGACGCAGCGCCTATATTCATATGTGGTATGTTTCGTTCTGGATCGACATTAGCCGAACAAATTATGGCCAGTCATTCCGAAGTGACAGCGGGGGGAGAAGTCGATTTTTTTGTCAGAAAAGTAAGAGACGATTTCTCTCCTTTTCCAACATCGCTTCACGGCGTCAATCCAGGTGACCTCAAGAAGTTGGCGCAAGAGTATCTGAGGCTTTTGTCCCGTCTCTTTCCTAATGCGCAGTATATAACAGACAAAAGGCCAGATAACTTTCTATTTCTTGGGTTGTTGAAGAGTTTGTTTCCCAATGTGAAGATTATTTATACACGGCGTAATCCACTAGATAACTGTCTGTCCGTCTACTTCTTGCGGTTGGGCGCGGCGATGAACTATGCAACAAAACTCGAAAATATTGGCCATTATTATCAGGAATGCCAACGCCTGATGGGACATTGGCAGGATATGTTCGGTGAGAATATAGTTGAAGTTAATTATGATGACTTGGTCAAAGACCCAAAGCCAAGCGTGGAAAAAATGCTCAACTTTTGTGGGTTGGCCTGGGAAGATTCATGTCTTGAATTTCATAAGCTAGATAATGTTGTTAAAACGGCGAGCGTTTGGCAAGTTCGCCAACCACTTTATCAAAAATCCTCAGGACGGTGGCGGAATTATGAGGCGCATCTTGGAGAACTGAAAAAAATATTTAATGCGACAGAGGGATAAATGGAATGACTGTAGGTAATGATATTGGGGTCTGGGATAATTATTGGAAAAGAGGAGAACTCCATAGCTGTATTCCGGCATCCGATAAAGACAGTCAAAATGATATAAATTGCTTTTGGCAAGATTTTTTTTCTTCCTTTGGTGATGATCAAGTTTTGCTTGATATTGGCACTGGAAATGGCTTGTTGCCATCTCTCGCTGTGAGATATGCCAATGAACAAGGGTTTGGTTGGGAGGTTCACGGAATTGACCTTGCCGACATTGATCCAGTACGGGATGTGCCTGCTCTAAGGTCAATTTTGGATCAGGTTAATTTTCAAGGCAGGATAAATTGTGAAGACCTTCCTTTTGATGAGGAGTACTTTGATGTGGTAACTGCACAGTATGCGGTTGAATATAGTGAAATTTCGAAATCGATTTCGGAGATTCATCGCGTGCTGAAGAAGGGGGGGACATGCTGTTTGGTGCTGCATAGTGATCACAGCCTTGTTGTATCGCAAAACAAACTCAATATCGCGGAGTCCGATTATTTATTAGGGAGAGATATATTTTTGCGTTGCAAAGAGGGGCTGTCGCAGATATTGGCATCTGGTCGTTCCGCGGCACAGGTGTCTGAAGATCTTATGCGTTATAGGAGAACTGTGGAAAGTCTGTCAGAGGATGTTCCCGAAAAAGGCTGGATGAATGTTATCCCGATCATGCAGAGTTCCTTGTTAGAAATTCTGAACCTAAGATCATTATATCACCCTGCCCAAGTTGTTGGCATGATTGATCATGCGAAAAGACGTTTGAAAGAGCAACGGGATGTATTATGCACCTTGGTGAAGGCAGCGTTGGATAGTGAAGATAGAAAGGCCTTTATCCAGGATCTTTCAAGAACGAGATTTGACGTCACTATGGCTCAGGACTTTTGCGTTGGTGAGAAACAGCTGGTGTTGGGGTGTTGTTATCAACTGAAGAAGCAGTAAAAGAAACGGCATATTTATTTGCAAATGGAAAAACGGCGGCTATGACATGATAGCCGCCGTTTTTCATTTAAGAATTATAATGTACTTAATTTTAGAATTTAGCAGTTGCGCCAAAGTAGAAGTAAGTACCAATCACGTCATACACATTCGGGAATGTGTTGCCCTGTTGTTGATCGCTACCAACGAACTGAGGCTTGGTATTCAGCAGGTTGTTGATACCACCATACACGGAATAGTTTTCTGTGAGTTGATAATTAGCAGTCATGTCAAAGTAACTCTTCGCGTCAAGACGTGGAACAACAAAATCTGCAGCTACAGCATCACTGTTTTTGAGGTCGCCATGCTCAACAGAGCCTATATAGGTCCATTTAATCGACGCCTGAAGTGGTCCGCTTGTATAAGAGAAGCGGGTTGTGAAGCGATACTTCGGATCCGGAGTGCCACAAACACCAGCAAATGTATTAGCGCATTTCAGGAATTGTGTTGCCGGATCATCATCAGGCAGGAAGTCATTGGCGATGACATAAGTACCCAGCCAGTTGACACTGAAGGTTGACGCATCGTCAAACAGACCGAAATCTGTATCCAGTGAATAATCGAGTTGAACGTCTACCCCTTCTGTCGCCAGCTTGGCGTTGTTGGCATTTAAGGCTGCAACCTGACCAACATTGCCGTCTGGACGACGGGTGATGGCCTGACAAAGTGGATCAGATGCATCCAGTTTCGTGTAACAATTCTTCAGAATGTTATTTACGCCACCACCGAAGGTTCCCACAACATCTGTAATCTTGATGTTATAGTAATCAACAGTCATCGAGAAGCCATCCAATGCCTCAGGCTGAATGACGGCACCGATGGTATAAGTATCTGATGTTTCTTCAAACAGGTCAGGGTTACCACCAAAAGCGCCTTCAATCTGAGTATTTGACTGCGCAAACAGACCTGTCTGACCTACCGGAACACCAGTAGCTTCACATACGGCTGAGATGGCAGCAATGCCTCCAAATTCAGCCACATGGTCTGATGAGCATGGGTCATCCGCTCTTGGGAAGCCGTTGGCTGTACCCAGGAACAGTTCTGATACGTTTGGTGCACGCACCGCACGTTGATACTGACCACGCACTTTGAAGCCAGTAATCGGTGTCCAGTCACCACCCATAGCGTAGGACCAAACAACCCCGGCTGTGGAATAGTCGGAATACCGCAGTGCACCAGTGAAGTTCAGAGATTCCGCACCAGGCATATCAGCCAGGATTGGAATGAAGATTTCACCATAGACATCATAAACGTCGTAAGATCCAATGGTAGGCTTACCGGCGTTAAATCCGAGAATGTCGCCAGATGACAGGAATTCATCCGGACGGAAGGAGCTTGAATCATTTCGGTATTCAGCACCCATGGAAATACCAATGTCGCCCGCGCCAATGTTCCCTAGTGTGCCGGAGACGTTTGCCGCCAAAACTTGTTGTGTAATGCTGGTAACGTTAGCGGCACCAACATTCATGTAGTCGATGGCTTCTTGTGAAATGTTGCCTTCGCCGTAGATATTGATCGGCACACAACCTGCGGCCCGGGCGGAAGCATCAGCACATTGCAGGTCGCCATTGACATCAAAGTCAGTTTTTAGACCTGCCAAAAGGCGGGATTTAGAAACATCATTATTCAGTAGTTGAGTGCGGTCAACACGGGAGTAGCTATAGTAAGTGTCATAGGACCAGTTGTCATCTAGATCACCTTTAAGTCCCGTGATGATCTGGAAGCCGTTCCGAGTATTGATGCCCTGACGAGATCCATTTTCAACCATCCGGCGTCCGATATAAGGCAGTGTAACAAAGCCGTCACCATCCGTATCCAAAGGAGCCAAGATTGCCTGCGTTTCGGCTGTGAAGAAAGGGCTATCGATATCGGCGTCGTCAACAGTAAGGAAAGCCGGTGTTGGCGCTAGCTCTGTATCACTCCGGTTATGCGTAAAAATTGCGCTGGAGTAAACGGTCATATTGTCATTGATGTCAAAATGACCCTGTGCAGAAACCAACCAACGATCCTGTGGGAGTTGGATAAAGTTATCAGGTGCATAGTTGAAGCGGTCGTTCACATTGTCCCAAGCGAGTGGTTCGCCATTCGGACCAAAGCGACCAAGGCCAGCAACACCGAATACACGGGTACCGGGAATGCCAGAACTACCTGATTTTGTAAACCCGTTTACACAATTGCTTGCGCCATCACAAGGTGTGCTGAAGCCAAAGTCAGGATCCATTGTACCAGGTAAAACGTTATTATCACCCAAGGCATAGAAGGAGAAGTCACGGGCGTCGGCAAGTGTTTTGTCGCGACGGGCAAAACTTGTATGCAGAACCACGTTACCACGGCCATCAGCAAAGTTTCCGCCGATCGTTGCGTCAACATTCCATTTTTTGGCGTCGCCTTTAACAGAAGAGCCATACTGTGAGTTCAGCTCTACGCCTTCGAAATCATCAATCAAAACAAAGTTTACCACACCAGCCAGAGCGTCAGAACCATACACAGCGGACGCACCACCAGTGAGGACTTCAACCTGTTTGATCAGAGCGGAAGGGATAGTGTTTAGGTCGACAGTGTTGTCCTGCGCGCTTTGCAGATAACGACGGCCATTTACGAGCACCAATGTACGCGTTGCACCAAGACCACGAAGGTCAACAGTTGCAGTACCATTACCTGGGTTGTTTGAGTTTCCTGTCAGACCAGGAACAGTCTGAGGCAGAGAGTTCAGAACCTGCTCAACGTTAATCGTGCCGGAGAATTTGAATTCATCGGCGCCGACAACTGCCACAGGACTGGTTGCCACAAGATCGGCACGTTTAATACGTGAACCGGTTACGACAACTTCTTCAAATGTTACTTCTTCTTCCGCTGCGGCTTCGTCAGCAGCAGAGGCAGTTTGAATGCCGAATGTTAGGGTAGAGGCGACCGCAATTGCGGACACGCCATATTTGAGACGCGAGGTAAAATCGCTCTTCATAGTAGTTCCTCCGTAGAAGTTTTAAAATTGTGGGACAGTCTGTTTTATTTTTATCGACTCACAATCAGTGCCACTTTTCATTTTATTTGGGTAAAGTGGTGTAAAAAAACAGTTAAATTTAAGCTAGCCTCCTTCTGATTTTCTGCTTTAATTTTTGTCCCGTTATTTAGGTACATTTTTTATGGCCATCTTCAGCTTTTTTAAAAGCCCACACAGAATTGAAGCAGCCATTTGTACATTATCTGATCGCCCGATCCCGAAAGATCCACACATGTGAGCGGACAAATAACACGATGAAGCTATCACCCCTTCTTCGGACGGTCAATTTTTTTGAATTTTCATATGTGACTATATTATCACAGTGTGGTGATGTTTTACTGCAACATACGGTCGTTTTGAATTTTTCTAGAGAAATGAGAATATTTTACAGAATATTATTTTGATTATTTGATAAAATTACGCTCATTATATTGATTTTTGCCGCTCAATATTTATTGATGCAGAGTTTGATATGGTAAGAGAGAAAGCGGAGCCTAATATTCTTGTTGTAATTTTGTTGCTTGGCATTAGGCGATAGAATAATTTTATTCTTATAATATGACGAATCAAAGGCTTTGTTCATCTCACTTGATGAAACCCTATATGAAATAACATTATAGTACGTTGTTACTAATGGAAAATATTTGGTATGGACAGCTTCCCTGACTGATTTTTTGGCGACCGGACCAAGTAGAAGAGGCAGATGTTTTTCTTGCTCTTAATGAGGGATTATCGGGGAACAATGTCACAGGGTGCTGTCATGCGGATTTCGCTGCTCTCAAAAGCATTGGTGCCGTGCCACATATAGGAAGGAAAAAAGACCTGGACTCCCGCTTGGGGCTGAATAATCTTGCGCGGCGTACGGTCGCTTTCCGGGCCAAATCGGCTGGCGCCGAAATTGACCCATCCGGGTTTTTCAGCCGTCTTGTTATCCGCAGTAACTGCGGCGGGAAGTTTGACATAATAAGGCCCGCTGATCCAGCCTTTCGAATGATAGTGGTTAACATGAAATCCCGCGTTCCTCAGGCGGACTGACCAGGCGCCGGCGAATTTGATCAAATCGGTTTTTCGCCGTAAATGAGGATGGGTATCATCATCGGGCAAGGCCTTGATATAACGCAATGCCGCCTCAAAGACCGCCTGACGGAGCTTTTGGATGACGGGGGTGCGATTTGTATAAAGATCCCCGATGGTCTGGGTGCCGCCAATCAGGGTCTGGTCTCTTGGATTGACGTCGGAAATATGCAACCGGTCGAGTTCTCCTGCGAGGGCCTCATTAAATTCTTCAATGTGGGTAAAGCCGTCCGGCACTTCGAGGACCATGGGCTTGACAAATTTATCGAAATCAAACAGCCAGTGATAGCGATCATCACCAAGAAGACGCCAGCAGTCTCCTTTGATTGCCCATATCTTCTGAAAATCCGGATTGATTTTTTCCGCGAGATCGGCTTGTTCCAGAGCGGCGGTATATTCCCCGCATTCGAGCAAAACCTGGGCATAGTCGGTGTAATATTCATCATTATCGGTAACAGTTTTGAGCAGATTTTCCAGGATATGACGTGCCTGCTCCGTTTGGCCTGCCGTGAGCTTCAGGTGCGCGAGGCGATGGTAAAGAGCAGGAGCTTCCCCTTGGTGCGTTAGAGCCTGTTCAATGACCTCGATCGCTTGGTCATTGGCGCCGCTGAGCGCCAGTTCCTCGGCATAGGCGGCGGCGATGTCAACGGATTCTGGTTGTTTTTCCATGGCCGTTATATATGAAGACAGGAAACCGTCATGACGACCGGTCTCCCACATCATGTTATTAACCACCCGGTGAATCTTGAGATTTTCTGGTTGAAGCAACAGCAGCTTCTGGTAGGCGACAATGGCGCGGTCAAAATCTTCTGTGCTGTGATGTAGTGATCCGATTGCTTCCCAGGTTTCGACCTGATCCGGCGTGGTGTTAAGAACATGATTAAAACATTGTCGGGCCTCATCAAGTCGTGCGACCTCTCGATAGGCGGTACCCAGATTGTGGATCGCTTTGATAAAGGCGGGTTGTAAAGTGACGGCCTTTTCAAAGGCGCTGACGGCCTCGGTGAATTTTTCCTGACGTTTGTAGAGCAGCCCGAGAAGGTTATAATATTTGGCCTGATTAGGGGCGTATTTTATCGCCTTGGCGACCAGGCTAAGGCCTGTGTCAATCTGGCCGCGTTTTTCTTCGACAATGGCGCGGTTAAACCAGGCGTCGGCATATTTTTCTTCGAGATCCGTGGCATTCTTGTAGCTGCGCAGCGCATCATCGGTCCGGTCGAGTTCAAAGTAGAGGTTGCCGAGATTGTTATGGACATGCGCTTGCTTCGGGTCAGCTTGCAAAGAGGCGCACATATATTTCTCGGCCTCGGGATAGTCTCCTTTGGCTTTCATGAAAGCCCCGAGCAACTGTAATGTATTGGGCTCTTTTGGTGCTTTCTGCAATATTTCGCGGCACAGCACAATGGCTTCTTCGGTCTTTCCAGACTTATGAAGCGTGAGGGAATTTTGTAGTTTTTCCTGAATATTAATAAGCATGACGTTGTTTATATCAGAAAAATATCATTGCAGAATAGAAAAGCCTGAATTTTTATGGTCCGGCGGTAAAATATAACATTTCGAATAACTCTAATGTCATATTTTTGACGTGTGTCAATCTCAACTTTTCTGAAAAATTCTATGTAGGGAAAAGATAAATCATCCGTACGCTCCCGAGCAGGAGGACAGGATATGGAAAGTGAAGAAGGTTGAGAGATGTTATCAGGGGTTGAGCGGATTATCAGGAGAAGGCTGAAGGCCTTTTGTATGTTGTTGGCCGTGAGCATGTTGGCGGTCATCGGGAGTATTTCGGTGCGGGCGGCTGAGGGGGATCTGGAAAAGTATCTGGCGGAAATACCGGCGCCGTCCCTTTTTCCTGGCGGAGAGATGTATGGGCCCCTTGTTGCCGAAGGACCGCTGTCCCCTGTTCTGAAAGACGGCGAGATCATTGGATATGCTTTTTTGAACACCGATTTTGTCGGGGCCATTGGCTACTCCGGTAAGCCGATCAAGGTGCTGATCGGGATGGACCTGGCGGGCCGGATTTCCGGCGCGCGGCTGGTCGCGCATGCCGAACCGATCGTGCTGGCCGGTATTCCGGAAGAGGAAATCGCCGATTTTATCAATGGCTACCGCGAGATTGACATTCTGAAACTGGCCAAGGAAAAGGGCGGAGAGCCGCCGCCGGTGGATATCGTTTCCGGGGCGACAGTCACTATTATGGTGATTGACGACAGTATCAAACGGGCGTCGGTGCGGGCGGCGCGTCTGCTGGGCATTGGTGGCCTGACGGTTGAAGCGACAAGTCCCCGGGCGATCAGAAGCCTGATCCCCCAGACAAGTACAGAAGACACGGTTGCGGTTCAGGACTGGTCAAACCTGCTCGGGGATGGTTCGGTGCGGCGTATGCGGCTCACCCTCAAGGATGTTAATCAGGCCTTCGTTGCTCAAGGTAATGCCGAGGCCATCGCCCGCCCGGAACAGGGCGCCGACGAGGATGTCTTTATTGATCTCTATGTTGCGTCACTGGCGGTGCCGACCATCGCCCGCAGCCTGCTGGGTAAATGGGAATATCGCAATTACCTGAACCGGGTAAAGGCGGGGCAGCAGGCCTTTGTCGTAATGGGCGAGGGGCATTATTCCTTCCGGGGATCAGGCTATGTGCGCGGCGGGATTTTTGACCGCATTCAGGTGGTGCAGGGCGAGGAAGCCTTCCGCTTTACCGATCATGGCTATAAAAATCTGGGAGAGGTCGCGGCCGAGGGCGCGCCGGACTTCAGTGAAGTGGCGCTTTTCTACGCCCCGAAAACCGCTGTCTTTAACCCGGCGGACAACTGGCAGCTGCAATTGCTGGTTCAGCGGGCGATTGGCGCTCTGGAAAAGGTGTTTATCGCCTATGACCTGAATTACAAATTGCCTGAGTCTTATGTGAAGGTCACGCAACCGGTGGCCCCGGTCGGGAACGCGCAGGACGAAGATAATGCGGCGGTCAATGCGCTGTGGAAGAAAATGTGGAAGGCGAAAATGCCGGAAGTGATTATTCTGGTTTCCGCCATCACGTTGCTGACCATTCTGTTCTTTGTGCAAAACCAGGTGGTGAAATATCGTGCGCTGACCGACCGTATCCGGCTCGGATTCCTGGTCTTTACCCTGTTCTATATTGGCTATTATGCCCAGGCCCAACTGTCCGTGGTCAATGTTTTTGTCTTCGCCAATGCGTTGCTGTCCGATTTCCGGTGGGAATTCTTCCTGATGGAGCCGATGATCTTCATCCTCTGGTGTTCCGTGGCGGTGTCGCTGCTGTTCTGGGGTCGGGGCGCCTATTGTGGCTGGCTGTGCCCATTCGGCGCGCTGCAGGAATTGACCAACAAGCTGGCGCGGCTTCTGCGCGTGCCGCAGATCACCGTCCCCTGGTGGCTGCATGAACGGCTGTGGCCGATCAAATACATGATCTTTCTGGCGTTGCTCGGGCTGTCTGTCTATTCACTGTCCATGGCGGAACATCTGGCGGAAGTGGAGCCTTTCAAGACCGCGATTGTGTTGAAATTCATGCGGGCCTGGCCGTACCTGCTGTTTGTGGGGGTCCTGCTGGCCGCCGGACTGTTTATTGAACGGTTTTATTGCCGCTATCTCTGCCCGCTGGGCGCGGCGTTGGCGATCCCGGGCAAACTCGCCATGTTTAACTGGCTGAAACGCTATCGCAACTGCGGCGACCCTTGTCACAAATGCGCCCAGGACTGCATGGTGCAGGCCATCGACCCCAAAGGCAATATCAATCCCAATGAATGCCTGCATTGTCTGGGCTGTCAGCAGACTTATTACGATGAAAAAGTCTGCCCGGTAATGATCCATAAGCTGGCCAAGGCCGGCAAGAAACCTGTCCCCGCAGAAGCGGTTGTGCGGCGGGGACGCAAACTTAATCAGACACGTGAACTAGGAGAATGAAGAACTTTGGCCGGCTGTAAGAAGGTCGGCTCGCTATTGCTACGAAGAGAACTCAGGGGCTGGTCGTAGGAAGCCGACCCCAGGGGATAATTTAAAACAGGAGAAAGTTATGACTGAAGAAAGCAAAAAAACCGGATTTTCCCGGCGGTCCGTTCTTGGCGGATCGGCGCTGGCGGCCGGTATCGGCATGGTCGGTGTGGGATCCATGTTGCCTCAGGCGGCGCACGCCAAAGCCAACAATGAAGTCCACCCAGGAGATCTGGATGAATATTATGGCTTCTGGAGCGGCGGCCAGTCCGGCGAAGTGCGGATTCTCGGCGTCCCGTCCATGCGGGAACTGATGCGGATTCCGGTCTTTAACCGTTGTAGCGCCACCGGCTGGGGGCAGACCAATGAAAGCCGCAAGATTTTGACGGAAAATATGCTGCCGCAGGAAACCGCTTTCTGGGCGGACAAGGGCGGTATTCCCACCAACGGCGATACCCATCACCCTCATATGTCCTTCACCGATGGCGCCTATGATGGGCGTTATGTGTTTATCAATGACAAGGCCAACACCCGTGTTGCCCGTATCCGTTGTGATATCATGAAGGTGGACAAGATTATTTCCATCCCGAATGCCGCCGATATTCATGGTCTGCGGCCACAGAAATATCCGCGCACCGGCTATATCTTTGCCAATGGTGAACATCGGGTGCCGTTGCCCAATGACGGGTCTGTACTGGATGACCCCAGCAAGTATCACGCGGTTTTCAGCGCCATCGACGGCGACGACATGGAAGTCAAATGGCAAGTGATGGTCGATGGCAACCTGGATAACACTGATGCGGATTATCAGGGTAAATATGCCTTTTCGACCTGTTACAATTCTGAAGAAGGCGTGACCCTGGCGGAAATGACTTCCAGTGAGCAGGATTGGGTCGTGGTCTTCGACATCAAGGCCATCGAAGCCGGTGTCAAGGCCGGGGACTTCAAGGTCTATGACGGCGACGTGCCGGTGCTCGACGGACGTAAAGGGTCCAAATATACCCGTTATAT
>TARA_R110002073_G_scaffold312586_2_pt1 | contig 13690 bp, 6 predicted proteins | sample TARA_R110002073 | Tara Oceans TARA_R110002073 (sample SAMEA4397174) | marine metagenome | biome: Polar Biome; feature: [DCM] deep chlorophyll maximum layer (ENVO:01000326); material: water (ENVO:00002006), including particulate matter (ENVO:01000060) such as... | depth 40 m
CAGACAAATTTGTAATTCCAGCAGGTTTTATGGTTCCTGCAATACCTTTCCCTGCATGTGTGTATATAAAAAGAATTGAAAAACATTCGTTTATTAGAGGATCAGGGATTTTTCTACCATAAACATCAAAATATAATTCATCCTTATTCCTTGCCATACATTCAATAATTTCAAAACTACTCACTTCGCTAGTTGGTATATTTTGAACGAAAATACGCTCCTGTACCGTAACAGGCATTCCATCAACAACAAACAATACATATAGGTTACTTGGCCCTAGAGTTATGAGTCTACTCGCTCTATAGTTATGAAAATTAATACGAGCTCTAGGGAATTTTTGATGCAATACATCAAATAGTTTGCTACTCCATTCTGGTTGTTTGGCAAGAATCTCTTTTCCATCTATGACAACCTCTGGTTTTCCATATCTTTCTATCGTCTTTTTGCGATTAGGTGCAAGCACATAAGCTGATAACACTACTTCATTTAAAAGTTCAGTGCCAAAATAGGCCTTGTATATTTTATTTTTCTCTATATTTTTTTCAATAAATATTTGTGCAACGCTATCGACTTCTTCTAGTGTCTTAGTTTGATTGAATGTAATAGAAGGCGATTTCTTTTTATGTAATGAAATTGGATAACGTTTCTTTTTCCCTGATTTGTCTGCAGTTTGTATGGTAACTTTTAAATCATCTCCATATTCATCATCCAAATTAAATGTGAAGTTGTTAAGGCTATCTGTCGTTTGACGATGTATAGTTTTGTCTTTCCCAAATGTCATCATGGTCATCACCAATTCTTCCTTCTTTTTTGAATATACACTTCCCTTTACTCGACCATTAACAGTTAGTCCTTTTTCAGGTTGATAAATTAACTTCTTTAAAGGTTTTGAATAGCGATATTTTCTCCAGCCTTGGGTTAGCATTAGCACATCTAAATAGCGATGCATATTTCGGTTTTCATTGAAGTAAAACCCAGGATTCTCTATTTCTCCTCTCAACTCTGATTCGAGTAACAAATGCGACAGTATATTTTGGCGCAAACTTTGTGTTTTTCCTAATTGCTCTTTGTTAATCACAAGCATTGATATATTAGCCTTTATAGGTTTGCCTATAGAATCTTTGGTTTTGATTTCCAAACGGGTCAAATCACGTTTTGCATACCACTTTTTATCTGTGGCAATATCTATTTGGATTCTATTTTTAGGTCTTATATTAAAATACAAACGTTCAGCTACTGGAACCATGGCATTGTCCATCATTGTACTTGATATAATTCCTTCAGGAAGTAAATTACGAGGAACTAAAAGGTTATAATTACCATTTTTCAGCCTTACTTTTTTTGTTATATAGGTAACACCTCTAGTTGCTATACGAAGATAAATGTTGTCATTTTTTAAATAGTTTGAAGACGCTGTCAATAGAATGTTATTGCCACTTTTTTTCATAGAGATAATATTTCCTTTACTAGCGACTTTAGGGAGAGGGTATAAGGTAGGTTCCTTTTCGGTTGATAGAGTAATTAATCTAGCATGATAACTTTTGTTATCATACACTTCGTTCAAGACAAAACTCCCCATTCCAAGAATATTACTTTTAAAAGAAGTCACAACAATGCCTTTCTCATCAATAATTTCTCCGTGAACAATTTTTCCTTTGCCGTTAATACCTAAGGCTTTAAATCCAATGGTATTGTTTAACCCATGAACTAACTCACCACTCTCAGGAAAAAACTGCAAGTCAAGATATTCTTTGTTTAGAGCAATGGTTTTAGAATATGACTTTTTGTTTTTAGTTTGTATTTCTAATCTTACAGTTTCACTTACGTTGCCAATAGGATAATCAATAGTGTAGATACCATCTTTTCCTTTTTTAAGAGAGACGGTGTCTTTTTTATTATCAAGAGTAATAAAAACCGTCAAGTTTTTTTTATGAAGACTGTCTATTGCAAGCGGATCAAAAGAAGCTTGTATACGGTTTTCTTTTGTCTGCTCTTTAATGAGCGTCACATTATTTATTGGAGATGTTTGTTTCTCTTTAAGGTTGAATATTTGAATATACTTTTCAAAGAAAAAATCAGTTCCAAAGTTTTTATTCCACTCTGTATATCCTCTGATAAGATAACGTCCTTTAGTAAGTGTCTTGTCTAAATCAAAGAACCCTTGGCCAATCCCATTGTCTATTTTGATTATTTTTTTTTGAAGTATTTTTTTATTTTGATCAATCAGCTCAACATATAATACATTACTCAAAGAAGAAGGAACATGATTGACAGCATCTGTAATAATGGCTTTAAACCAGATTGTACTTCCAGTCAGATAAGTGGTCTTATCTAATTGTAGATATATTTTTTCAGCATAGGAAGAGTTGGAATGTATGTTGTTTTTATTTTGTTGTGCTTTGATTGTTAAAGGAGAAGTGCATAGATAGAGGGTAATGGAGGTAATGATTAATGTAATTTTTTTCATAGCAGAACATTTTTAGATAATTACTTTCTCAAGGTAATTTCACCAAAAGTTATGCCAAAATTCATGAAAAAACTTGTTGCTAGAAATATAAAGGAAATGTATTTAAAAAATAAAAAATCCCAAACTCTCGTTTGGGATTTTTTTTATTCTTCAGAAGAAGCTTCCGTTCTGGACTCTTCTGTTCTTTTACCTTTCTTAATTTTAATGGTGAGTTCATTTTTCTTCTCATCCAAATCCATCGAAATGGTATCGCCTTCTGTTAATTTAGAATTAACAATCTCTTCTGCTAAAGCGTCTTCAATATATTTTTGAATTGCTCTTTTTAAAGGACGTGCTCCATATTTTTTATCAAAGCCTTTGTCAGCTATATAATCTTTAGCTTTTTCGCTTAGCTTTAATGTATAGCCTAAATCAGAGATTCTATGCAATAGCTTGTCAAGTTCAATATCAATAATTGAATGAATATCATTTCTTTCCAATGCGTTAAAAACAATCACATCATCAATTCTATTCAAAAATTCCGGAGCAAAAGATTTTTTCAAGGCTCCTTCAATAATTCCTTTGGCATGCTCTTCAGATTGTTCTTTCTTAGCTGCAGTTCCAAATCCAACGCCAGTACCAAAATCTTTTAATTGACGTGCACCAATGTTGGAGGTCATAATAATGATGGTATTTCTGAAATCAATTTTTCTACCTAAGCTATCTGTAATATGCCCATCATCTAAGATTTGCAAAAGCATATTAAATACATCTGGATGTGCTTTTTCAATTTCATCTAATAAGATAACAGAGTATGGTTTTCTACGAACTTTTTCTGTTAACTGACCACCTTCTTCGTATCCTACGTAACCTGGAGGTGCTCCAATTAATCTTGAAATTGCAAATTTCTCCATGTATTCACTCATGTCAATTCGAATCAACGAATCATCAGAGTCAAATAACTCTCGAGCTAATACTTTTGCCAATTGTGTTTTTCCAACACCAGTCTGACCTAAGAAAATAAAAGAACCAATCGGTTTGTTAGGATCTTTCAATCCAACACGATTTCTTTGAATTGCTTTTACAACTTTAGCAACAGCTTCATCCTGACCAACAACTTTTCCTTTGATCATTTTCGGCAGTTCACTTAAACGACTAGTCTCAGCCTCAGCAACTCTATTTACAGGAATCCCTGTCATCATAGAAACTACTTCGGCTACATTATCTTCAGTAACAATTTCACGGTTCAATTTAGAATCGTCTTCCCATTGCTTTTGAGCGGAATCTAAGGCGGCTTCCATGTTCTTTTCATCATCACGCAACTTAGCAGCTTCTTCGTATTTCTGACCATTTACAGCGTTTGTTTTACGCTCTCTAATCGACTCTAACTGACCTTCAAGTTCCAATACTTGCTGTGGTACTACAATGTTAGTGATATGAATTCTTGATCCAGCTTCGTCTAAAGCATCAATAGCTTTGTCGGGTAAATAGCGATCTGTCATATATCGATTTGTCAATTTCACACAGGCATCAATTGCTTCATCTGTATAATCAACATGATGATGTGATTCGTACTTTGATTTGATGTTGTGCAAAATTTGAATTGTTTCTTCTACGCTAGTTGGGTTCACAATAATCTTTTGAAAACGTCTTTCTAAAGCACCATCTTTTTCAATATTTGTTCTGTATTCATCCAAAGTTGTAGCACCAATACATTGAATTTCACCTCTAGCTAATGCAGGCTTTAACATGTTAGAAGCATCTAATGATCCTGTTGCTCCACCAGCACCTACTATGGTGTGTATTTCATCAATAAATAAAATAATGTCTTCATTTTTTTCGAGTTCATTCATCAAAGCTTTCATGCGTTCTTCAAACTGACCTCTATATTTTGTTCCAGCTACTAAACTAGCAAGATCTAGAGATACAATTCTCTTGTCAAAAAGAATTCGAGATACTTTTCTGTTCACAATACGTAAAGCCAAACCTTCGGCAATAGCAGATTTACCAACTCCCGGTTCACCAATTAACATTGGATTGTTTTTCTTTCTTCTACTTAAAATTTGTGATACACGTTCAATTTCTTTGTGTCTACCTACTACTGGGTCAAGTTTTCCTTTTTCTGCCAATGAAGTTAAATCACGACCAAAATTATCTAAAACAGGTGTTTTCGATTTTTTAGCTGATTTTCCTTTTTGAGATTGGTCATAAGGGTTCGACTTTTCAGAAGAAGCAAATTCATCATCATCAGATGGTGTTTCGGCTATTGGATTGATGGGTAGATCATCATCAGAATTCTCTACATGCAATTCTTTGTATAGTGCTTTTGATTGATCATAGTCTACATCGTATTTGTTTAACAATTTTGTTGTAGGATCATTTTCATTGCGAAGTATACATAAAAGTAGATGCGCAGTATCTATTGCTTCACTTTGATAAAGTTTAGCTTCAAGAAATGTTGTTTTTAATGCCTTTTCAGCTTGACGAGTTAAATGCAAGCTTTTCTTTTCGTTTCCTTCTGTTAGAGAAGGAGCGGACGGGTTTAATTGTTCTAACTTTTTCCTAACCAAATCTAAGTTCACATCAAATGCTTCTAAGATTTCGATAGCTTTCCCTTCCCCTTTTCTTATCAAACCTAGCAAAAGGTGTTCAGTTCCAATAAAATCATGCCCTAGTCTTAAAGCTTCTTCTTTACTGAAAGTGATTACGTCTCTTACTTTAGGTGAAAAATTATCGTCCATATATTGGGTATTATCTATTTGTAAATTTAGTCCTTTTTTCAGTAAAAAATTACAAAAAGGATGCCATCACGTGAATGCTGCCATTTTGACCTGCAAAATACCTTCAGAAATACTTGTAAATCAAGGGGATAAAAATTATTAAAAAATTATCAAAAAATGTTAATAACTCTAGGGTTTTCAGACTAAAAAATCTTTGCTAAAAACATGAATTATAGTAACTTGCTAGCTATATAAAATTAGTAAAAAATTAACAATATAATTAGCATATGGCAGACGGAGAAAAGTTAATCCCGATTAACATTGAAGAGCAGATGAAATCTGCTTACATAGATTATTCTATGTCAGTGATTGTTTCTAGAGCATTACCAGATGTAAGAGATGGGTTAAAACCAGTACATAGAAGGGTTTTATTTGGGATGCACGAGCTTGGAATTAAAGCGACAGGATCCTATAAAAAATCAGCTAGAATTGTAGGAGAAGTCCTGGGTAAATATCATCCTCACGGTGATACTTCCGTGTATGATTCTATGGTGCGTATGGCTCAAGAATGGAGTGTGCGTTACTTAATGGTAGATGGACAAGGGAATTTTGGTTCTGTAGATGGAGATAGTCCAGCCGCAATGCGTTATACCGAGGTAAGAATGCAGAAGATTTCGGAAGAAATGTTATCTGATATTGAAAAAGAAACTGTAGATCAAAGATTAAACTTTGATGATACCTTATATGAGCCTACTGTTTTGCCTACTAGGATTCCAACCCTTTTAGTTAACGGAGCTTCTGGTATTGCAGTTGGTATGGCTACCAATATGGCGCCACATAATTTAACAGAAGTTGTTAATGGTACATTAGCTTATATCGAAAATAGAGATATTGAGATAGATGAGTTGATGCTACACATAAAAGCACCCGATTTTCCTACTGGAGGAATTATTTACGGATATGAAGGTGTAAAAGATGCTTTTCATACAGGAAGAGGACGTATTGTTATGCGTGCAAAAGCTGTTATTGAAGAAGTGAAGGGACGAGAATGTATTATTGTGACAGAGATCCCATACCAAGTGAACAAAGCAGACATGATTAAGAAGACTGCTGAACTAGTAAATGATAAGAAATTAGAAGGAATAGCAAATATTCGTGACGAATCTGACAGGAATGGAATGCGAATCGTTTATGTTTTAAAACGTGATGCAATTCCTAACATTGTTTTAAATAAATTATACAAGTATACAGGTTTACAAACATCGTTCAGTGTAAATAATATTGCATTGGTAAATGGTCGCCCAGAGCAATTAAATCTGAAACAATTAATCCATTATTTTGTTGAACACAGGCATGATGTTGTTGTGCGTAGAACAAAATACGAACTTAAGAAAGCAGAAGCGAGGGCTCATATTTTAGAGGGGTTAATTATTGCTTCTGATAATATAGACGAAGTAATTAAAATTATTAGAGCCTCTAAGAATGCAGATGAAGCACGTGAGTCATTAATTGCAAGATTTGAATTGACAGAGATTCAAGCCAAAGCAATTGTAGAAATGCGTTTGCGTCAATTAACAGGTCTTGAACAAGACAAGTTAAGAGCTGAGTTTGATGAGATCATGAAAACAATCACGGATTTAAAAGACATCTTAGCGAACGAACCTAGACGTTATCAAATTATTACAGATGAGTTAGTTGCTGTTAGAGATAAGTATGGTGATGACCGTCGTTCTCATATTGAATATGCCGGAGGAGACATGAGTATTGAAGATATGATACCAGATACTAAGGTAGTGGTGACGATCTCGAATGCAGGGTACTTAAAACGTACTAACCTTGATGAATATAAAGTTCAGAATAGAGGGGGAAGAGGACAAAAAGGGGTTGCCACAAGAAATGAAGATTTCTTAGAGCACTTATTTGTAGGAACCAACCATCAATACATGTTATTCTTTACTCAAAAAGGAAAAGTATTTTGGATGCGTGTCTATGAAATTCCAGAAGGGGGTAAAAACTCTAAAGGTAGAGCAATGCAGAATCTAATCAATATCGAACAAGACGATAAGGTGAAAGCATTTCTAGTAACCAAGGACTTAAAAGATGAAGATTACATTAATAATCATTATGTAATTATGGCTACTAAGAAAGGTCAAGTAAAGAAAACTTCATTAGAACAATATTCTCGTCCTAGAACAAATGGAATTAATGCAATTACCATTCGTGAGGGAGATGAACTATTAGAAGCGAAGTTAACTACAGGAGATAGTCAAGTAATGTTGGCATTAAAGTCTGGAAAGTCAATTCGTTTTGAAGAAGCAAAAACTAGACCGATGGGAAGAACGGCATCTGGTGTTAGAGGAATTACTTTACAAAACGAGAATGATGAGGTAATAGGTATGATTGCTGTAAACGATATGGAGAGTAATATCTTAGTTGTATCTGAGAAAGGATATGGAAAGCGCTCTAAATTAGAAGATTATAGAATCACTAATAGGGGAGGTAAAGGTGTTAAAACATTGAATATCTCAGAAAAAACAGGTAATTTAGTCGCCATTAAAAATGTAGATGACTCAAATGATTTAATGATCATTAACAAATCGGGAATCACTATTCGTATGGCTGTAGAAGATTTACGAGTGATGGGTAGAGCTACACAAGGTGTTAAATTGATTAATATCAAAGACTCTGATAGTATTGCAGCCGTTGCTAAAGTGATGCATGAAGAAGAATCTGAAGAATTAAATGAAGATGGCACAGAAATTGAAAATGAAACAAACGACAATCAAGAATAAAAGTTAGAATTAAATAAACTAAAAATGAAAACTAGAATATTAACGTTAGTATTAGGATTAGTGTCTTTAATATCATATTCTCAAAAAAATGAATTAAAGGCTGCCGAAAAAGCTTTAAAGAAACAAGACTTTACTACTGCAATTACAGCAATTACAAGTGCAGAATCTTTAATTGAAAATGCAGATTCAAGATCAAAAGCGAAATTTTATTTCTTAAAAGGGAAAGCTTACATGGGTAAGAAAGATTATAAAATATCTGCTGAAGCTTTCCAAGCTCTTATGACACTTGAGAAAAAGACTAGAAAACTAAAATATACATCAGAAGCTCAGCCTTTTATGGGAAAAATGCTAAAAGAGGTATCTGAAAGAGCAAATCAATTGTATACAAATAAAGATTACAAAAATGCAGCAAATGATTTCTATTTAACTTATCAATTAAGCCCTGTAGATACAATATTTATATACAATGCTGCTGTAAGTTCTTCTTTAGCTAAAGATTATGATACAGCTTTAAAGTATTATAAAGAACTAGGAGATTTAGGATATAATGGTATTTCTACATTATATTTTGCTGTAAACAAAGAAACTGGGATTAAAGAGAATCTAGGATCAAAATCGAATAGAGATTTGTATTTAAAATCTGGACAGTATTCTAAGCCAAGTGATGAAAAAACAGAATCTAAAGTAGGGGATATTACTAAAAATGTTGCCTATATCTTAAAAGAGCAAGGAAAAACAGATGAAGCGATAGCTGCTATTCAAAAAGCTAGAAAACTGTATCCTAAAGATTTAAATTTAATTCTTTCTGAAGCTGATTTGTATATCAAATTAAATCAACTTGATAAGTTTGGTGAGTTGATGAAATTAGCTGTAGAACAAGACCCTACTAACCCAACATTGTTTTTTAATCTTGGAGTTGTAAGTCAAGATAAGAAGGATTTAGTTGGAGCTAAAGGTTATTATGAAAAAGCAATTTCATTAAAATCTGATTATGGCGATGCCTATACGAATTTAGCAGCATTGATTTTAGAAAAAGAAAAGCCTATTATTGAGGAGATGAATAAAAACTTATCTGATTTTGATAAGTATGATGAATTGCAGACAAAACAAAAAGCTGTATTTAAAGAAGCTCTTCCTTTTTTGGAAAAAGCAGATAAGTATGGAAGAAGCCTTAGTACTGTTAGATCTTTAATGAATATCTATGAAAATTTAGCAATGGATGCTAAATCTAAAGAATATCGTGATCTATATCAAAAGCTGAAGAAGTAATAAGTTAAGTTGCTCAAATAAAAAAGCCGAAGTTTTTACTTCGGCTTTTTTATTTATATAATTCTTTTAATAACCCTTAGTTTATGTGAATGGATTTTAGTATCTGTGTTGTAGATTCCGCTATGATCTAGTAAATCAATTCTGACTTTACCATGAGCATGAATTATGTAGTAATCGTTCATGATAATTCCTACATGTGTAATAACTCCCTCGTCATTATCAAAAAAAGCTAAATCTCCTGGTTGACTCTCTTCTATAAAGCTTAAAACTTCTCCTTGGGTAGCCTGATCTTTAGCATCTCTTAATAAAGAATAGCCGCAAAGCTTATAGATCATTTGTGTGAAACCTGAGCAATCTATTCCAAAAGGAGTTTTTCCTCCCCATAAATAGGGTGCATTTAAAAATAAGAAAGCTTTTCGAGCAACTTCATCTTTTGATAAGTTTCCAGAATATACTCTTCCTTCGTAGCTGTATTTTTTCTGATCAATTACAAATTCTTTGTTTTCATAAAAAGGCAATCTAGAGCCAATAGGAATTGTGCTTAAATGATTGTTCTCATCAGTTATATAATCTAAAATTTCTGAAGAATAATGACACTCTGAAGAAGATAATTCTTCAAATAAAGTAAGGTCAATTTCTTGATATTGTTTGTTGTCTATAAAGCCTTCATACCCATCAAAATGAATCTGAATTTTACTCCACTTTTTTTCTTTTTCAAGTATAGTAAAATGTTCTCCAAATAGAACTTGAGACACCATTTCTGAAGCATCACTTGGTTCTGATCTTAGAGGGACTATACTTAAATTACAAATACCGTAGAGCATAAATTTATTTAAATAGTACTAGATACATTATAAAGATTCAATTACCATTGCACTTGCGCCACCGCCACCATTACAGATTCCTGCAGCTCCAATTTTTGCATTATTTTGTTTTAAAATAGATGTCAATGCGATTACTATTCTTGCTCCAGAAACTCCTAAAGGGTGTCCTAAAGAAACTGCTCCCCCATTAACATTTACTTTTTCATTATCTAAACCTAATATTTTCATATTAGCTAAACCGACTACAGAGAAAGCTTCATTTAATTCAAAATAATCTACATCTTCAGTAGATAAATTAGCTTTAGCAAGCGCTTTTGGCAATGCCTTAGCAGGAGCTGTTGTAAACCATTTCGGTTCATGAGCGGCATCTGCATAACTTCTAATTTTTGCAATAGGATTTAATCCTAATTCTTTGGCCTTTTCAGCAGACATTAAAACCAAAGCAGCACCTCCATCATTAATTGTAGATGCATTCGCTGCGGTTACAGTTCCTTCTTTTGTAAAAGCAGCACGTAGAGCTGGAATTTTTTCCATCTTAACGTTTTTATACTCTTCATCTTCAGAAAAAATGATTGGCTCTCCACCTCTTTGAGGAATTTCAACAGGAACAATCTCATTGTCATATTTTCCATCTTTCCAAGCAATAGCAGATCTCGTGTATGATTGGATAGCATATGCATCTTGATCTTCTCTAGAGAAGTTATATTCAGTAGCACACGCGTCAGCACAAACTCCCATCGCAACACCATCATAGACATCTACCAAACCATCCTTTTGCATTCCGTCTTCCATTTTGGCAGGTCCAAACTTTGTAGCTGTTCTTGCGTGATAGTAATGAGGTATAGAGCTCATGTTTTCCATTCCACCAGCAACAACGATATCAGCGTCACCTAATGCAATTGTTTGAGCAGCCAACATGATTGATTTCATTCCTGAGGCACAAACTTTATTAACCGTAGTACATGGAACTGTATCTGGAATTCCAGCAAACATAGCTGCTTGTCTTGCAGGGGCTTGACCTAAACCTGCAGAAACTACATTGCCCATAAATACTTCTTCAATTAGGTTGGGGTCTAAATTGATTTTATCTAAAGCACCTTTAATTGCAGTAGCTCCTAGTTTTGGAGCTGGAATACTAGATAGACTTCCCATAAAACTTCCGATAGGAGTTCTTGCAACAGATACAATTACGACATCTCTATTACTCATTTTATATTGTTTATTAATCTTGATTTGTACTGCAAAATTAACCATTTTAAATCAAAATGATACCGAATATAGGGCTTGAATTTTTGACCTCCGTTTTTTTAAGTTAAGTTTGTGTATCTAAGAAAAAAGTATGAGTAAAACGGTTAACAAGTTATACAAGCACAATGCTGTTATTTACAAGATAATTCTTTTTGTAATTACAGCATTTGCCATTGTATATCTTTTTCCAAAAGGAGGTCAGTTTAAATACGATTTTAATAAAGGAAAGGCTTGGCAATATGACAACCTTTATGCTCCTTTTGATTTTGCTCTTGAAAAGACAGAAGAAGAAATAGCAGAAGAGGTCAAAGAAATTGAAGTAAATGCAAAGCTTTATTTTCTTTTTGATAAAGGTGTTATTGATGAGGTTAAAGGGAATTATCAACTAAGAACTTCTTTAATACAGATAAATGATTCTATATCTAATGATGATTTAGAAACGTTAACTCTACTTGGAAATTCAATTATCACCTCTATATATGATAGAGGTTTTATTGAGGCAACTAGTGAAGGAACTGTTACTGATAAGAATGAAATAATTACATTAAAAAAAGAGAACGAGGTACAAGATATTGTTTATAATAGATTGTTGACATCTAATGATGTTTTCCAAATAATTACCAGTAGGTTAGGAGATAGACCTTATAACTTTTCGCAAAGTATTAATTTAAATATTCTGTCAGAAATTATAAAACCAAATGTTTCTTACGATAATGATTTTACTCAAAAAGTTATTGATGAGGCCATTAAGGAAATATCTCCTTCTAAAGGAAAAGTTTCTATTAACGAATTAATTATTTCAAAAGGAGACATTATCGAAGGGCGAAAATTAGCAATTATTAGTTCGCTTAAAAAAGAGTCTGAATCACAATTGTGGACGAAAGGAAATTACTATTGGATAGTTTTTGGATATGCAGTTTTAGTTTCTCTAGCATTGTTAATGCTGCTTTTATTTCTTAAAAAGAACAGAGTAGAAATATTTGAAAACAACAATAAGGTCACATTTATCTTTTTCAACGTCAGTTTTATGATTCTGATCCAGACATTGGTTATCAAATATAATTCAGATTACTTATACGTTGTTCCTTTAAGTATACTACCCATAGTTTTAAAAGCGTTTTTTGATGCTAGATTAGGTTTGTTTACGCACGTACTTACTGTCTTACTGTTAGGGTTTATAGTGCCTAATAGTTTTGAATTTATTTATCTTCATATTATTGCAGGAATCGTTACAATACTAACAGTTTCCGAACTATATAAGAGAGCTAATTTATTTATTTCTATAGGTCAGATTACGCTTATTTATATGATTACTTATCTAGCGTTTTCAATCATCAAAGAAGGGAATGCTACTCAGATTAAATGGGATTATTTACTCATGTTTGGAGCAAATGGATTATTGTCATTCTTATCGGTATTTTTCATTTACCTCTATGAAAAGATGTTTGGTTTGGTTTCCGATGTTACATTGCTCGAATTATCAAACACCAATACAAAGTTGTTGAGAGATTTAAACGAGAAGGCTCCAGGTACTTTTCAGCATTCAATGCAAGTGGCAAACCTTGCAGAAGCAGCAGCAAATGAAATTGGAGCGAATTCTATGTTGGTAAGAACAGGTGCTTTGTATCATGATATAGGAAAAATGCTTAATCCGATGTATTTTATTGAAAATCAATCTACAGGAGTAAATCCGCATAATGATTTATCTCCAGTAGATAGTGCAAAGATTATTACCGATCATGTCATTAAAGGAATAGAGTTAGCGAAAAAGAATAATTTACCAGATCGGATTATTGATTTTATTAGAACACATCATGGAACAAGTTTGGTTTATTACTTCTATATGAAGGAAAAAGAGGTTAATGAAGAAGTAGATATGCAGAAGTTTCAATATAAAGGACCAATTCCATTCTCAAAAGAAACAGCCATTTTGATGATTTGTGACGCTGCAGAGGCAGCATCTAAAAGTTTAAAACAGCCAACTGCTCAATCTATTGATGATTTAATTAATAAAATTGTAGAAAAGCAGAAAGCTGACAATCAATTTATCAATTCTAACATTACTTTTAGAGAGATTGAACAAATTAAAAAAGTGATTAAGAGAAAGTTGATGAATATCTACCATCTTAGAGTAGAATATCCAGAGTAATTTATTTAAAATAAGCGATAAAAAGTCTTGCAATATTGTAATTGGAATCATACATTTGCACTCGCAATTTTTAATTCTAACGCAGTTAGATTAACGGAGAGTTGCCAGAGTGGTTAATGGAGCAGTTTGCTAAACTGTCGACGGGTAACTGTCGCGTGGGTTCGAATCCCACACTCTCCGCAACAATTGCCATTCTCGGGGTGTAGCGTAGCCCGGTCATCGCGCCTCGTTTGGGACGAGGA
>TARA_R110002073_G_scaffold23727_7_pt1 | contig 13684 bp, 15 predicted proteins | sample TARA_R110002073 | Tara Oceans TARA_R110002073 (sample SAMEA4397174) | marine metagenome | biome: Polar Biome; feature: [DCM] deep chlorophyll maximum layer (ENVO:01000326); material: water (ENVO:00002006), including particulate matter (ENVO:01000060) such as... | depth 40 m
CGCCGCTCTATCTTCTGCAATTTCACCAAAGACAAGTGGGGCGTTATCGCCAGCGGCCTCCGCTATCGATTGGGTCACCGCAGCCTGCGCCTCAATGTCCTGATAAGTTGGCTTCAGAATTTGCGCTAGTTGCTTGCGGTCTTGCGTGGTGAAGTATTTTATCTCAACGCCAAGACCTCGTGCGGCGGCGGCAGACTCTGCAAACCGTGCACGCAAAGCCTCGGGGTTCGCGTAATCTATGGTGGGAGCACCTTGGCCTTGCCTTCGATAAGAGAACCCTAGGGGGTCATTGGCCGCATCAGCTTCAAAGTTGTCGGCTAATTTGCTTGCCCGCGCTACGCGGTCCATTTCTTCCTCGGTGTTGCCCCCAGGTTTTTTGCTATTTTTTACAGCTTCAGCTTCAAGCAAATTTGCATAGGCGCGAGCCTTGTCCGGTGTGTCGATCAGAGAAACAATCTTAGCCTCTGCTTCGAGAGCCTTGACGCGCGCAATCGTGTCTGGATCATTTAGGCGATCCGCCTCGCGAGATAAATCCGCGATAACAGATGTGCCGGGGATGCCACCCTTTGTCAAAACATCAAACTGGTCTTTTATCTCACCGCGCAGCGCCTTGACCTCGGCTTTCCCTAGGCGCACCTGGCCGGCGATGTCACTCTCCATCGAGTTGACGAGCACCTCGGCAACTGTGTCATCGATGCCGACCGCCGAGCCCTTGCGCCGTTTTCGATCCGCCTTGAATTTGTCAAGGTAGGTGGCGCCCTTACCACTTTTGAGCGCGGCATCGAACTCACTGCGCACGCGTGCCAGATGAGCGCGGTCGCGTATCGCGATCACCGTTTTCTCGACCGCCTTCGGAGTTTGCCCCTGCTTAATCAGCGACTCGCGCAGATCCGACAACCGTGTCTCGAGCACCTTGCCGCCGTTGGCGACATCTTGCGTCATCATCAGCACAAGCTCGTCGCTGGTGCTCTCGGCCAGCACGAGCGCGTCCGCATCGACCGCCGCCTGGTGTTCCTTGATTGCGTCGCCGGCGCGGTCCATATACGCCGCGCGCGCATAATTTTGCAGCTTCAAGCGGGTTTTGGCAGACGTAAGCGCATCAAGCTCGGTCAGTGGCGCGGAATAGCCGTCAATGATGGCCTCGAGCTCGGCGCTAAATTCATTCGGATCCTGTTTGTTGCGCTTCGCCTCGAGGTACATGTTCGCAATTTGCTCACGCGCACGAGCCTCGATCTGCACGCTGCCGACATCGACCGCCGCCGCAAAGGCCGCTTGGCCATAAACCGTATCGGGCGCCTGTCCCTGATACGCCTCAAGCGCCTGATCAGGATTCTGCGCACCGTATTGCGCGCCTTCGCGCTTCGCCGTGGCGGCCGCCTTTTTGAACGCGAAATCCGATACTTGCTGCGCGCGGCTGGCCAGATCACCAAACTCCTGGACCGCAGCGCGCTCGGCCGCGTAACTTTGTTGCGTCGGCTGCGCAATGCTGCCGCCGATTTTGACCTGGCGTCGATATGGCGCGTATCTCTCAACCATCAGTACAAATTCCAATTTCGCGACGAATGGCTATATTGTCGGGCACTTAGAAAAGCGTAGTCATCCATCGTTGGTGCGCCGAAACCGCCCCATGTGTCGTCTCGGAAGCCGAATCCAGAACCCGAGGCGCCAAGGTCATTCGGCGCGGCGCCACCTGGGAGGCCTGGCGGGCCACCCAATTGACTGGCCTGATATCCCGCGCTGACCAATTGCACGGTCGCCTTCAGAAATGCGGACTTTTTAGCCGCAGACGCCGCTTTGCGCAGATTCGCAGCATTTCGTTTAGATCCCTCAACCGCGAGTAATTCGTTATCCCGCTCGGTCGCGCCCGACTCGAGCGCGATTGTGTAATCGAAGAAGCCTTCGCGCAGACTGGTCGTTTGCAGCGCACCAACGCTGCCGCTGAACGGGTCGAGGTTGGCGGCTGCGCCGCGCGCATTGATCGTCGCGTCGGTGCGCTTAATCTGGTCAAGCACATCGATGCCTTGTTGCTGATATCGGAGCGCGCGCTGGCGATACGCCAGGCCTTGCGACTTTCCTTTAAATTCAACATCGCGCGCCTGGCTTTTCAGCATCGAAGCCTGCGCGCTACCCTGCGCCACAGTGCTGATTGCGGAGACTATGCTGGCTGCGATTGCGAGTTGAGCCATCTAGGCACCCACCGAAATTTTATAATCGATTGCTAACAGTGTGAGATCCAGCGGCGCGGTCTGCGAAACCGTAATCGCGCCCTCCTTGTCGAAGCCCAGCAACGGCCCCACCGTTTTCACACCGGTAAATTTCGGCACCGCAGCGTCCAGCGCGCTATCACCAAACGACCGGAAAGGTACAAGTTGCCCGTTCACACTCATCGCCTGAGATTCGAAAACCTCGGCGTTGACTTCAAGGATTCGCTTTTTGAACCCCTTTAGATTGCCGCCGGCAAGACGCGGCTCGACCGGCATGGTTTTAACGGTCATGGAAATCGGTAGGCCGATTTCGTAATTGGTTGTCGAGGCACGGTCAAATGTGACGCTGCCGCTCGCTACCGTTTCCTGCCCCATGACCAGCCCATCGACCAGAACATCGAGCACCTCGCCCTCCAGGTGCGCAGCCGCGCCCGTAGCCGAGGCCGAAGCAGAGAAAACGGCGGAATCGGTGTGTAGCGTGCTATCAAATAACTCCACATAATAGACCACCACGGAGTTTATGGTGCGCTTTACCACCGCATAGATCGTGTCGAGATCTACACCAACGGCAACAAACTCGCCATCGGTGGTAATTGAGCTCGGCGCTATGACGCTTTGGCTGCGCAGCAGCGAATAGCAGGTCATCGAGCCATCGGTGCCGTTGACTATAAACAGGCGGTCGGCTTCCTCGGTCGAGGTTGCGCGCCGGATCGCCATATCCGTCGGGCTTTTCAGCAAATGCCCGCTCAATAGACTGACGGCCGCCGTCGTGTATGAGAGCGACGTGTCCGTAAACACGAGCTCGTTCAGCGATTTGCCGAGTCGCTGCACATAGATGGTGCCGCTATCCAACCCTGCAACGGGCACGCCAGGCTTCGCGCCGTTGCGCGTACCAACTTTGACCGCCAGGTTGCTCGGCGTGATCGGATTCAGATCGCCCTGCGGTATAAAAAACTCGGCGGCCGTGGTGAAGATTTGCAGATCGCGCCCGCTGTGTATATCGACAATCGCGTTGAGCGACTCGGTTGTGATCGAGGCGCTGACACTTTGGTCGTCCAGGCTTTCGCCAAGCTCGAAATCGAAAAAATTGTTGACGACACTGCCCCAGAAGGTTGTCGGCAAAGATTTCGAACCGGCGAAAAATAGACGTCCCTCGTGGAATGAGCAACTTACCGGGTATCCGCGATCTGCCGACCAGGCGTTTTCGTAACCATGTTCAATTTCGTAATCGCCGCTCGCAATCGCATCCGTGCTGAACAAGCCAATTTCGGCGAAACATTGCGCCTTTGTGACGCTTTCAATCGCGACTATGCGCAGGCGACCATATGACTTGATGTTGTTGATGTACTGCCCAACGTGGCCGGTCACGCTGAACGTGCTCGTCGCGTCTGGGTTGGTTGTCCAATTCTCGCTCACCGTCGCGACTTTGGAACTGCCTACATAATCACTGATTATGCGCTTTTGCCCGCTGCCTGTGCCGCCGGTGAGCTCGATGGTCGAGCCAATATATACGTCGTCATGGGCTAAGGCACTGGCATCGAGCGTGATTGTGTTGGCTGCGCCCGCCTGGGCGGTGCCCGTCCGCCCCTCGTGGAAAATGTTGCTCGCGGCGGTGACCGTGACGCTTTCGACGGTCGCGTCTGGCGTCAACGTGCCGGGCGGATTATTGGTATTAATCGCAAACGCGTAACGCGGCGGGTGCGTGAAGGTCAGCGCGGAGAGGGTCCAGGTCGAATGAGAGGCGCCGCGCATTAATTTTTGCGGCGGCAGATCCTCGTGCACGAGCAGCATCGTATCGGCAGATTGCGCGTGCCGTATTTTGGTCAACATCGCGCCCGTGATCGCGGCCGCCGCGATATAGTCGTTGCCCGTGCCATTAATATTTGTGACCAGGGCACCGCCTCGGAAAACGTAAACGCGACCCGCCGTAAGGCAGAGCATATATGTGTCGCTGGCGTTAAACTCGAACGGAATCAGGCGCACGCCGTCTTGCGGGTTGGCCGCAGACGGCAGCTGCGCGATAAATTTCAGACCGTCGCGCCGTTTCACTCCACCCTGCGGGAGAACAAACACATTTGTCGCGGTTTCCAGAGCATTATAATATTGCTCGAGGTCAATGCGACTGCGCAGCAGCGGGTCGATCTCGCCAGAGGAGAAATTTGTCTGAATACGGACAACCCGGCTCATTAGTGCCGCACATCGATAATTTCAAAATTTTGTAGTTGTTGCGGTGGGCTCGTCTGGCCATCGATGTTCATCGCCTGGCGGAAATAGCCGCCGCGCATGTTCTCGCTTGGCGCACCAACTGCGACGCTTTGCCAATATTCCGCCTTGCTGATCTGGTCGGTGACCGGCTCGGCGATGTGCCACGCCGTATGATATTTAAGCAACTGCACAAAGTAGCGGGGCATTACCGCCTCGGTCGGCTGAAATTGATAATCGATATGGACTTCGGTCAGGTTCGTGAGGACATTCCCCTCATAAACCTCCCAGCCCTCGGTGACCTGGCGCGCTCCCGCCGTCGCGCTGTTGAACAAGGCGCGCGGGCCAGAGCTCAATATGTCAGCCGGCAGCGCATAGGCATAATTCCATTCGCTCGCCGGCGCATCGACCAGGCGGGCCAGCTGCACCTTCCGCAGCGTAAAAGACCACGGATAAGAAACGAGCAGTAGGTCACGCAAATCGTCATAGAGACGGTCGCAAATTTGCGCGGCGTCAGTTCCTTCCTCAAATGACGAAAGGGGGCTCGCCCCCAGGATTATCAGCGCGTCGCTGCAAATCGATAATTTAGTATCGCCGGTTGCCATAAAGCCCCCAGGAAAGAGTTGCGGGGAGCCCGTAAGCCCCCCGCCAGGTCTTAGTCGGAGTCAGTTACAACGCCGATTACTGTGCCATCGGAAACGTCAACGACGCCCGATGCGTTCGAGACAACGATGTGCATGGTTACCGTGCGCGTGCCGCCTGTGGCACCGTGTACGATAATCATGTCACCAACGCTAACCGTGTCAGACAGGTCATTGAAGTAACCCGCCGCATCCACGGCCGTGTGAGCGTCTGTGGTCGTGAAAACATACAAGGCTGGAAGCGCGCCGGCTTTAGATTGCCCACCTAACGCGCCAAAACCTGATCTTGCGAATGCCATGATTAGCTCTCCCGGCTTGTAATTTTAACAATGCCGCCAGAAGCCCCGTCATCGATGGCCACCGCCCCGCCCGAAAACATCGAGCTCACGAGATAACTCGTTCGATCAGGTATGTAGTTGACCTCGGTCTTCTGATTCATCGCCATACCGAGCCCGAGCGCAGACTTATGGAACGCGTAAGCAAGGCGGTCGTTTGAACCGTCTTTGGTCATTCCGCCCTCGGTGCGGTCGCCTAGCATGACCACATCCATCCCTAACCAGGTGGATAGGCTTCCATCAACTAATGCGCGCACAGAGTTGAAATCGCTTGATGTTGCACTTGTTTGCGACAACAGAGCCTCAAGCGAATTGGCGTGCATAATTAGAACGCGGTTGTCTGGCGGCACGTTGTTTGCGTCTAAGGCGGCCTTGGCTGCACGGATCTTGCCGGTGTTCATGTCGGAGGCAGATCCGGTGGTGCCGTCTTCGGCGACCGTATTCGCTACCGCGACAGATGTCGCCGCATCGAGCGCATCGATCACAACCTGATCGAGGCGGCGCCCGATTGCATTACCGACTGCCTGGGATAACTCCGAGCGGTCAGAAAATGAAACGTGCGATTGATTGAAAATGTCCGAATATTCGCTCGCGATATAGTCGGTCATCGTCGCGGTGACCAAACTATACGAAAGATTCATCGGAGTAACTTCTGTCTGTGGCGTGCGAACACTCGCCACACCACTAGACAATTTGTTGAATTTTACGGTATCGCCCGTCACCATTTTTTCGCGAACCATGCCGGCCAATTGGCGAGACGCCTGGAAGGCCTGCTTTACTTCGCTATCAAAAATTGTGACGAACGCCGGGGATATAGTTGCCATCTGGCATTCCTCGCGTTGTGGGTTGCACACACGCGGTTGTCCAAATGGGCCGCAAAAACGGTTACATCAGACCGGCCTGACGGTTATCGATCTCTATACAAATATCAAATGTTACATTTGAAAGTCAAGCCGGCAATGCTTCGCCATGCATTTCATAAATCATCTCCTCTACGCGTCGCGTAAAGACCGGATCACTCCCATATTTTGGATCGCCCATCATTGCCTGCGCATCAGCCAGGGTCACCGGCGCAATATCAACCTGGGCGCTGGCGCTCGGGATGTTCGGCTCGTTGTAGCTGCGCCTTATTTTATTAAGCGCGCTGATAAACGCGGCGTTGTTGCTCGCCGATGAAATCGCCTCGAGCTCGCCATCGTTGAGAACCTGCGCGCTATGGAATCGTTGCAGCCAATCGTCAGTCGATTTAATGATCGTGTCGGCGTTGCGACCTAATTTTGTCATTTCCTCGTCGCGCTTGAACTTAATCTCTGACTCGAGCGCGCCGGTGGACTCGAGGTAAAATTTGGTGAGCTCCTCGAATTGGCCCTGATTCAGCCCTTGGTCTTTCGCCAATTCACGAAAGCCTGCCAGCATTTCGTCGTTTTCATCCACGCTTTCAAGCGTCGAAATGCTCGAGACATCGTATTGGTCAGGCACTTTATGCTTGCCTTGATCCATCTTCGTGCGCAGCGTATTGTACGCATCAGACAATTTTTCAGCATCAACCTCGCCCTTTTCAGCGTTCCAGAATTGCGCTTGAATATTTTCGGGCCGTTCTGCCACCGGCTCCGCTGCGGGCGCGGGCTCAACATCCTGCACCAGATGCGGGAGATTTGTTTCGCTTGCCGCATCGTCGGGTGGCCCCGTGTCAGGCGTTACGTTCAAAAGTGTACCGCTGTCTTCCTCCGGCTCAACCGCCGCAACATCACTCATGCAAATCCCTCGCTCTTATGACCTTCGCCTCGATTTCTCTGATAACGCTGGCGCGACCTTCATTGTAGAAGCCGTGCGAGGCTTCATCGCCGGGGAACCATCCAGGTTGCTCGATGGTTCTTTTTCGTAGGTCCGACAGCACTTTTGCGCCGGCTTCTGAAGCGAAGCACCGCAAATACAACTTATCGATTTCGTCATTGCTCAACCGGCACCGCCTCGGCCTGCGCGGCCTGCGCCGCGATCGCTTGCATCTCTTCCATCATCGCCTCTTTCTCATCTTCCGTATTTAAAACGACCCCAGGAATACCCAAGCGATCCGCGATAAAGTCGAGCGCGCGGTCCTGGTTCAGTGCCAGTTGACCTTGCGGCCCCATGCCCGCCGCAATCTGCATAAACTGCACGACACCCTGGAGATCGTCGGCATTTTGCGCTTTGGCCAATGGACTGACCGGCACGATTTTGACCTCTTGCCCGTCGATCTTGAGCGGGAGCTCGATCAGGTTTTGCTCATCCATCACGTAAAGAACGCGCGAAACAATCGGAATAAGTGCTTCCTCGATCAGGCGCCCGAAGCTCGCGCCCATTTGCGTGGCCAGCGTGCTAATACGATGCGACATCTCGGTCGCAGAGCGCGCGCTCATATTGTCAGACGGCAGCGTGTCATCAAGCAGCATCTGCTTAATCGAGATTTTTAGATCCTCGAGAATTATTTGCCCGGTGTTGAAATCGCCGCCACGGGGCAGGGCGCGCAAGCTCTCGCCTTGCGGGCCACCGTTTCGGGCGACCGGGATAATCGCGCCAGGCTTAATGCTGACGGTCGCAGGATTAAGCACGCCATCATCGGCGGCCGTGTAGATGCCGGCGACGGCCAGACTCGCGTTCTGCAAAATTAACTTTTTGGTCACGTTAATCGATTGGATATCGGGCAATGCACTGAGTAGAGGACCGCGCCCTGTCACCTCGCCGGCCACCACCATGTATCGCGTAATGATCCAGGAGCTCGATACTGTTTCACGATAAACGATCTCGCGCTTCTTCTCGGGCTCTATCAGGTGATAACAGTAGTAATTTTCTTCGGGCCTGTAAATCGTGGCCTCGACCAGGTTGATTTCCTCGGTCGGCTTTTCCTCGATTTCCTTGGCCAGGTCCGCGTCGATCTGGGCGTCGGGCCATTGCTGCATGATGGCCTCGCCCTTGAGGCGTAGCTTGCGATAAACGGTATCAACCTTGCCGTGCGCGCCGGCCTCGAGAGCGACGAGATAACTGGGGACCGCCTCAAAATTCAAGCCTTGCTCGGGCTTGGCGGTGATCATCATGCAGGCTGTGCCTGCCGCGAGATCCAGCAGAAATTCGCTCATGGCCAGGTCAAAGTTGCTCTGGCGCATCGTGTTGAACATTATTTCGCCGTATTGATCGAGCGCCGCCTGGAGTGGCTCGCGCTGTTCCTCGTCTATATTGGTGCCGGCGTCCAGCCGCGCCCAATCTCGATATGGCGGGAACAAGGTCGATTGAATACGGTTCGCGAACCGCTGGACGCTGTGGATCGCGGTCGAATCGTAGACGTCGTCCATTTTCGGTGAACCAGGGACATTTGCTTCCCAATCGCCGGAAAACAGATTCCGCTGCGGCAACGCATATTTATACGCGTCTTCGAGAAGACTGCGCCACGCCACGCGCCGCAGTTCGGCTAATTTGTGCCGCTGTAGAACCTCGTCTACATCGAGCTTCCGCATTAGCCAACGCCAAGCGTGTCTTTAAGACCTGCCTGCGCGTCCTCACGCTGCGCCAGCAACATACGCAGCCCGCCGGTGCGACGCGCGCGTTGCCCGGCTGAAATCTGCCGTTGCTTGCTCGCCTCTTGCGCGTCGGCGCGTTTCTCCTGTTTCAGGAGACGCGCTTCCTGGCGCCTTTGCGCCGCGATCTCCTCCGCGCTCGGACCAGCAGGCTTGCCGCCACCAAATAAACCGCCCATCAGTAAAGCCTCGCCATCATTAAATAATCGCTGCCATCCGGGGCGTATTGCCGCATCACGCCCTCAACGGAAAATTTAAGATATTTGGCGAAGCGGATCGCGCGCCCGTTATCCGCCGCGACAGCAAACTGACATCGGGATAGCGCCAGCGCGGCGCCTACTTGTAAAAAATATGCAGATGCGCAGCGCGCGAGCGTCATGCCGTGCTGCGAAATCGCCTCATCGCGCAACATCCAGGCCTCGGCCACGCCTGGCCAGAGCACAATTAGGCCCCAACACATGACCGGGTGCCCCTCGATTAATGCTGTATGTGCCTCGCCGACAGCGGCCATGCGCCCGAGTGACTGCTCATAGGCTGGGAACGACCGCATTACGCTTAACTGCCAGGCGTCTAGGCGCATCAGACGCAGATGCGCGGTGGAAAAATCCACCACTTTTACATGCGCGGGTAATTTTATTGGACGCAAACGGAACCTTTGATGTATATAGGGGCCGTCTCCCTGTTGCTTTCTGGCCTGCGCGGGTTTCCTCCCTTTACCGCGCAGGCCTTTTTTTAGGGGTGACTTTTCTCACTCATTTTAAGTACCCTCGAGTCTGTACGATTGAGACCTTCGCGGATATCTTCGTCCGTTAAAATGGTTTTTTCAACGGATCGTTCGACGTGGAGATTTTTGGCCGCCTTAAGGAAGTCATTCTCAAAAAATAGCTCTATCTTTGAGAGGCGATCCTCGATTGCCGCAACCTGTTGCTGCGTGGTCAGCGGCTGACCACACAACTTTCCGAACGTGTTGTTGCGCGTATTCGCGATGACCTTAGTGCTGACCTTTAGCCGCCCAGCAATGCGGGCATCGTTCCAGCCGTCTGCGTACTGGACGCAACCATCGTCAACGTCGATCACTGACTCTATAAGTTTCTGGATTTGGAATCGTGTTGCTTGTGTAACTTTCGTCCGAGTAACCATGTTGTTCCTCCGATTAAGGCACGCTTGTTAAAGCGCGGTGCCGGGGGCGCTTAAAAAACACTAAAATCCATTGCCGCCTGGGCCGGCTCAAAAACAGCGCCAGGTCGTTGTCCGCGCACCAGGCGGCGATGCTCGCCGCCACCGCTGCACAGGTATCCGTAAGCGTCGCCGATGTGCGAGGATTGATTCTTGTTCGGCACATCGCGGAATCGATCATAACCGCCGGCTATGCCTACACGTTTAAAGTGATAGCCCCCGCTCAACGCCTTGCGTAGTTGCTTGCAATCCGCGTGCACCTGGAGGCCGGGCTTGCCGTCGATCAGGCGCAGCATGGGCGCAGCACCCGCCTCGCGCCGCACCTGGAAATCATTGCTCGCGGTCGGGCGCGCGTTGAGTCCAAGTGTGCGGAGATGATCGAAACTCGTGACCTCAAATATTTCATCGCGCTTTGAGCCCGCGGGGTCGCCCCAGATCTGCGGGTCGAGGCTTTTGAAGCGCGTGTTTAGTTCGTAAAGCAAATGTTGCGCAAACCGCTCGAGGCCCATGTCCTGACTCACAATCTCGTGGAACACATTCCAGCGCCCGGCCGGCGTGCGTTGCCCGAAAACCGCCGCCGGCGTCAGGCCGAAATCGAGGCCAACGTGAATCGGTAACTGATAATCGAGCTCGAGATGGTCGCAGGACATGGTGGAGTCCGTGTACTCCTCCCAGACGCTGCGGCCTTCCTGCACAAATGTGAACTTCCCGGCCGCATAACAATTTATCCAATCCAGATTCTTGCCGGCAAGCTGTTGCTGGTAATACCCAAGCGGCAGATTGTTGATGTTCTCGGCTTTGGGGTTGCTGATCCAATGCCGGCCCGCCGCGAAAATCGCATCTTGCGCGCCTGCGTCGCCCTCGATCACGCCGCCAGGTTGGCGGAAAAAGCGCCAACCATACTTCCCGCCGCGCGGCTTTTCCTTTTCGGACAAGGTGTAATACCAATGATCATCGTCCGGCGGGTTGGTGCACATCCAGACGCCTCGCCACGTCGGCCCGCCATCCGCTTTCGAAGGATAACGCCCTACGCGGCTAGTCAATGCGTCCACGATAACCTTGGGCAATTCGCGGCACTCGTCCACGAAGGCTCCGGTGAGCTCGAGCGAGAGCACACGGCGCGTGTCTCGTGGTTGGTCGAGCGCAAGGAAGATCACCTCGCAATCAATGCCCGCCGCATCGCCGCGTGGCGGTAGCTGAATATGGTGCGTGATGGGCGGGCTCCACCGCATCTCGCCGAATTGACTCTCGGGGAAAATCTCCTGCCACGTTTTCAGCGTAGTTGTGCGCAATTCGGGGTAACTGTTGCGTATGACCGCGAACCTGGTGCGGCGAATACCGTCACGTTTGCTCGGTGCCTGCTTGATCGCGCGCAGAAAAATGTCGGCACAACACGCGTAGCTTTTACCGCTGCCAACCGGCCCCATGATGCCGCGCACAAAGCTATCATCGTGCAGAAAATCCCAGGTCGTCGGGCTCAAACTAAAATCAAGGTCAAGGTCATCGACGCGCCCGCCCTCGCGGCTCTTGCGCCGCCGCCTGGTGGTGCGGTCGGCGTTACGCCTTGCCATTGTGAACAACCTCAAGCTCGTGGTCTAGCGCGCCCAAAAGCCGCTCGGCCGTGCGCACATTCGGTACACCGCCACGAAGCTCTATATTGCTAATGGTCGGTGGACTCACGCCTGACTGGCGGCTCAATTCCACTACCGACATCAGCCGCTCCTTCCTCAATTCTCGTATCGCTGTCGCCAACCAGTGCCGCCGCTTTGGCATCTTGCACCTCGTACGTTGTTACCGATGGTCCGGTCATGTTAATGCCAATAACGCTCGGGCGGTTTTGCTCGGCGCCTGGATCAAGTAGGCCGTGATGCTTGGCAAGCAGGCGCAGCGCGCTCATCTTGTCGTGCATCTCGACCTCGATCTGGTTCCCGTTGGCGGTCGGGGTGACTTTCACCTTCTTCAGCGTGCGGCGCACGCCCGGGGCTAGGTCAGCGCTGGCGCGGAGGCTAATTTCGCCCTCATCGTCCCAGCTGAGCACGCTCGTGATATCGCTGCCGGCGAGCTCTTGGAGCTCCTCCAGCACCGCGCGCTTTTGCTCCTCGGTGCCGTAGCGCAGGGCTTTGCGCGCTTGGCGGGTGGTTATCGGCATTTGACCAGCGCCGCGATGACTTCCTCACGGATTTCGGGCGGGAGCACGATGCTGTACACACCAGCGCACTCCCAGAGGTCGGCGGTCTTCTCGAGCACATGCTCGATGCGAAGCTGCGCGTTCCCGTTGCCGCCGGGTGTCACGCTGATCTTGGATGTCTTCATTCTGGCGCCTCAATAAATGGAAGCAACGCGCGCACCGCTAAAATGCACCTGGCGCGTGACCAGGAGACTCTGGTCACCTTGCCGTCGATTGCGATGACGAGCTCGCAGACGGTCAGGTCGTCAGGGTGCGGGCGAAAATAGGCCAGGGTCATAGCGACGTGCCCGCCCACCACCCGAGGCCCGGCTGCACGGTCGATAGTCGCGTGATCAGATACTCGCAACTAAACGCGCTGACACGCCGCTGCGTGAGCAGAACCGTGCCGGCCTCGGCCTGCGCCTGGGCAGCTGACGCCATGCGCTTGGGATGCGCCAGGGTAAGCCGTGCCACCGCAAGCATCCCGGTATAGTAGACCGCGTTGTCGCCCGGCGTGGCCGTGCGCACCCAGGCCTCGAGTTCGCTCGGATTCTGCAATAATTTCTCGCGGACCCCCCGATAGCAAGAGGCGGGGGCGGGGGGGCGGAGGGTGGCATTTGTTTCCGGCGTGATTGTTGCGATCCCGTCAATGATTTCTACATGCCGTCGATGTGGGTTGGCGCCGTGGCGCCCGTCATCCATCATCCGACCGTTTGATATATGCATTTTACCCTAATCCTTGCCGCTGCGCGACCTGTTCGAGTGTGTGTGGCGCGGATCTGCCGGCCGTCCTGGCCTCGAGCACCGCCTGGCTCGTGGCCTCAGCCACCCGTTCCGGCGTCACGCCGGCCAGCGCCAGGCGGTCGGCGGTCGTTCGCTGGCGATCCGGCAATCGGAGCTCGCCGGTCGCCGCCTGGACGGCGCGCACAAACGATTGTGCGAGAGAGCGAGAGAGTGGGTAATTCTCCCTTTGAATCCCTGTCGGTTCTGTTAGTGGTGGCGCCTCATCGTCGCCATCGTGCTCCGCGACAAGGCGAGGCTTTGGCGCGCGGAAATCCTCGAGCGTCGGCAACGGTGTTTCGTCGCCATCGAACAGCACTTGATAGCGCGTCGTTTTGCGTCGCGCCTTTGCCCTCACCTTATATGGGCGCGGCTTCAGCTTGCGAATATAGCCGCGTTTGACCAGGCGCTGCGTAACCACGCTAACGCTGTCGATGGTGCAGCCAACGTGCCGGGCAAGCGTCGTGATTGAGGGCCAGGCGATGCCGTGCGAATTGGTGTGCATACAGATCGCCCCCAGCACCTTTATATCCGTGACATTATTGTTGCGGTCCTGGATCGCCCGCGACGGGAGAATGCTGTACCGCCGCTTGAGATCGGGCGGCGCCTCATCCCGGTAGCTCTTTCTAGA
>TARA_R110002073_G_scaffold186392_1_pt1 | contig 13683 bp, 14 predicted proteins | sample TARA_R110002073 | Tara Oceans TARA_R110002073 (sample SAMEA4397174) | marine metagenome | biome: Polar Biome; feature: [DCM] deep chlorophyll maximum layer (ENVO:01000326); material: water (ENVO:00002006), including particulate matter (ENVO:01000060) such as... | depth 40 m
ACACCAGGACGGGCGGAGCCCTTTTCGTTGCCTCGAGGCAACAACCTGCAAACTGCAACGAACTCCCATACATGCCCCGCTGCCGCATCCTCGGCAGTTTCTGCGGATATAGAACCCTTGCCTGAGCTCAGATTCTGTCGCTAAATCGGGCTATGACAAAACGTGTTCACGACCTGTTGGGAGATCCCGTATCCCTAAGCGACGACTCGCTGATGAAGTTAAGAAAATTACTTACCGAGAAGCGGAATTGGCTTGCGGATTACGATGCAAAACTGTCAAAGCAGCAAGAGGTTGTTGCCAATGAACTAAGCCATCGCCTCGATGAGCAATTGGCCGCAGAAGAGCAAATTCTAAGACAAGCGAACGGCAAACCACCGGCGCTCTGTGAGTTTCTCGAAGTAGAAATGCCGGTGGAATATCTGAAGCACGGGTGACCTGGCTGCATTGGCACTCACAGCCAGGAGAGGCCGCATCTAGATTTCTATGCGCTGCACCGCGCTCAGCAACGAGTACCACCTCAGTGGCGTGCCAAGAAACTGGGACAGAGGAACACCTCAAGGAGATCCACAGTCGCATACAACTGCCGATAGAAAGGAAAACAGAGACACCCTTCAGCGCATCGCTATTCTGGACTCCAGAAGGAGTCTTGCCTAGCAATGATGTCAAAGAGGAGAACCAATTGCACGCAACGCTGATATGCTTCTCAGACATGCAAGGAAAACTGACAATCACTCTTCTGTTTAGTTTTCTGCTTTGCTCGTGTGCCAGTGGCGAGTCGGAGGAGCCCACCTTCTACGTTAAGCTGGCAACCTTAGAGCATGGAGAGTCACCAACAGCATCTCAAGTTAACACCCTACAGCGTGCACTGGAGAAGTTGCATCAGAAGTGTCCTGGAGATGACCTTGAGCAGCTAGGCAATCATGCCTACTTTTTGAAGAAGAAGTTGGCAGAGAAGGGACACTCCCAGACCATCCTGGCTAGCATCACTGCTATCGAACAGAGCATCCCAGACGGACAGACAGTCTCAACGTGTGCAGAGATCGCTGCAGCACTAATTGTTCTAAGCGAAGCAGGGTAGCGCAGCAGCACGCGTTCAACAGAATATCTCTTATAGGGGTAACTGCCACCGGCGTCACTGCCGTGGGCTTTGAACGGCCAAAACTTTTTTTGAACGTAATGCACCTGAAGCTGGCGAAGAACAGTTCTCCGATCACAAGAGACACGATAGATGAGCAACGACCGTACCCTCAACCAGATCATGAAAGCACACTACAGTGCATCGAAAGGGCTGTGGCTCCTCATTGCGCTGAGCCAGCTTGGGGTATTCGGGCTTGGTGTTTTTTCGGCGAGTCACTCTGAACCGCCGTTATTGGTTCTGGGCGGAATTGCGCTGGGGGCTCCCGTCCTTCTCTTCGTGCTCAGGCTGGGCGCTGGTGCATATCAAGCAAAGGCCGAAGAGATTCGTCGACTGGAGTTCGCTAGGAAGACAGTTAATCACGAACCGACCAATGCTACGTTGTTGCAAATCAGGTCCGATGCTTCGAAGCTACCGAGTTTTGATCCTGAGCCTGATGGAGAGTACTTTGGTTCAGACTTGCCATTTGGTCCGCAACGCATGGCGCACTGTGCAGAGGAACGAGCCTTTTTCACGCGTGCCGCTGCACGAACCTTGTCGTTTGCTTGTGCCATTGCTGTCCTCGGCGGCGTAATTGTGGCAGTGTTTTCCTCTTGGTTTCTCTTTAAGACGCTGGCAGCCGATGGGGCTAGTTCGACTGCGGACCTGAATTTAACAGCCGACCTATTCGGGGCTTTCTTCGTCTTCTTCGGGGTTGGTTCGTTCTCAAACTTATGGGGGAAGTATAGTTCCCTGGCGAAAACTGCGGGGCAGGTGTTTCACAGCTGTGACCAGTTGCGGCAGCAGGTAGACCTCGACTTCTCAGAGGTTTATCTCGTCGTTGCCGCATATGACGTTGCCGTTGCAGAGACGCCGCCTCTTCCCGGGGTTCTATATCGTTTCCAGAAGAAGAAACTGAATGCTCTGTGGCGCAAGGAGATGGCTAAGGTGGTGGACCAGTGAGCGACATGCTGTGGATATTCGCCCAGAGCCTTGCTCCTGCGCTTTACGACAAGCAGGAGGTCAGCCAACGTCGAGGGAAGGCTGAGTCTGCACTTAAGGAAAGCTCGCTCAAGGTCCATCATCTATTCGAGTCCGGGTCGTGGACTCATGGAACTAGTGTGGCGGGAAGGAGCGACGTCGACTACATGGCGTGGGCCATAGCCAGCCGACCTGCCTTGCCAAGCAGCGCCTTGCGATCCGCCAAGGCAGCCGTCGAGGGCTGCGATTGGAAGATTACGAGTGTGCAGGTGGATTCCCCCGCAGTGGCAGTCACCTACTACAGCGAGCCGAATTTCGACATCGTACCCGCTTGGTACAGAGACGAGGTTCGCGGGTTCAATGTTTTTTGGATCCCCGGGCGTGGGGACGAGTGGATTCTCAGTGCTCCTGCCGCTCACGTGGCCTACGTCAATCGACAGAACGACAGACTCAGCAAGAAGGTCAAGCCATTGGTGAGGCTGTTGAAGGCGTGGAAGTACCACGTGAATGCTTCGGTCTCATCGTTCTACATGGAGATGCGCACTGCCGAGTACGTCGCAGGCGAAACCTCCATCATTTTTGCAATCGACCTTCGATCAACGTTTCGGAAGATGATCGCCGAGGAAGTGCGCGGGATGAACGACCCGGAAGGGATCGTCGGTCGAATCCCAGCTTGCTCCTCGGACGAGAAGCGGCGGCAGACGCTCGCGTCAATGCAGACAGCTCTCGCGAATCTGGAGCGGGCTGAAGCGGCAGAAAAACAGGGCGATAAGTCTTCGTACTGGGGGGCTATGTTTGGTGTGTTTGGGAAAGACTTTCCCTGGCCCGATTGGTAGGGGTGAGCGTGCACTGAGTGCTAAAGTAGCGCTTCGGATGTTAAGTCATTTCAACTGGTTAAGGGGTGAGATTAGACCATTTCTTATTGATCTTAGGTAGTTGAAGTGATTTGCAGGTTTCGCTCAAGATTGCTCAGTATGCGATAAGAAAATCACCTAGGAGTTCGTCCTGGTGCCCGCACCGTGCGTCTTGCCGTAACTTCACGGTCGAATATGAGTGATTGTGGTTCTGAAAGCACCCAGATTTGGAATTCAATCTAAGCCTCTGAAGTAACGAGGACAATCGGAAATGTGGCTAGTTAAGATCACAGCCCCTGAGTACGCTCCGTGTCCTCAGGAGAGGAGGCAGATCATGCCAGTTGCGTTTCTAGGAGACGAGCAGGTCAGAGCATATGGGCCCCGCCTGGTGGCCCACCACGGCCAGTCGCAAAGAAACGCACGGTAAGAACTCAGGGTAACCATGATTTCGCGGTGATAGAGAACAACACCTTTCACCCTAAGGGCGACCCGATAGTTGGCGATGTCGGGCAATGTTTCCAAGTGCTTGCGAGAGGTTTTTGCTCACTACCGTGCGTTTTTACATCACGGGCCGTGTTACCCCAGTTCAACAGGGCGCCATTCTCGCTTCATGACTACCTCGAACTCTTCGATAGCCATCTTCTTGGTGCGTTTCATGTCAACAAGCAGACCTAAGCTAGACAGGATTGTCAACGCGAGACGTCCGGCCCTCAAGACCAAGGAGGGGGGCGTTGTCGGTCGTTACTGCTGCCGTCTACAGTGTTGTGCGGCTCTGCGAGCTCGCCGACATTTTCGGCGCCCAACAAACTTACACATCAGATCATCGTTCTCGTGCTGCCATGAGCGATTGAGCGATGAGTCGATTGGATAGAAGTTGTCGGCGACATCAGGACCACCATTTTGCCGAGCCACGATATGGCCAACATCCACGCCCGTCATGTTGATGCCATCGGCGATCAGGCGTCGGCGATGTCGAGAACGCGAGATGGGCGTGCAATCAACGAGCGGACGGCGACGTCGGCGGGCGACCACAACTGTTGTGACTGTGGCTGCCGCAGCTAGGAACAAACCGAAATTAGACATGGGCTCGAGTATCTCAGCACGCTCTGACGGTTCTCGACTGCGACGTCGTCACAGACGGTCGACCTAGAGGGGGGACCATGCACTAAGTGCTAAAAGTAGCGCTTTCGTGGACCAATAGGATCAACAACCTACACCTCGAGAATCGCGCTTACCTTAATTACGTTAGCAACTTGAAGTGATTTGCGGATTTCCCTTAAGACTGCTCGGCATGCGCTACGAAAATCACCTAGCGCCCTGGTGCCCGTAGCGTGCGTCTTGCCGTAATTTCACGGTCGAATATGAGCGATTGTGGTTCTGAAAGCACGTAGATTTGGAATTCAATCTAAGCCTCGAAGTTTATAAGGGAAAGCAGGGAAGTGGACAGTGAAGTCCTGAAAACTATGAGGCTTTCAATCCGTCACTTTCAACACCCATACGCCGGCTACCCCTAGTACCTCCGCGAAGAAGGGCAGTCGTCCTGCCGGAGCTTCGGGGGATGGCCTGTCTTGGCTAGCCTCCAACTTGCGTACTGTTTTGCCGTTTCGAGTCCCATCGACTGTGAGGCACGACCTCTTACTGCGAATCCCACTTCTTTCAACGAAGAGGTCCGAACGCAGCCTCAGAGTCGTGGTGGGGCTTTCTCGTGCTCGTTCTTGGTGTCAGAGCATCAGGCTACACTGGGATTCTTCTTTGTGATGGGAGCGAAACCGCGAAAACGGGGGCCAGCCGATAACCTGGAATTTCTCGCCGGAGTTGTTCGGGATCTGGAACTCTCCGTCGAAATCTGCCGACGTCTCGGGAGAGCGGCCGAGCTGGTAAGGCCCGAGCCCCACCAGCCGCTGTTCGAGTGTCGCACCCCAGCAGTTGAGCAGTGCAGGCTGACTCGGAGTTGCGTTTCCGATTCTGGGGTCACCGGACATTCGGTGCTAAAAGTGTCGGATTGAAACCCAAGTAGTTCCAGGCACTTGGGCTAGTCGTTTTCCGATTTCCCGTGAATATTCCGTAGCTTGAAGTGAATTGCAGGTCCACGGCAACCAAACGCGCCCCAAGCGTCAGGGCGTCGCGGCATCGTCGTCGACATGAATCGATGGCAGGTCCACTTCTTAGGAACAAAAAAGCTCCCCGAGGACCTCACATCCTTCGAGATGGTCCACTTCTTCTCATTCGGCGAGGAGTTGCGGAGAGAGATCATGGCGAGGCGGAACGCGCCACAACGTATCGGCCTTGCAATGCATGTTGGCTTCCTCCGGATGACAGGAAGGTCGCTGGATGCCTTCGAGCAAATACCAAGAGTTCTTCTTAGGAACCTGGGAAGACAGCTTGAGGTGCGAAGCCCAGATCTGGCTTCCCTTCGAGCCCTCTACGGGAGGAAGCGAACACTCTATGACCACCAAGAGTGGGCAATCAGAAAGCTCGAACTCAAGACGTACACGTCGCAAAGGGCAGGGGCCCTGCTGCGGCAGCTCCGAGCAGAAGCACAGCACACGATCACGCCAAGCGAGCTGCTCCTCTTCGCGCGCTGCTGGCTCTACGACAACGCCATCCTCATCCCTGCGGAGAGACGACTTCTAAACACCTGCAGGAGGGCGCAGCGTGAAACGGAGCAAGCCCTGCTCGTCAGCATCGAGGCACAGGTCCCCGAGGCACAACGACTACAGTGGATGAATGCTCTTGCGACCCCGAGAGCAGAGGAGGGCATTTCACACATGGAATGGCTCCAAGCACCGCCACGGCGGCGCTCGCAGAAGGGCCTAGAAGCGGTCGTTGAGAAGGTCGACTATCTCAAGTCGCTGGGCGTAGCCGACTTCGAACTCGGTGGAGTGCGGCTAGAGTTGCAAAGAGCCTACGCAGGCAAGATGCGAAGACGAAGGCCCTCACGGTTCGCCAAACTCAGCGAACCCAAACGGTCGATTGAGCTCGTCTGCTGGCTACGAGTTGTTCTTATGCAACTGACAGACGTGGCACTGACCTTGGGCGGGATGCAGACGTCGGCGCTTGAGCGTATCGCCAGAGAGAGCGTTCGCGACGAAGACGCTAAGCTCACCACGGTCTTGCGCAGCTACATCGCAGATGCCTGCGTCGCAGGCTTGGACGAAGAGCTCTCCGACAGGGAAGCCAGGGAGCGTATGCTTGAGATCCTAGCACCAGGTAAAGTGCCACTCGGAAGCCAGGCATCGCGCCAAAGAGAACAGCTTTGCTCGAGCGCCAGGCGCACGCGACCGCTTCTACGCGCGATTCTCAAGCTCCCGCTGCAGCACGAAGAAAGCGAGCCCATTGGCCAGGCAATCTCGCTAATGCGGTCGCTCTACGAGAGCAACGCACGGCAGCTACCCAAGGGAACTGACGCGTCCTTTGCACCAACCTGGGCGACCGTGATCGAAGGGAAGGATAGAGCCGAGGCCCTCAGGGGGTTCGAAGCTGCCCTTCTCCAAGTGCTGAAAGCGGATGTCCGACGTGGAGCAGTCTGGGTCGATAGTAGCTTGAACCACCGAAATCGCGACAACACGCTCATGCCCGAGAGGCACTGGAAGAAGCATGGCGGACGCCTCTTCAAAGACCTCGGAATCGCAAAGCGCGTTGATAGCCACTTGGGGCCACTCTTCGCGAATCTCACAGCTGCCATGGAGGAGATGGGAAGAGCCGTGGCTGGGGGAGACGTGGTCATTCACGAAGGCGAGCTGCGCTTGCCAACCATGAAGGCCGAGGAAACGCCGTCTGAACTCGATAGGGTCAGGCGACAGATATTTTCTGAGATTGGGACCGTTGAATGGCCAACGCTGATCACAGAGATGGACAGTAAGGTGCGCTTCAGCTGGACGCTCCTAGGACGCGCACCAAGGAGCGAGAACGAGCTCCTCTCCCTATATGGCGCACTATTGGCGCACGGCACCGAGCTCAGTGCAGCCGCGGTGTCCCTCACGATTCCCGGCATTACCGCGGAGTCTGTGGGGCAGGCGATGCATCTTCTTGAGGACTCGAGAAAACTCACCAGCGCCAATCAGCAAGTCGTGAACTTCCTCCAGAAACACAGCGTTGCTCAGACGTGGGGCAGGGGCACCATCGCTTCATCCGACGCGATGAGCTTGGAAGCGTCGCGACACCTCTGGAACGCTCGTGTTGACCCTCGGCATCGTCGACACGCGATTGGCATGTACACCCACGTGCTCGATCAATGGGGCATCATCTACGACCAACCTATCGTGTTGAACAAGCGCCAGGCAGGCATGGCGATCGAGGGCATGGTGCGGCAGAAGGCCTCAACGGAACTACGGCAGCTCGCTGTCGACACGCACGGCTTCACCGATTTCGCCATGGCCGTGAGCAAGCTTCTTGGGTTCGACCTATGCCCTCGACTGAAGAACCTCAAGAACCGCAGACTACACATTCCACCGAGTTTCGAAGCACCGGGCGTTCTTCGCCAAGTTGTGAAGCGCGACGCTAGAACACAAGATATCGAGGAAGGGTGGGAGGGCCTTGTTCGCGTCGTGGCGTCCATTAAAGGCGGGTGGACATCAGGAACGCTTGCGCTTGAGCGCTTCGGCTCTGCCTCACGAAAAGACCCGATTTACAAAGCGGGCACGAACCTCGGAAAGCTCTATCGAACGCTGTTTCTGTGTGACTACTTCACCAATGCCTCGTTCCGACGCGAGCTCCTACGCATCTTGCATCACGGAGAATCGGTTCACACCCTTCAGAGGGCCATCTACTTCGGCGGCATCCCCGTAGCACGCGGACGTCGACATGACGAGCTCGTCGCTATCTCCGGCTCACTGACCCTCCTGACGAACCTGGCAATGGCTTGGACCACCCACAAGCTTCAAGGTGTGCTCGATGAGAGGGCGTATCGAGGACGTGATGTCCCGGGCCCTGAAGTACTCCGCCACATCGCGCCAGTGCACTCCGAAGGCATCAACTTTCGGGGTCGGTTTCACTTCCCAATCAAGACGTTCGCGAAACGAATCTTCTCGGCGGCGTGATCATTTCTAAGAAAAACTCGCAAGAGTGGCGGGATTTCACTTCAAGTAGCGAGAACCATTCAAGAAAGGCCACTTCGCGCCGCATAACCAGCGAATATTACAGCAGTTTCAATCCGGCACTTTTAGCACTGAATGTACGGTGACCCCGTGAAGACCGACAGCGATGTCGGCCATCAAGCGCTGGATAAACGGCCAACTAAACAACCGTACTTGTACCGTTGTCCTTGTTGGAGCCTCTACAGCTCGGAGAAAGTGGATCAACTACGAGATTGAGGAGTCATGGCGGCGGCGAATGGGGGTTGTAGGCGTGCGGATTCATCAACTCAAAGACCAGAATGGCCAGCAATCTTCAGCGGGAAGGAATCCGTTTGAAGAGTTTAGCCTTGGGAACACATCACTGTCGGCAATAGCCAAGCTTCACGAATCGCCGTACGCAGACAGCAAATTCACCTATGCTCATATCTCCCAGTACCGATCCTCTTGGATCGAAGAGGCCATAATCATCAGGAATGCTCATTGACATCAGCGAAGCCCAACAAAATGCCAGAGACATCAGTGCCACCCACGGTAGATTCAATAGGTGCGTCTTATATGGTGGTTCTTCTCAGCTCAGAGGACACAGACTTCGTTCGGGAAACACGAGCTGCAGTGCGAAGCGCCATAGAGCAACGAATCGAACAGTTGGGACTCGACCCATCGACAGATATCGTTTTCACTAATGAGGAATCTCACGAGGTGGGGGGCTTCGAAGCTGCCGGGATTCCGGTTGCTGCCGTGTATTTTGGGGGCCTAACACACAATGAGAATGCTGTTGCCGCCGCTGAGGCAATGGTCAAGACTGGGCAGTTCTTGATCCCTGTCGTTCCCGATATTGAGACATTTCCTCAATTTGTGCCTCCCATTCTTTCACGCATCAACGGGGATGCGCCCGGCGCAGGAGGAAACTTGTTAGCGCAGCAAGTTGCTTCTCGCCTCGTCGAGGCCCTGGGTTTACTGCGTCGTCGCCGGTTAGCATTTATTAGCTACAAGCGCAGCGAATCTACCGGCGTAGCAAGACAACTACATGACGTTCTGAGCGAACGAGGTTTTGAGGTGTTCCTTGATAGCTACAGCGTTGAAAAGGGCGTCGATTTTCAGCCAGTGCTCTGGGACCGTATGGCGGACGCTGACGTGGTGATATTGCTCGATACCAAAGAGGCGTTTACAAGCTCTTGGCTTGAGAAGGAAATCAGCAAAGCCACGATGCTCGGACTCGCAATACTTCAGCTAGTTTGGCCTGAGCACAAGCGAAGCTCAGGTACGGAGTGCTGCGATCCGGAATATTTGAGCGACAACGATTTTGCCGGGGAAGACTGGTCCGATAGGCACGCAACACTTCGCATAGAAAGGGCTACAGCAGTAGCTGCTACGGTAGAGAGTCTGAGAGCCAAGGCATTCGCAATCAGGAGAAAACGCCTAGTTGGCAGTCTCAGCCGAATTGCAGACGACCATGGGCTAGGACTTTCTCTCCAACTTAGCGGCATTGTCGATGTTCTTCTCGATAAGAAAGTCGAGATTTCGATGCTGCCCCTTGTTGGCCATCCCGACGCACGCCATTTGCATGATGCACATCTGGCGGCATGCGACGATTCACACGAGACCTGTTTACTCTACGATCCAATCTCGATGCTGGTTGATAAGCGAAATCAGCTGAATTGGCTCAACGAGTACCTCCCATTGAAAGCGTTGTCATCGGATGATGTAGGTGACCTGTTTGCCAAGTACACAAAGGAAAAACTCTAATGCCGGTTTTTCTCTCTGCAAGCGTTCCTGATCCAAAGAGGAATCCACAGTACTTCAAGTCTGGGCATGCGATGAGAATCCGGGAAGCGGTTACCCAGCTGACGCGGGTCCTCGTTGCACGGGACGAACTTGTGTTTGGAGGGCACCCTGCTATTTCGCCGCTAGTGCTAACTGTCGCTAATCAGCTCAACGCTGCTAGTAATGTCGTAATCTATCAATCCGAATTCTTCAAGGCGTCCATCCCAACCGAGAGCATGGCCTTTCCCCATCTCAAATGGACGCCAGAAGTGCAGGGGCAGAGGGAGCCAAGTCTGCTCGGAATGCGCGAAACGATGATTGGCTGTCGAGCTTTTGATGCTGGGTTTTTTCTGGGAGGGATGGAGGGAGTTGAGGAGGAACTTGAGATCTTCAAGAGGCTGAATCCTACTGCTTCAGTTTATCCCATCGCATCTACAGGGGCGGCGGCCAGGCTGCTATTCGACAGAGGAGAGGGACCTCAGGATAGGCAGCTTCGACGGGACCTAGACCGCGAACTCGTCTATGGATACTTGTTCAAGAAACTACTGGCACTCGTGCCATAGGCAACCTGCCTCATAGAGGTCTACCAAGTCATGCAACGATGCAAAGCCACAACGAAAGCAGGAACTCGCCTTAACAACGCCCGCGAGAATTCTCGTCTATGTAGCAAGCACAAGGATAAGGTCGATTCAACCCAGGCTGCCACCGCTGCGGTCGGAGCCGCGCTTGGGCACATCATTGCACCAGGACTTGGTGGCTTGTTGTTTGGCGGAGCAGTGGGGCTACTCACTGACAAACTACGCATTGAGGAAACTGTGGACAACAAGAGAGTGTTTGTGAGTTTTGACTATGACAACGATCTTGCCTTGAAGAATCTGATCGTTGGTCAAGCCAAGCTTAGCGACTCACCTTTCTCAGTTGTGGACTGCTCATTGAAAGAGGCGGCGCCAATGAAGACTTGGGAACAAAAGGCAAGAGTTGCAATACAGGGCGCGGACCTCGTTCTGGTCATGGTTGGTGCTGAAACCTACCGAGCCAGCGGCGTATTGAAGGAGGTCGCAATGGCCCGTGATGAAGATGTGGCAGTCGTGCAAATGATCGGCAGAAGGGGTTGTGAGTACACGCCAGTGGAAAATGCAGGAAGGCTCTACAAGTGGAGCTGGGGTAATCTCAAGAAGTTGCTCAGCTAGGAGCACGCACCTCTGTGGCGGGAGGGTGTGAAAGTCAATGTTCGGAATAGGAGAGGTGTTTAATGAGTCGTCGTGTCTTCTTCAGCTTTCACTACCAACGTGATATCTGGCGAATAAACCAAATTCGCAATATACCGATGATCACCGGGTGTCCTGCGGCAGGCTTCCAAGATGCTTCTCTCTGGGAGAGAGCTAAGAAGAAGGGCGATGCAGCGATCAAGGGTCTAGTTGATGAGGGGCTTAAGAACACTTCGGTTACTGTGGTTTTCGTCGGCCATAAAACAGCTAGCCGCAAGTACATCAGCTACGAGATCAATCAGTCAATTCTTCGTGGGAATGGCTTAGTTGCTGTACAGATTCACCATCTCGAAAACAAGGACGGGATTACCGATCCTCACGGTCCAATACCATCGAAGATTATCTCTGGAGGCTACATGGCCTACAAATACGATGGCCACGAGAAACTAGGACGGTGGATCGAGAATGCTGCGAAGAAGGCAGGCAAATGACACTTCAGGGCTGCTCGCTGCGACGCGAGCAATAGGTTATGGCGACAACAATCAAGTTGGAGACGTTATTGGCGGGCTTTGCCCTGGCTTCTGGTAAGCCGGGCGAGAAGGTGCCAACTAGCACTCAGGGCATCGTCACCAGCGAAGATGGTGAGCGGCTAGTCCAAGTGTTGGACGGCATCTCGGAATCTGTGCTCAACCACCTACCGTCCGTTCGTGAGTCGCAGACAGATCACTTGGTCATTGTTTTGCACCGAAGTGGTTCTGTTGATGTTTATGCGAACGAGGTGAAGATTGCAGCGCAGGTAATTGCCAAGTGCGCAGTTAACGTAGGGGAAACGGTTCGTCTCGATGACATAGCTGATACTCGTGCTGTCGTGCTCGAAGGAGTGGAAATCCCAGAGGATGCTGGTGTCATCGTGTTGTTTTCAGCTCGCTGGCGCAAGGGCGTCTTCTACGATTTTTCTCCTCTCCATGATATTCAACGCCGAAGGTCTGGTGCTGAACTCCAGCGAGCCATCACTGGTCTGTGGACGTATCTCCAGTTTCAGGATCGAGTTGCGCTCACCCAAAGTGACTGGGAAGCGTTCCAAAAGAGCAATTGGTTCCCTTTCGTTGGTCTGCCGACGGGGTTGCTGCGAAAAATGCTGAGTCAGGCACGAGCTAACTGGGACATCGACGAACTTCTTGGGGATATAGCCGCGAATATTTCAGACAGACTGCCGAAACTCCGTGAACTGTTCTCTAGGGCTTCTTTGTTCGACGGTCATCGCTCGGTCTTCTTGAAGGCATTGGAGCACTTTGAAGCGAAAGATCACATGTCGGCAGTCTGCTTGCTGTATCCGCGTATCGAAGGGCTGCTACGCCGACAGCATACGACGACGAATGATGGTGGAGCCCGAATATCACAACAGGTGCTGTCAGCGAGTGCGGTAACTGATGCCACGGGCCTGCGCCATGAGAATAGCCTGCTTCTACCCCTGCGGTTCGAGGAGTACCTTCAAGAGGTCTACTTTGCGAACTTCGATCCGAGTGCGCCGCGAGGTGTCGGTCGGAATACCGTTGGCCACGGAGTTGCCCCTGAAAACGAGTTGAATGCCAAATCCGCAACTCTTGGAATATTGATCGCTGAACAAATTGCATTTCTCAGTGGCGGCACAAGAAGGACGTAAGACACTCCGCAGAGGTCAATGTCAGAGTGTTGGACTAGTCTTCCTCTGCAAGTAGATTCGAAATAGAGGAGGGGTTCGTGGCAAGGCGTGTTTTTTTTAGTTTCAAGTATGAAGATGTTTCCCGCGCAATGGTCGTGCGGAATAGTTGGATAACTCAGGGGCGTGATGCTGTGGGGTTCATTGATGCCGCCGACTTCGAAGAGGTGAAGAAGAAAGGCGACAAAGCTATCCAGTCCTGGATCGACGGCCAGCTCAATGGCACCTCGGTGACGGTGGTGCTTGTTGGAGCACAAACCTGTAGTAGCAGATGGGTCAAGTACGAGATCGCCAAGAGCGTTGCTATTGGGAATGGCTTGCTAGGAGTAGACATCAGTCACATCAAGGATATGCAGGGCAACATCTCAGAGCGGTGTGGGCAAATCCCGTCGGGCTATCCGTTCTACCTGTGGAACAATAATGACGGTTACAACAACATGGGTAAGTGGATCGAGACGGCGGCCAAGGCGGCGGGGCGCTAGAGGGACTAATGTCCGCCCCACACTTTCTACAGTTGCGCGACCAAGTCATTGCGAATAGATCTGACTCCAGTGGCTCGCCAGAAAAGAAACGGCTTGTTCTACGTTCTACGCAGCTTTGGTGCGCTGTTCCCTCCAGACATAGCAATGGTGAATTCCGCCGACGCGGGGCAGGGCGGTGACTTTTGCGGTGGGGCTTGGGCGCTGCTCGATTGGCCGCGGTATGGGCGCGTCCTTGCCAAGCGTTAGATGGCCGCGGTCTTCGGAGTAGTAGTTTTGGTAGTCACGAAGGAGGCGTCGGAGATGATTCTCATTAGCGACAACCACGTGGTCTAGCAATTCTCGCCGAATGGAACCGACGAGTCGCTCGGCGACGCCATTCTGCCATGGCGAGCGATAGGCTGTGCGCGTAGGTTCGATGCCCATGTTCTTGATCGCAGTTTCGACGCGTCCGCGGAACTTCCGTAAGCGTTCAACGAACCACGTCATCGACACGCCGTCAGATTGCT
>TARA_R110002073_G_scaffold75697_15_pt1 | contig 13676 bp, 7 predicted proteins | sample TARA_R110002073 | Tara Oceans TARA_R110002073 (sample SAMEA4397174) | marine metagenome | biome: Polar Biome; feature: [DCM] deep chlorophyll maximum layer (ENVO:01000326); material: water (ENVO:00002006), including particulate matter (ENVO:01000060) such as... | depth 40 m
AGGCGTGATTCTTGTCGATGCACATGAGGGCAATGGATACAACCGAGTCATTTGGGATGAGTCTGCGATCATTCCCGGAATACGATCTCAAGTCGATGTCGCCGACGTCAATGGCGACGGCAAACTCGATCTTGTCGTGGGTGACTTCTACACCGCATATGATTTTAAATCTGATTTGTCACCGCAACAGAAGCAGGAAGCCGAAGAGCTCATCGCCGCAAGTGAGAAACTGGGCAAGGCGTTTGCTGAGAAATTAAAAGCTCTACGCAAAGACTTTGCGGAACGTTATCCAGGTGACGAGGTCTTCAGTGACGAAGCAGACAAAGCATGGTCGACCGAGTATAAGGCTCTACGTGAGACCCTCGAAGCAAAAGAAATGGAGGAGAACGAAGAGCAATTCGCCAAGTCGCTTCGCCCCTACCTCGCAACCACCAAGGGGTCTGGGGATCGAAGTTTCGATCTTGCGCTGGCTCATGGACACGTCTGGTTATACTTGCGCAAATGATCAATACCACTCACAGGACCTGCGGGTTCGAAGCGTCCCATCGATGTAAACCGCTGTGGCTGTTTCTCATCGTTTTCTTCTTGCTTGTTGGATGCGGCCACCGACCGGAAACCGCAACCAATCTGTCGAGGGTACCCGAACCGGCGGTTTCACGCTCCGACTCCACAAACGACAACCAACTCGAACCGCCCCCTGCTGCACCCGAGTTCATCAAGCCATCGAGTGAAGATGATCCCGTCGAGGTGCGGTTCGCTGCATCAAAGCGAGACGTTCGCGTTGGTGAGTCCTTTGATGTGTCGGTGGCCTTTAGCATCGACCCTGCGTACGAGATTCATAGCATGGATGCGTCTGCACCGCAGATCCCGACTCAAATCGAACTTGAGTTGCCTGTGGGGTTCACCGCGGTCGAAGATTGGGATGCTCCCGCGCCGGTCCGTTCGCTAAACCCTGGCGGCCAATCGGTTTTCACCGGCGAAGTCGAGTTCGTGCAAACGATCCAAGTTTCGAACGAGATCGAACCGGGCGACCATCAGCTGATTTGCTCGGTATCGTACCAAGCGTGCAATTCGCGGCGATGCCTTCGGCCGACCAAGTCGGTGCTCACGATCGAGTTGACGTGTAGTGCTGGAATCCAATGAACATGCTTCTCCAGTCCAAACTAACTTGGACCAACTGCGAGACACCGCTTTCGTACTGTCGTGGTTCGTACAGAAACCGCCACAGACTCAGTCGCGGGGGTGACGACTATTGAATCGTTCAATCGCACCAATTATTGTGTCGTGAGCTGCGGAGCAAGAAATTTGTCAAGTTGGGACGAACCAACGTCAGAGTCCAAAGATCGTTATGGTTCGTGAGATTGACCCGGGATTTTCGCTCGTTGATTTCACTGACGCAAGGTCGAGAAAAAAGTTCGTGCGACCGAAACACGAGACGGCCATCGGGATTCGTGACACGATGCAATCGCCTGCGTCGTCCCCATGTTTTAATCTCACATCTTTTAACCTTTCGCTGCAGCTCGGGTGCGTTGCACTGTGCCGCAATGCCTGCCGTCGCTTCGCGACTCTGTACGGTGGGGGGTGCATCTTTCCACGGACTGACGTCCGTGGCTACTGCATATCGTCGCGTTGCGACTGGTAACACTGGCTGGATCGGTTGGCACAAAGATAGATAGTCCAGTTCAAAAGGCTTTGAAATCTTTCTGTCGCACCAATCTTTCTGTCTTTACTTGCGGTGTGAGCGAGCTTGCACGATGGAGCAGGGCAGACTCAGAATCGATGCAACGATGTAGTGTGCGCGGACGAAAAGTCGACAGGAAAATGTGACTGCCACGGCGATTCTTGACAGAACACGGTCGCCGGAGTCGTCTCCATTTTTTTAACCTTTCGACACCTTTCCGATGCAGGTCGTTTGCGACGCGAGGGGTAAACCAGGGATCACGATCGCTGTCGCCGCTACCGCGGCTTTTGTCGTGTGTTGTGTTCGGAACCCCATGCTTACGCATTTTGAAGTTGCGTGTTTAGACGTTCTTCGGGCCAAAGGCCCAGCAATTTGCCTAGCCGCCCTCACTAAGTCCCAGCAAACGGCCGGGCCGTTGGCCCTTCCATTCATTTGTTTTCTTGGTCCCAGCCCGTTGGGCTGGGCTAGGTAAACATCCGGGGCTTTCCCCCTAAATACAAATAGCGCAACTTCAAAACTTACGCATGGGGCTAACTGCTTTCGCCGCTATCGCGGCTTTCGTGCCCTGCCCATTCGCGTTCAATTCCGTGATTCGCGAGCCGACTGTCTTACAAGTTTGGAAACCCAAAATAGCGTCGCCCCGCCGAAACAACGTGCAATGGCGTCTCCAGGGTGAATCAAACCGCCGCGGGCTCTCCTGCCGTCGCGTTGAGACTTGCAGGCAATCCCCACTTGCGCGAGCAAGGTCTACATGCATGCCGTCGCGTTGAGACTGGCTCAGTGGAACACACGTGGTGCTAGACGATGATCTCGTGGATCGGATCGACGTGCTCGACGCCGACTAACTTCTGCTCTAAGCCGCCATAGAAGTACGACAAGTGATTGGGGTCGAGCCCCATTTGATGCAGGATCGTGGCGTGCAAGTTTTTGACGTGCAGTGGGTTTTCAGCGGCTTGCGAGCCCAGTTCGTCGGTTGTTCCATGGCTGATCCCGCCTTTGATCCCGCCGCCTGCCATGAACATCGTAAAGCCGTACGCGTTATGATCGCGGCCTGATCCTTCAGCATATTCAGCGGTAGGTTGTCGGCCAAACTCGCCGCCCCACACGACGAGCGTTTCATCGAGCATGCCACGTTGTTTCAAATCGGCCAACAGAGCCGCGACCGGCTTGTCGGTCTCGCCGGCGTGTTTATTGTGGTTGTCCTCGAGGTTGCCGTGGGCGTCCCAGTTGTGATCGTTGTGGGCACCGCCACTGTACAGCTGAATAAACCGCACCCCGCGTTCGACCAATCGTCGTGCGATGATACAACGTTTGCCAAAGTCACGTGTCTGCTCTTGATCGGCGCCGTACATCGAAATCGTTTTGGCATCTTCGCTACTCAGATCCACAGCCTCGGGCGCAGCGGATTGCATCTTGTAAGCCAGTTCGTAGCTGGCGATCCGAGACGACAAGTCGCTATTGCTTTCGCGTGAGATCAGATGGCGATTATTCGCTTTTTGAATCGAATCAATCAATTGTCGCTGCACACCTTCGGGCAAATCGCTTGGCGGTGCCAGATCCAAGATCGGAGCTCCTTCGGCGCGAAACACGTTGCCTTGATACGTCGCCGGCATATAACCGCTGCTCCAGTTCTTGGCGCCGCTGATCGGCCCGCCACTGGGGTCGAGCATGACGACGAAACCGGGCAGGTTCTCATTGACGCTGCCGAGTCCATAGGTCAACCAAGATCCCATCGCGGGGTTCCCCGACAGGATCCGGCCACTGTTCATCATCAACATCGCGGACCCATGGATCGGCGAATCGGCCGTCATCGAGTGCAGAAACGCGATATCGTCGACATGGTTTGCGACGTTAGGAAACAGTGAACTGACCCATTTCCCGCATTCGCCGTGCTGTTTGAACTTCCAACGAGGCTCGACAATGCGGCCGCCACTTTTGTGCCCGCCGCGGCCAAACGTTTTGACGTCGACCGTCTTGCCGTCCATGCCGATCATGTTCGGTTTGTAATCGAACGTATCGATATGGCTTGGTCCGCCATACATGAACAGAAAGATCACCGACTTTGCTTTGGGAGCGAAGTGCGGTGGCTTAGCCGCCAAAGGATTCACAAACGGTGAATTGGATTCCGACGCCGACGCGCGATCGAAAAAACCATCCGATCCGAGCATCGAAGCGATCGCGGCAGCACCGAAACCGCCGCCGGTTTGCCACAAGAATTCTCGGCGAGTACGGCCGCAGAAGTTGTCTCGCTTGGTCATGATCGGACTCTCAGTGATTGTTTTTTGGGGGGGAAGAAAGTCAAGCCGCGTGCTGGGTTTGATGCCGAATCGATCCACGTTTAATCGACAAACAGAAACTCGTTCCAATTCATCACGGTCAAGCAATACAGACTGACCGCTCGAGTGCGTGTGATTCCGTCGTGCGACACTAGTTTTTCGATCAACGCATCGCCGTCGGCAATCTCGGCATCGGTAGCTGGTCGAGCGAACGCGGCCATGATGGCTCGGCGAACGACCTCGTCATTTCCGACACTCGCCGCGTCAATCGACTTGGCAAACTTCGTCGCTTGATCGTGAATAAAGTCACTGTTCAACAGTGATAACGCTTGCCCCGGCTGCAGCGTGGCAAAGCGAGCTTCACACGTCAGATCGGGATCAGGGAAATCGAAGGCGGTCAACAGCGGCGTCAACAGCGAGCGTTTCACATGGATATAAACGCTGCGTCGATTACGTTGTTCTTCGGGCGAATCGCCCCAGCCTTGGCCCGGCCGTGATTGCCCCGCCAACACTTCGGCGGACAATTTTTCATAGAAACTTGGTCCATAAACGCTTGGGTTCAGCGATCCGTTGACCGCCAGAATCGAATCGCGAACCTCTTCTGCACTCAGGCGACGAGGATCAAACCGCCAAAATAAATCGTTTGCCGGATCGATCGCCAACCCGTCGTCGCGACTCGCCGACGACATCTGGTAGGCTCGACTATTCATGATCAGCCGGTGCATGTCTTTGATTTTCCAGCCACTGTGAATAAACGTCTGGGCCAGCCAATCGAGTAGTTCCGGATGAGTCGGTGGCGTACCAAGTTGGCCAAAGTTATTGCTGCTGCGAACAATGCCCCGTTCGAAATGGAATTGCCAAATTCGGTTCACCATCACGCGAGCAGTCAGGCGGTTGTCATCGCTGACGATCCAATCCGCGAGCACGCGACGTCGTCCGAGCGATCGGTTATTGAACGCGTCGACTCGCGTCACATCGTTATTGGATTGGACTTCGGGAATGGCGGTTTCAAAAATCTCGGGGAATGACGGCTGAACCTCGTCGCCAGGCGAGTGCGGGTTGCCTCGGAACATCACAAATGTCTTGCCCGGTTTCGGCGGGTATTTGGCCAATCCCATGACCGAGTTTCGCGGTGGCAATCGTTTCAGTTCTCGCTGGTTCTCACGCAGTCGCTTGCGAAGCGATTCGTACTTGCGCCATTGATCGGAGCTGAGGTTTTCCTTGAGTTTTTCCTTCAGTACTTTTTCTCGTTCACGACGAGGGCCTTCGGTCGCTCGTTGATCCGGAGCGGACATCTTGACGATCCCCGCTTGCTCGATTTCGTGCATCGCCGCTTCGATCTTTTTGCGGGCGACATCGTTATCGTGATAACGAGCCTTTAGCTCAGCGGACGTGATGTCAATTTGATTGTTCGCTGGATCGGTGCCGCCCGATGCATAGCGAGTCACATCCTCGAAAAACGACAACATGCTGTAGTAATCGGTTTGCGGGATGGGATCGATCTTGTGGTCATGGCAACGAGCACAGTTGATCGTCAGCCCCAAGAACGCTTGCCCCGTCGTGGTGATCAAGTCGTCCATCTCGTCGAATCGAGCTTGGACAGGATCCGCAGGTTCGTCATCCCAGATCCCCAGGCGGTAGTAGCCCGTCGCGGTCAGTGTTTCGGTGGTCACGGAATCGAGTTCGTCGCCAGCGAGTTGCTCGCGGACGAATTGGTCGTACGGTTTGTCATCGTTAAAAGACTTGATGACGTAGTCACGATACTTCCACGCGTTTTCTTTGGGGTTATCACGTTCGAAGGAGTTAGACTCGGCGTAGCGTACGAGGTCCAACCAATGGCGTCCCCAGCGTTCACCGTAGTGAGGCGATTGAAGTAATTCGTCAACAAGGCTAGAGAACGCATCGGGAGAATCATTGTTGACAAACGCTTCCACCGCCGCGGGCGATGGCGGCAGCCCCGTCAAATCGTAGTAGGCGCGGCGCACCAACGTTCGGCGGTCCGCCGAAGCGTTCGGTTTCAAACCGGCTTCGCCGAGCGACTTGAAAAGGAATGCGTCGATCGGGTTTTCGTTCCATACAGGATCCGCAACTTGCGGCGGATCCGGGTTGCCCATCGGCTCGAACGCGAAATGTTTCCCCCAAGCGGCCCCTTCGGCGATCCACTGCGTTAGCAATTCGGCTTCGGCCGGGGTGACGGGATCGCCTTCGGGCGGCATGCGTTCAAATTCGTCGTCGGTGGTGATCCGTGCGACTAACATACTGGCGTCCACATCGCCTGCGACGATGGCGAACTCGCCAGACTCGGCTTCGGCGAACGCCGATTCTTGTTCGGCAAACGAGATCCCGCCTTCGGCTTTATCGGGCCCGTGACAAGCGAAGCACCGCTTGGCCAAGATCGGTTGCACCTGCTTGATAAAATCGACCGACGCCGGTGCTGGAGTTTCCGAGGATGCACTGTCCTCGGCTGCACCGGATTGCCCACTCAGCCCACCGATCACCCCGCAGGCGGCTAGCATCAGGATCGCGTAACGGCCAAGCGGACCGACGGAGGACAGAGCATTGAGTCGAATCATAACTTTGATTTCTTGCCGTCGAAGGTGGGATGTGATGCCGGTGCACTGATGGAAGCGAGGTGGGACAGCAACCGTGATGGCACCCCGCTATTGTGACAGGAAACCAGGCTGACGCCAAGTAGGAATCACGCATCGCAATTGAGATATATTGCCGACCCGACAGTCACCCACACCATGACCAGAAACGTCGCGTTTCGTTGCGGTTTTCGCAAACTCACCCACAGGACCTGCTATCAGAACGTCGAACCATGAAGACGCGAAGGAAGCTTCTTTCGCAAAACTAGCGTGAATTGAGCAGGCTTGCGTGGGTTGATGGAAGAGGCTTGGAAGCCTGGTTGCGGTGAGCCTGTTTGCGTAGAGGAGGGACGGAGCGCGTAGAGGAAGGGGACGGTGCGCGGAAGGACTCGTTGCCTCGTCCACTACGGATTGGGCGTGGGGTGGGCGTAGGTTTGGCGGTGCAGGAGCGATCGAGAAGATCGATTAGGGCGCCAGCGTGAGCGCGTCCATGCGACTTTTGATCGTCTTGTGGATCGTTTCGAGTTGCTGTTCAAGCTGTTGGTTTTGGTTGTACAGCCGCACCAATTCTTGGCGTGTTTGCTCGACTCGCGTGGCGATCTCGTCGTGGTACGCCTTAATTGCGAGCTTTTCTTTTTCGGTTTGATCGAAATCCTGCTCAAGCTTCAGCTTGTCTGCTTGCGTGGATGTCAACATGGCCTCGGTCGCTCGGATTGCTTCTTGCAGGACCGTCTTTTGGTAATCCGCTTCTTGGACCTGAGATTCCAACGCGGTCAAACGAAGGCGGATGCGACGCAGCACAAATCGATAATCGTTTAACGGTCGGATGTAATATTGATTGATCAGCTTTACCACGCCGAGATCGATCAATTCGTTGGCCGCTTCTTCCTTGAGGACAAGTTGATCGCCGACGTTGAACGACACGTCGTCTTCTTCGCTGCGTTGCAAACGACTGTCCAAGGCACGTCCGGTACCGTCAAAGAAGTCGCCATCGGTAGCCGCAGTCGTACGTTGGCCATCGACTTGGATTTTGTGTTTTTTGATGAATTCCACTCGAGTCCAACGGCTCAGCGGTGGATCGTCGGGCGTCGCTTGGCTGCCATCACGCAGGTACGAGTCCAACGTTTTTTGGCTTACCCCGGATTCAAACAGATCGGCGAGCAGTTTGTCGTCGACGCGTCCGAACAGGTGGTTTTCATCAGGTGTACTGCCTTCGGCGATGAAGATTTCGTGTCCATCGAGCGGCAGCATTTCATAGATCGACCATCTTCCGGCCTGCATGCTGGTGATCGCATCTTGTTGATTTTTTTCGAGCTTACCGGTCGGTTGCAGCGTGACTTGGTCTGGAGTGCTCGAGATCACTCGAAATTCGCCCAGATAAAACCGAGGCAATTGCAAGTTCATGTTTGGCATTGGTCGTTCGGCAAAGCCATAAACGATCAAGCCTTCGGGGACCAAAGCTTCTGGGGCAGCTGGTGCCGCTGCGGCATCATCTGCGGCCGCCGGAGGGGCTCCGCCAGCGTCATCGGGAATGATCGGAGCGGGTTGTGTGTTGGCGAGGACGATCCCTTTGAGGTCACCGTTTTTGAGTTCCAAGGACCGCCAAACTCGACCTGCTTCGACCGAAATCACGGACAATTCGTGGTTCAACGCGACGACGCCTTTACCGGCTTCGGGGTCGGTCAAACTGCCAAATTTAAGCGTTTGATACTCTTGTTTTGCCTTTTCTGCTCGGACTTCGAGTTTTTCTTTGATCTGGTGCCATGCCGCACGGCTCTTCAGGGCCCCGGCGGTAGGAAAGATAAACAGCACGGCCAACAGCATGGTGATGCTGACGGTGACGAGGTGATACCACCGCCAAGTCGGTGCAGCCTTCCAAACAAGGACGAAGAAGCCGATCACGACAACGATCAGTAAGCCTAGAATAGCGTATTGCATGATCGTTTAAGCGAGAGGTTGAACAGGCATTAAGAGACGAAGAAGACGACCGCGAGGGTTCGGAGGCGGTTTGTGGTTGAGAGTCACAAACAAAAATGCCTCCGTTGGATAATAAGTTGGGCAAGATGCGCCGTCAAGCTTTTCTCGTAATCTGCGGGAGATTCGCGTGAACGTGTGAGCAAATTTGAGGCATCTGGTCCATTTTGCGGTTTCGATTCGCGAGCTCTCCCCCCGCTGCGACCGCCGTCAAAGTCGCTGCAACCCGTACCGCCGTCATCGCATCGCCCCTCCCCACCGGCATAACCAAGCGATCCGGTGAAGACCGCACGTTGGCAGGCCGAATTCGTTAACTGTACTGACGGATGTGCGTTTTGTAGGCATTGTCCCCAATAAATCAATTCTCTCACACCCGAATGCCCACGTGAGTAAATCCCACCCCCGATTGGCGGTCGGCTCGTCGATCGCCGCAGAACGGTTTGCGGCCCTCTGGTCCCTAGCCCGCAAGAGAATGAAACCACTTTGCTGTGCGCTGCTTTTGAGCAACATCATACTCAGCAGCGTGGGTTGCCATCGTCAGTACTATCGCAAGCAAGCCGATTGCGAAGCCAATATGTTGTTGGACGAGAAATCGCAACACATATCTCGCCCCCCTAACATGGCACTGCGGATCGACGTCGATCGCCGCAGCCGGATGTTCAATCCATTTGACTTGGATTTTCAACCGATCCCCACCGACGATCCTTCGTCCTACGAGTACATGCAATGTGTTGATGATCGACGCGGCTACCCATTGTGGGAAGCATCCGGGGTCACCAATACGGCCGAAAGTCCCGATTGGTGGCAATTTCTGCCGCTGGACGAGGACGGCGTGTTGGTGCTGAATGCTGAAAATGCGGTTCGGATCGCGCTGCTGCACTCGCCCGAATACCAAGCCCAACTCGAGGAACTGTATTTGGCGGCGCTGGATGTCAGCAACCAGCGTTTCCAATTTGACACGCAGTTTTTTGGGGGTGCCCAGACGTTTTTGACAGCCGATGGTCGCCGTCGCAGCGGCGGGGGCGGCAACAGCAGCACTCGGTTCGAAGTCGGCACGTATAGCAACGGCAGTCGCCCGCTTTCGCTGGAACGTCGCTTTGCCACCGGCGGTGAATTAATCGCAGGAGTCGCGAACAATATCGTCTGGGAACTAAGCGGCCCGAATTCGCAAAGTGCATCGACCATCTTCGATTTCACGTTGCTGCAACCGCTGCTACGTGGTGCCGGTCGCGACCAGGTGCTGGAGGGTTTGACGTTTGCCGAGCGAAACCTGCTTGCCAACGTTCGCGCCTTTGAACGCTACCGCCGCAGCTTCTTTTTGAACATTACGATCGGACGCGGGCTGGAGAGCCAAGTCAGTACGGGCGGCCCCAACCTTGCGATCAATGGACAGGGCTTCGGAACCGGCGGTGGCAGTGCGAGCGGCTATCTCGGCTTGCTGCAAACTCAATTGCAGATCCGCAACCTCGAAGAGAACATTGCCCGCCAAGCGGAAAACTTGTTGATTCTCGAAGACACGCTGATCGAACAATTGACCACCATTCCGGATGACGCCGAGACCATCATTCGTCAACGATTGCAGGTGGCTCAGGCACGATCGAGTTTGCTGCGATCGCAGAGTCAATTGGTAGCACAACAAGCCGGCTACGAGCGATCCGTCGACGCGTTTCTCCGCAACCTTGGTTTGCCGCCCTACATCTGTGCACGACTGGAAGATCCGATCCTGCAACGATTTGAGTTGATCGATCGTGATCTGCTTGGTCGCCGCGAACAACTTGCGTTGGTCCGAACCAGCGTTGGACGATTGAATGTTTCGATCCTCGAACGCGGAACCTTTCAAGTGGATGAAGCCACCGGTTTGCCCGAATCTCAGATCGAATGGACCGATGAACTCGCGAAAACGCTGCTAACATTGCGAGGCGAAATTCAACCACTTGCGGAATTTAACCGAACGCTGATCGAGGAAGACTTGCCGCGAATCACCGAAGACATCCAGCGATTTACCGAATCGTTAGACGAACGGCAAAATCAGAACCGTCAATTGAGCAAGATGTACCAAGAGCAGAAGACCCAAATCTGTTCGCTACTGAACACATCGGATATTGACGAATCGCTGTTTGATATCGAAGGTTTGGCTTCACTGAGCGAGTTATTGAAAGATCAGTACGATCGACTTGGCGAGCGTTTGAATACGTATCAGCAGCGGATCGAGCAGCTCGACCAATCGATTGAAAACATTGTGAACAAAGGTCCTGAGGACACCGATCCGCGAAAAGTGGCTCAGACGCTACGGGATACCATTATTCTCGCATCCCAAGACTTGTTGGCCGAACTTGCCGACGACGTGCTGACGTTGCAACTGATCCAAGCCCGTGCGAGGACCGAAAGCGTGTTGCTTCCTGAGGTGGATATTGAACCAGCGACGGCGCTGCAGATTGCTCGTGCGAACCGCCGCGATTGGGCCAATGCTCGTGCCGATCTGGTGGACCAATGGCGACTGATCGAAGTCGTGGCCAACGATTTGGAAAGTTCGCTTGACGTGGTCTTCAATGGCGACGTGCAAAATGTCGGCAACAATCCACTGGACCTGCGTTCATCGACGGGACGATTGCGAGTCGGACTGCAATGGGATGCACCGATCACTCGTTTGATCGAGCGGAACAATTATCGTGCGACGTTGATTGCCTACGAACAAGCTAAACGGGCTTACTACGGATTCGAGGACGATGTTTGGCAGCAAGTGCGTGCTGAGATTCGGCAACTGCAGGCCAACCGTTTGACCTTCGAACTTGGCCGACAAGCGGTCAGCATCGCAGCATCGCAGATTGAATTGAATGCCGACATTCGCTCGCTCAACGATGCTCGGGGTCGCAGCAGTGGTCCGACCGCGGCCCGCGATGCGATCAGTGCGTTGAACGACTTGTTGGACGCACAGAACGCGCTGCTGAACATTTTTGTTAACTATGAAGTGGTCCGTCGCAGCTTGGACTTTGATCTTGGCACGATGGAACTGACCGCCGAAGGATTGTGGATTGATCCAGGCAAATTGGATCCGGAATATTTGCTGACGCTATCCGGCACACGAGAATCGGGCATGATCGGTGGCTGCAACGATTGTTGTCTGCCCTCGCGCCCTCAGCCGCGTGCTCCTGACTACAGCTTGATGCAACAGTTCGACGGCGGAGCAACGTTGGTCGAATAGCGTTCAAAAAACGAAGCATCCAACTTCAACCGCGTTGTCGATGCCGCGTCACGGCGATGCGGCATTGGCAACGCGCTGGGTGACCGCTTGATACAGTTCCTCCGGGAGTGACCCTTTCTTGGCCGCGGCAATATTCTCGGCCAGATGCATTGGATTGCACGTTCCTACAATCGTGGTGTGGCAATGGGGATGCGACAGCGTGTAACGCAGAATCAACTCGGCGCGTGACATCCCCTGGGGCAGCAGTTCGTCCAGGTTTGCCCGGTTCCAAACGTCGTCCAGCGCCGGACGCTTGATTTCCGCGTCAGGCCCACCGTGGGCGATCCCGCCTCGCAAGATGATTCCCGCCCCATTGTTGGCCGCCTGGGTAATCGCTTCGTGATGCTCGGGCGCGAGCGCGGAATAGGGAACTTGAAAGGTGTCAAAAACGCCCAGCTTCATCAAATTCGTGATTTCGGGCAGCTTGGTGGAAATGCCGATGAATCGGACGAGGCCTTGAGCACGAAAATCGACCAACTGGCGAATCAATCCTTCACGCTCCAACGTTTCGGCGTCTCCGCCGTGGAACTGAAGCAAATCGAGATGCCCAGTCTGCATTCGCGCCAGACTCAATTCTAAATTGCGCTGGATAACATCCTTTTTCCAGTGATGGTCGATTTCCAAGTGGTCTTCGTGCTGCGTGTAGACGCAGCCACACTTGCTGGCCAAAAAGTACTCGGATCGTCGCGAACCAATAAAACGGCCGATCCGCTCTTCGCTAGCGCCATAATCGGGTGCGGTGTCAATAAAGTTGATCCCGGAATCGAGCACAAGATTCAAGAACGATTCGGCGTCCTGGTCGCTGACATCACGCACACCCCATGTCTTTGGCCCCCGAAGTCCCATGCTGCCATAACCAAGCTGGGTGACCTCGATGCCGGTGCGTCCAAGTTTTCGAGTGGGTAAATTCATATTTGTAATGGTGTTAGCAGGTGAGAGTAAGTGATTTGCGATAACGCCCCGAGCGGACGGCGCTGGCCACAGGCTCGTTTAAGACGAAAACGATCCAAATCGACAATGCGCGATCGCGCGGCTGGATTCCGCGACATCTTGCAGCGACTATATTAAGGGTTCTCGTCTCGACCACCTACCCTTGATCCTACCCTTCGGAGTTCATCAATGCCCCGCATCGCATTGTTATTTGGCCTAACTCTTTTTATTGCATGCCCGGCGGTCGGATTGGCGGCCGAGCGACCTAACGTCCTGTTGATCTGCGTCGACGATCTGAAGCCGACGATCGGTTGCTTTGGAGATCCCGTTGCTGTCACGCCCCATATCGATGCATTGGCAAAGCGTGGCGTCCGCTTTGATTCCGCGTACTGTAACCAAGCCGTTTGTTCACCGAGTCGCAATTCTTTGATGACCGGTCTGCGTCCGCAAACCATCGGCGTCTATGACTTGCCCACCCATTTTCGGTTGGCCACATCCGAATTGACGGCGAATGATCCCCAGCGGGGCGAAGTGGTGACGCTGAGCCAGCACTTTAAAAACAACGGTTATCTCGCCCAGGGGCTTGGCAAGATCTATCACATCGGACATGGCAATATCGACGACAAAGCGTCGTGGAGCGTGCCGTCATGGCGGCCCAAAGGTCCGAGCTATGTGCTGGACGCCAACGTAAAAAACATTGTCCCGGATGCCAAAGGCAAAAAGCGAGGTCCGGCAACCGAATCGGCTGACGTCTCCGACGAGACGTACGGCGATGGCAAGATCGCGTTGGAAACGATCGAGCGTATTGCGGAGACGAAAAAGAATCCCGAGCAACCTTTTTTCATTGCCGCTGGATTTTTGAAGCCGCACCTGCCGTTCGTCGCACCGAAAAAATATTGGGACCTGTATCACCCCAGTGAGCTGCCGATGCCGAAGGTGACATCGCCGCCAATTGATGCTCCCACGTACGCTGGAACCAGCGGGGG
>TARA_R110002073_G_scaffold303128_2_pt1 | contig 13675 bp, 12 predicted proteins | sample TARA_R110002073 | Tara Oceans TARA_R110002073 (sample SAMEA4397174) | marine metagenome | biome: Polar Biome; feature: [DCM] deep chlorophyll maximum layer (ENVO:01000326); material: water (ENVO:00002006), including particulate matter (ENVO:01000060) such as... | depth 40 m
AGTGTTGGGTAGTAGTGGCCGGCGTTGGTCACCATGACCGAATTGGGCAACGTCGCTACGTTTTGCGGATGGCAAACTCCGCAGGTCTTCTCGACGACCCGAATGTCGGATGGATTGATAAATTGCAGGTAGGCCGGGTCGAGGGCTGCGAGTTGATTTGGCGCAAAGTCCTTGATGAAGCCGTTTGGGGCGGGTGGTAGCGCGTCACCACGAATCTCGGCCCAGTTTGCAGGAATCGGTATGTGAGCTTCTTTCATGCTCGTGCCGTTCTCTTTGCCACCGTGACACGAGGTGCAGGGTTGCTCGGGCAAAAATGGGTGGGCAGGTTCGATGCCTTGATGACAATCGGTGCACGAGTTGATGTCGCTAACATCTTTGCCGTTGAGTGGATTGCACGCCAAGGGGACAAAGGCGAGGAGCAGACCGAGTAGAGCGCGTTGGTAGTGCATGGCGAGGCCTAACCACCAACCCGAATCGTCACGGGCTTGCGAACGGTAGCGGAGTTTCCTTCTTCATCGGTCACGGTCACAACCAGGTCGACAGTCGAGCCGTCGAGGACCAGGAGGTCGTCGTTGGTCGCGTAGATTTCTGGATCGAATCCGACGACGACTCCTCTAACTTCTCCGCCAATGTCGTCGCCGCGACAGGACAATCCGGTGTTCTCTTGCAAGAAGGTGCCGACCAGCGTGCCGCCATCTTCGACGTTGAGTTGCACGTCGGCGACCGAAGAGGTGCCCGCTGCGAGGCCTGATGTTCGAACCAGGACGGGCACGCCGAAGCCGCCTTGCGAGGCGGGCTGCAGGTTCACCTCTTCATTGTCTTCGTAGGGAATGAAGGCGCTGCCAACCCCCTTGCCAAGCGTTGCGGTTGGAGCTTCGTCTGGCCCGCAAAGGCTGCCCTCAACTGTTCCATCGTCCGGCCCGCAGCCGGCAAAGACGAGCGCTGCGAATATGAGGAGACATGGCGCGGATGCTGTCATTACGTAGATATTGTACGATAGCGACTGCGCTGATCTTAGCCGATTGCATTCATATCGTCGGATGTGATGCCCGAACGTCTCACTTGTTTCGGTTCTGCTACCTACCGCGAGCGTATGTGAGGGGCCCTCGAACGGAATCTTGCCTCATGACGTGACGTCGATGACAGTCTTGCTTCGCAACATTCTCCACCATAGGTACCGCTCGGTTTTCTCAACCCCGCACCCACAAGGTTCGCCTCTTATGAACAGCCCCATCCACCCAACCTCGTTCTTTGCTCTGGCCCTATGCACCGGCGTCTTTGTGCACGGCATGCTGCCATCCTCCGCCGATGCAGAGACCCGAAAACCCAACAAGATGTTTCGGGTTGATAGCAGCATGGTTGATATCGCCGAGCCAAATCAGCACACCTCGAACATCATCTTTCTAAACAAGTGCGCAGGTGGCTGTACGGTCTATCCCGGAAATGACGATTCGCGCACCAACACATCGAGTGTGGTCGCGGGAACCCTAGGGCAAACAGCGTTCATTAGTGAATTCGCTTATGGCCAAGACGAGTGGGATGAGATCGTCGATTGCGTAACTCGAGTCTACGAGCCCTACGGAATCGTGATTACCGATGTGGACCCAGGATCCAATGTCTCCCACTTCGAAGCGATCGTTGCCGGGACGGATGATGAGATTAACACCGAGGCTGGTGGCATTGCGCCTGCGAGTTGCGGAGTTATCAACAATGCCATCACGTTTAGCTTTGCGAACCAGGGCGGGCAAAGTGGTCTCTCGCAAATGTGTTGGACGGTTGCGCAAGAAACTGCCCACGCCTTTGGCTTAGACCACGAGTTCCTTTGCTCGGATCCTATGACCTATCTTTCCGATTGCGGCTTCGACAAGACGTTTCAGGACATCAATGCACCATGTGGCGAATTTGAGTCTCGTGGCTGCTACTGCGGTGGCAATACCCAAAACTCGCATCAATTTCTCTTGGGACACTTTGGTGCCGGCGAAGTCACTCCGCCGACAGTGCAAATCAATCGCCCACTAGACGGCGCCATCGTGCGCTCAAACTTTCCGTTCGAGGTCGGTGCCGAGGATGACATCGAGGTTAGTCGCGTTGAGTTTATTATCAACGGGGCGGTGGTCGCAGACCTTGCGGTCGAGCCATGGGTTATCAACGCTCCCGATGGCCTAAGCGGTGAAGTGCAGATCGAGGCGCGAGCGACGGATAATGCCGGTGCTACGAGTTCTTCTGTGGTTGTGACCGTGACCATTGACGATACTTCGATCGACTTTGGCGGTGAGTGCGCAGCTGATAATGACTGTGCATCGCGCCTGTGCGCATTCGATTCGGATGGCCAAGGGAGCTGCACGGAATCCTGCGTCCTAGACGCAGAGGAAGATACCTGTCCCGATGGTTCGACATGCCTCGCTGCCGGCGAGAGTGGTGTTTGCTGGAAGAAGAGCAGTAGCGGTGGAGGGCTGTGCAGCTCGGCCCCGCCCACAACCCCGCTCTCGGCCCTGCTGGTTCTACTTGGCGCATTTCTTTGGCGACGCAGGCGCTCCAACGGCTAGCGAATTCGCCAGTTCCGTATACGATGTAGGAATGAGTCGCGATCTTTACGAAATTCTCGGTGTTGCGCGCGATGCGAGCGCAGAGGACTTGCGCGCCTCCTATCGCAAGCTCGCTCGCAAGTATCACCCGGATGTAAACCCTGGTGACAAAGAGGCTGAGGAGAGCTTTAAGGCAATCGCAAGTGCCTACGAAGTTCTCTCAGATGACGCGAAACGAAAATCGTACGACGAGTTTGGGGACGACGCTTTGCGCGGTGGCTTTGATCCGGAACAGGCGCGAGCCTATAGCGATTGGAAAGGGCGGAGGGAGCAAACCGGGCGACCATTCGAGCGCGAATACGTGGATCTTGAAGACCTCTTTGGTGGTGCGTTTGCAGGCCAGGCGTATTCTGGAGGCTTTGGTTCGGGAGGCCGGCAGTCAATGCGCGGCCAAGACATCTACGCGATTGCCGAAATGGAACTTGCGCAGGTAGCGACCGGGACCGAAGTTTCAATCTCGGCCCCTGGCGCAAGCAAAGCGACTCGGGTCCGCATTCCAATGGGGGCTAAAACCGGCGATACAATTCGCGTGCGAGGTAAGGGCGGCCCTGGTGCGGGGGGCGGAAAGCCTGGTGACCTTGTTATTGAGACTCGTGTGCGTCCCCATCCAAAGGTGCGACGAGACGGCCTCAATTTGACGATGCGAGTTCCTCTTACGCTAAGCGAAGCGTACAACGGCGCGAACATCGAGGTTCCCACGTTCTCGGGGGCGGTAAACGTAACGGTGCCACCGCGAACACAGAACGGCGCAAAGTTGCGACTTCGCGGCAAAGGGCTTCGGCGCAAAGACAAAGAGGGCGATTTCTTTGTAGAGCTTGAACTGCGCCTGCCCGAAAAAGAGGATGCGGAATTTGCAGAACTTCTTCGCAAGAGTGATGAACTCTATGTGGAACCACCTCGTAAGGAATTGCAATTATGAGTGTCGTGGACTTGGATACGCTTCTTACGCTGCTTGGAGGCGACAGCGATTTGCTCGAAGAACTTGCCGAGCATGGACTTATTGCAAAGGAGTGCGAGGTGTTTAGCGCCGATGATGTGGAGACTGTGCTTGTCTCGCAAACTCTGGTTCGTGAACTAGAGGTGAACTGGGCCGGTGTTGACGTTATTTTGCGAATGCGGAAGCAGCTGCTTGTCACGCGCTTGCGGTTGTCCGAGATATCTAAGGGGCGCGACTCGTAGCGTCGCGACTCGTAGGCCGGCGCGACTTAGGCCGGCGCGACTTAGGCCGGCGTGCAAAGGTCGAGCAGCCAAAGCGTCTCGGGTTGGAACATGCTGCTTAGATCGACCCATCGCTGTGCGTTGTCGAGAATCCAACTATCGCTGGTTGCGACGATGGCATCGCGGAGCTCGGCGAGTTCGCGGTCGGGATTGTTCACCACTTCGACGGTCCATGGCAGAGCATCGAGCGCGGCTTTTGTGCGAATGCGTTCTGCGAGTTTCCCGCTGTTTGAGACCGGCCTGTCGAGAAACCATGTGACCGCGGCGGCTGGTTGTAGGAGCTTGGCGATGGCATCGATTGCGGCGTCGGTTTCTTGAACGCGACGGTACGAGCCGTGCACGCTGGCGATGTCGCGGCGCACGCCATCGCGCCCGCGCAAAATGGGGCCCGCGGAAAGCATCGCTTCGAAGGTGATGATGCAGTTAAATCCATCGACGCCAATGGTTTCGCCTGCGAGCGAGTGGCACTGCTTTGGCAAGCGAAGCGTTAATTGCTCGGCGGTGCAGGCGCTTCGCCGCAAAGCCATGCGTTGACGCTTTGTGAGCGTGTGCCGGTCTCCGACAAGCTTGAGTGCCGAGGTCTCTGTGTAGCCCCTTGAGAGTAGCCAGCAGAGTTCATCGAGGGCGACTCGAAGATGCGTGAGGGCCTCGGCATCGAAGAGAGCTGTATCACTTTGGTGACGTCCTCGATGCTGTTGCTGGTTCTTCATCGCGTACGATTTGTTCTTAGGTTGGCTAGGACTCTGCGACGGCGGTAAAGGAGTGCGAACGCAATGGCAAAGGCGATTGGCAACCCCGGGGGATTGCCTTGCGAGCAGCCACAGCCTGCGTCTGCAGGGGCCTCTGGCTCCTTTTCTTCTTCGAGACCAAAGGTGACATTTGCGGTCTCACCCGCCCGAACCGCGGCCGAGAGTTCGAAGGGGGCGAAACTGGGCAGAAGGGCGCGCACTTGATAGGTTCCAACGGCCACGTTCTCGAGAAGCAGTGCGCCATTTGCGTCGGTGGAGCCTGCAGCCACATCATCGAGTTCGATTTGAATTGCCTCAAGCGGCTCGTCATTTAGAAGAACTTGCACGAGGATGGCACCGGTTTGCGACGGTGGCTCAGGGACTCCACCGAAGTGGCGCTCAAGGGCTCGCAAATGGGCATCCGCTGCTCGTTGTCGCGCGTCATCGGATGCCAAGAGGACTGCATCCCCTGGGTTTGTGAGAAAGCCGAGTTCGGAAAGCGATGCGGGCATCGAGGTTGCCGTGAGCACCGTGAAATTTGCGGTTTTGCCACCCCGGTCGCGGAGCCCCCATTCGGCGACCATCTCTTCTTGAATTATATCGCGCATCTCAGAAGAAGTCGTAGGTTGTCCTGCCGAGAAGGTCTCGGTGCCGTTGGCTTGCGGGTCGTTAAATGCGTTGGCATGAATCGAGAGAAAGCGGTCGGCCCCCAAGTCGTTTGCGTAGCTCGCTCGGCTTGCGAGCGGAATAAAGACATCGGTGTCGCGAGTGATTTCGGCAGCCCAATTGCGCCCGCCCTGTGAACCCGAGCTTCGAAGAAGTTCGAGGAAGCGCAAGGAGGTGTCGAGTACGATGTCTTTCTCGTCAAGGCGATTGCCTTGGCCACCCGGATCGTCTCCGCCATGCCCTGGATCAACGACGATCGACTGCGCTGTGGCGACGCCGTGGGTTGGCAGCACAAGCCCGATGAAGAGGAGGGCCAGCAAGACCAGGTGCGCCGCGGCGCTGGTGAGCCTTCGAATCATGTGAACTGCATACCACAGGAGAGAGGGCCTAGAGCGGCCGTAGTTACTCTGCCAGGCCTGCTCTTAGCTGGTGACTTTTTTGTTGCGCTTAGTCGATGACGATCGGGTGTAGAGCAACATTAGGAAGACAAAGAGCGACTGCGCTGCGCCACCCGTTGCGCCGCTCGTTGCCCCGCCGCGCGAGCCTGCTTGCGAGCATCCACCAGAGTCTATTTCCGCCTGGGGGGCGTCGTCATTCAAGAACGCGTCAAGCTCGTCTCGTCGGGGAACGGCCGTGAGTTGGAATTGAACCAGTGCAACTTCGCCAACGCGAAGTTGCACTGGCGTTTCGACGGCGAAGTGCTCGCTCGTCTGTGCCGAGATTAGAACGTCAGCAGCTTGCAACTCGTCGATGCGAAAGAAGCCCTCATCGTCGCTATGTCCTCGTTTCATTCCATTGAGAAAGATGATGGCGTTTGCGACGGGACCAAACTTGTCAGCAACGGTGATGTCGATGGTGGAAGGAGGCCGCGGAAGTGCTGGTGGAATTGGTGGCACCATTGGCGAGGTGGGTGTGTGTGGTGCGAGGCCGTAGTGGCGCTGCAAGCCGTGTAAGTGGGCAAGCGCAGCCAATTGGCGCTCATCGGCATCGCCGAGTTTTTGGGCATCTGTGGTGTTGGTAAGAAAGCCTAGCTCGTGAAGCTCAGCTGGCATTGCGGTATTGCGAAGCACCGAGAAGTTGCCGGTCTTATTGCCACGATCGGTAAGCTGCCAAGCTGCGACCATCTCTTCTTGGATGAGATTGCGCAAGTTGGCGCCGGTGCCTGTATCGCTGTACGAGAAGGTCTCGGTGCCATTTGCGCTAGCGGTGGCAAAGGCATTGGCATGCACCGATAGGAATCTGTCTGCGTCGAGGGCATTTGCGTAGGCCGAACGAGCCGCGAGCTCGATGAACTCATCGGTCTCGCGGGTTAGATGCGTTGTCCAAGCGCCGCCTCCGGTGGTGTCCTCGGTATCGGTCTCAAGCAAGTCGCGAAAGCGCGTGGATGTGTCGAGAACGATGTTCTTCTCTTCGAGCCCAAGGCCTGTGCCGCCAGGATCGCCACCGCCGTGACCCGGGTCGATGACAATACTCTGTGCGAGTGCCGAAGAGGTGCCCAGCGTGGTGGTCAGCGTGGTACTAAGAATAAGTAGCAGGGCGGCAAGCGCGCCTTTCATTACCGATCGCCCACGTCGACGATGAAGATGGAGCCCTTGTCGTTATCAAACGCGATCTTGCTGCCATCGGGAGACCACGAAGGATGGCGCTCGATTCGCGCATCGGTGGAGGTGAGTGCTGTGGCACGGGCTCCCTCTGTCCAAATCCAGACGTCTGAGCCCACGATGTTGTGGCCGTCATCTTCGGTGCGCTCGAAAGCGATGGAGCGACTATCGGGTGACCAGGCAGGGGAGGTGCCTGCACCAATGCGAGTTTGGCTACGCGACGCGATGTCGTAGACATGCACGCCGGTCGCGAGTCCCGTAAAGGCGATCTTGGTTGCATCGGGAGAGAGCTTGGGGGCAAAGAACCTATCGCCACTACTGATCTTCTCAAGCCCTGATGCGGTGCGAAGATAGATTTTATCGCCGTGGGCAAAGACGTTGGCTTTGGGCTTGGGGCTCTCGGAAATTTTCCCGGCGGCGGTGCGTGTTAAATCGCGCATGCGTCCGGCTCGCTTGGCGCGAAACCCTATGCTGCCGTCGGCGAGGTAGTGGCTGTGTACGCCAACTCTCGCTTCATCGAGGTGCCATCGAACGTCACCTGTTGCGATTGTGACTTCGGCGATGCCGTGCATACGCTCGCCTGTGACGAGGAGTCGTGTGCCATCAGGGGAAAACTGCGGGGCAACCAGATTGCCCTTTGCAACTTCTGTGGCGACGGGTTCATTGGCAGAAGCCAGCGAAGAAGCCAGGAGTGTGCCGAGGATGCACCACGAAAATGGTTGGAGATGGAGCCACATGAAGTTGGCGAGACGGTAACGCAACCATTGTGAAGGGTGTAAGGATTCGCACTGCTAAGATGAAGCTGTGCACAGGGCTTCGGCACAACTTTTGATTCTCTTACTCCTTCCACTGGTGTTGGACGGGTGCAGTCGCGAGCGTGACGCGGGGCGTCGCCAGCCGGGCCAAGTGCTTGTCAATGCCCTGAAGAAGGCTGATTCTCCGCTTCGAGCTTCTCTCGCAATTGCCGAGGCCGAACTTTCGTCGTGCGCTGCTGCGCTGCGCGGATTGCTGGCATTGCAGGAAGGGCCGTGGGAAGGATCTGCTCTTCGCGGTCTGGTGGAGGAGATTCTGCATCGCAGCAGCGGGGCGTGTGACGCGGCCAAGACCTTGGATTGGGCGCCTGGGGCCGCCACGAGTTTGGCGCGCTCGCTGATCGTTGGAGAGCCAACGTTGGCGCTGGAGGCGCTTGCCAAGGCCCCTCGTGTTGCGGTCATTCTTCGGCGTGAGTCCGAACTGCTCTTTGCGCTTGGACGCGATGCCGAGGGCAGAGAAGTTCTGATCGACTCGCTAGCGCTTGAGGACGATGAAGAGGCGCGCGCACTGGCGGCTCGGCTCTTGCGTATGTCGGGTGAACTTGAACGGTCGCTATGGCTGTGTGGGACGCACAGCGGCCAAGCCATCGCCATGGAGCGAGTGGCAGCGCTATCGGCACTGGGGCGCAGCGCCGAGGTTCACGATGCGGTGGAGCACGCATCGATTCACCTGCGCACGGAGCTTGCGAGCGCTGCGGTTGCATCCAGCAAGGATGTGACGGCGTTGGCGATGGAGCCAAAGGCCGGGCCCGAACTTCTGCTCATCGCCTCTGCAGCGCAAGGCGTGTCAACCACAGCATCGGTTGCCTTTTTGCGAAGGGCGACGGCGTTGCAAGCGCAGGATGCTGAATTGTGGATTGCCTTGGCGGAGATGGAAGAGAAGGTGGGCGCGTTGCCGGCTGCAATTGTCGCCTGGGACCGCGCTGCTGCCTTGGCACCAGGAGCCGTGCGGCCGGTGCTCGCTCCGATTCGTATCCTCACTGCAATGGGCGAGAGGAAAGCGTCACAGGGAAGGGCCACAAAACTCGCTGCTCTTGCGCGCTCTACGAAAAACTCTGAAGAGCTGCATTGGGCATCACTGGCGTCTCGCTATGCGGGCGAACACGCGCTGGCGGTGACTCTGGCCAAAGAGGCGCTGGCGATTCGACCGGGTGAAGGGCGGTTGCAATCGGAACTTGCGCATCGGCTTGTAGAGGCCAAGCGTGGCCCCGAGGCGGCGATTGTCTTGTCGAGCTTGCTGGTCTGTGGTTCGCGGGGCCGACCTTGGCATCGCCACGAGGTTGCCGCTCGTCTCGTGGCGCTTGTTGACGAGGAGGCGCTGGCAGCGTCACTGGCGAAGGTTCCGTGCAAGCCGGTCGAGCAGGAAGACTTGCGCTCGCACCTGCCTACTAAGAGTAATCCTTAGAGCAGTCGGATGCTGGCCAGGATGCTATCGATTTCGTCGTCGAAGGACGTGAATTCTGTTTGGGTGAGAAAGGCTGCGGCCACGACAGAGCCGTTGCTCTCTTGCCAGATAAACACGCTGAGTTGGTAATTGATGCCTTGGTAGTAACCACTGCCAAGACAGCCGGCGGTGACTCCGGGACGCCTGTAGCTTCGCTCGCAGCTAAGCTCTTGAACGGTGAAGCCAGCAATCGTGAACTGCGAGGTATTTGCGTTGTTGAGGACATTGATGAAGTCATCAATGGCGGCTTCGAGTTGCTCTTGCGAGCCGTGGGCGGGCATCGGTCCCGAAACGTTCATGAGCCAAAGCGCATCATCGGGCTTTTTGATGTTTTTGCCGCGGTAGAGCATGGCAACACTCACCGTTACGGGCCCTTTAGACTCTTCGACGTCTGCGCTTGGCGCGTAGATCCACCCGGTCTTGGGAAGGGTGAGCTCTAGGTTTACGTGGCTTGCTTCGAACGACCCCGAGACCGGGATGTCCTTGTCGGTAATCCAATCGTAGGCGAATTTGGCGACGGCCAGAAAGGCGACGAGGGCAACGGCGCCGACGACGATGCCACGGCCGGTTCCCAAAAACTCGCGGAGGTCGAATTTAGGTTTGGCGACCGTTGCTTGTGGCAACTCCTTGGACGCCTCTTCCGTGGCAGCGGCCGGAGCGGGCGGGTTGAAGGTTTGGAGCGGTACTGGAGCGTGCGCTTCGAGTTTGGGCACGTCGGCAAGCTCCAAATCAAACGACTCTTCTTCTGGAACGATCGGCAGCGCTTCGGGGGCGCCATAGTGCTCGAGTAGCCCTTGGCGAATTCGTCGCTCACTGGCCGCTGCCACAATGATGTCTTTGCCGGTGACATCTTTAAGAGCGTCGATGGATTGCAGGTCGGCGGGGTCGAGCATGGCGACGGCAAGCTGGCCTGTGCTTCGCTGAATGCCGAGAGGAACGGCCTTGCGAGCATAGGCCTCGGTCGCGGTGAGCAGTGCGATAATGTCGGGCGTCGTGGCTTGAAAGTTTGCTTCTTTTGCGGGCGAGATGCCGTGCTGCTTACCCAGAGCGGCGGCGACGATGTCACTGCTCACCAGCCCAAGTTCGATGAGCGAAGAACCTAGGCGATTGTCTGAGAATCGAGAGTGCTCGAGCCCTTTGGTGATCGCTTCTTCATCGCAAGCGTTGGCCGCAACCAAAATCTCTCCAAGTCGCATATGGCGGAAACTGTAGCAGGGAATTATCGGAAATCTCGTGACGGTGGTGCGGGAGCTTGTTTGAGCATGGGGAGAGGTTCGAGATGATCGACAATGAGATTGACGACCTGCCCTTGGCGCTCGACTTTGCCGCGGGCCAGAATAAAGAGTTCTTGCCGAGCGACTCTTCGGTAGCGGCTAAAGATGGGCGGCGTAATCACGAGGTTTGCCAAACCGGTTTCATCCTCAATGGTCATAAAGAGCATTCCTTTGGCTGATCCGGGGCGTTGCCTGGCGATGACCATGCCGCCCATCATGATGTGTCGCCCTGAGGCGACGCTTGTGCGAAGCGTCTTGGCATCGGGCATCTTGGCGCTGGCCAGTAACGGCCGAATCACCGCGAGTGGGTGGCTATCGAGGCTTGCCCCGAGGGCGCTAAAGTCTGCGCGGACTTGATCGCCTTTGCTCATTGGCGGCAGTGGCGGCGGCGGCTCGTTTAATTCAAGGTGCAAGGCGTCGAGCAAGGGCAGCGAGCCAAAGCCGGAGGGCAGGCTTGTGACTTGCCAGAGAGCTTCGCGCCTGCCGAGCCCAAAGCAGGCAAAGCCATTGGCGGTGGCCAAGCGGGCGAGCACACTGCGCGGAACGCCAGAGCGAGCGGCAAAGTCGGGGATGGAGGCAAAGGGGGCACGCTCGCGCTCGGCTTCGTAGTGCTCTCGGTGTTTTTCTGATATGCCGCGAAGGGTTTTGATGCCGAGCCGAACGGCGGGGGCCAAGTCGTCGCCAACCACTTCGAGAGTTGTGCTCCACTCGCTGCGCTGGGCACAGGGCGCATGCACGGCCACGCCGTGGCGACGAGCGTCGGCAATAAGTGTGTTTGGCGAGTAAAAGCCCATCGGTTGCGCATTGAGAAGGCCTGCGAGCATCGCCGCTGGGTGATGGTATTTGAGATAGCAGGATGCGTAGACAATGAGGGCAAAGGAGGCCGCATGGCTTTCGGGAAAGCCGTAGTCGGCAAAGGCGCACAGCTGGTTGTAGATGCGGTTTGAGAGACCTTCGGAGATGCCATTGGCCTGCATGCCTTTAACAAGCCTGGCCTGCAACTCTTGCATGCGCGCGTGGGAGCGTTTGTGCCCCATGGCTCGGCGAAGTTCGTCGGCCTCGCCGGCAGTAAAGCCCGCGCAAGCAATCGCGAGCTTCATGCCTTGCTCTTGAAAGAGCGGCACGCCCAAGGTGCGGCGCAAGACTGGCTCGAGGGCAGGGTGCTCGTAGGTCACTCGCTCATCGCCAACGCGGCGCCGCAAATATGGGTGCACCATATCGCCTTGAATGGGGCCGGGCCGAATGATGGCGACCTCGACAACCAAGTCGTAGAAGGTGCGGGGCCTAAGCCTTGGCAGCATGTTCATTTGCGCCCGCGATTCGATTTGAAAGACGCCGACCGTATCGGCCTCGCAAATCATGTTGAAGACGCCGGCGTCATTCATTGGCAGCTTGGCCAAGTCGAGTGCGATGCCGCAGAAACGCTGCAATTGCTTTAGTGCGTCGCTAAGAGCATTGAGCATGCCAAGGCCAAGCAAGTCGATCTTGATGATGCCCATGAAGTTGAGGTCGTCTTTGTCCCACTGCACAACCGTGCGCTGGGCCATGGTGGCGTTTTCGACGGGCACCACTTCGTTTGTGGGACCGGCAGTAATGATGATGCCGCCAGAATGGATACCCATGTGTCTTGGCAAGCCCTCAAAGGCGCGGGCGATTTCGAAGACCTGCCGCACGATGGGATCGCCCATGTCGAGACCCGTTAATATTCGCCACTCGTTGTTTAGGTGGAATTCTGAGTTCTCTGTTGCTGCAGTCGTGGCTGTGAGTGCAGCGCCTGCGGCTGGTGTGGCAGCTACGGCGCCTGCGGCTGGTGTGGTCTTTGGGACGCCTTTGTACATGTGATTGGTGACAACGCCTTGCGGGCTTAGATCGGTAATATGCCGATCCATGGCCTTTGCGGCCCTATCCACTTGCTCAAGCGATAAGCCAAAGGCCTTGCCAACATCCCGAATTGCAGACCGGGCATGGTAGCTATTGATGTTGCACGCCATGGCAACCTGCTCTTTGCCAAAGCGGCGGTAGACGTATTGGATGACTTCTTCGCGTCGCCTGGCATCAATGTCCAAGTCGATATCGGGCATCTCGTTGCGCTCTTCGGATAAGAAACGTTCAAAGAGAAGCTCCATTGCCACAGGATCGATGGCGGTGATGCAGAGCGCGTAACACACCGCCGAGTTGGCAGCCGAACCTCGGCCTTGGCACAAGATGCCACGCTCGCGACAAAAACGCACAATATCGTGCACGATTAGAAAGTAGCCGGCGAGCTTTAGCTTCTTGATGATGGCGAGTTCGTGATCGATTTGCGCGGCAACTTTGGAGGTGATGGGCGAGTAGCGCAGGGCAACGCCTTTCTCGGTTAGCTCGGCAAGCGCACCGAAAGGCGTTTGGCCAGGTGCGAGATCAAAGGTTGGAAACTGGTAGCTAACTTCACTTAGAGAAAACTCGAGTCGGCTTGTAACTTCGGTGCTGCGCTCGATGACCGGGGCAAGTGTGGGGTATGCCGAGTAGAGTTCGCGTGGATCGTGCAGATAGCTTTGCGCATTGATTTGCAAAAGCTGCCCTGCGGTTTGCAGCGTTGTCTTTTCGCGGATGCAGCTTTGCACGTCGTAGAGCCTGCGCTCGCTTGGGTTGGCAAAACGCGCGTTTTGCGAAAATACCGGTGACAGTTGGGTGGTCTCGGCAAGTTGCAAAAGATCGCGCATGCGGTCGTCATCGCCGGGAGCAAAGTGGTGGTTGATTTCGAGGTACGCCCGGTCGCCAAAAACGGTTTTAAACCGCTGCGCCCACTCGAATGCGGCGTGCAACTCTCGGCGCCTCCAGGCCGCGTCGATGGGGCCACCAACGCCTCCGGAGAGCAGGAGCAAGCCTTGGTGTTTCTCGCAAATCTCGGCCCAGTCGACCCATGCTGCGCCCTTTGCGCACCGTGTTCTGCCAAGAGTGGCGAGGCGGCAGAGGTTTTTATAGCCCTCGGCAGTTTGTGCCAAGAGCACAATGCGATGGGCGGCAGAGGTTGCTCCAATGGGCAGCAGGTCGTTGCGGACCGTGATCTCGGCGCCGATGCCTAGGTGAAAGTCTAACTCGGTTGCGGCTTGATGCGCCTGCACCATGCCCTGCACCCCATCCACATCGGTGAGGCACAGAGCTGTGTAGCCCAGGGCATGCGCGCGCCGAACCAGCGTCTCGGGCGACGAAGCTGCGCCGAGAAACGAGTAGTACGAGCGACAGTGCACCTCGGCAAAGCGCGGTAGGGCTTGCGAGAGAGACACGGTGAGGTAGTATGAATTGCGATACTTTCGGCAGCCTAGAACCTAGAACCTAGAACCTAGAACCTAGAACCTAGAACCTAG
>TARA_R110002073_G_scaffold326901_1_pt1 | contig 13673 bp, 14 predicted proteins | sample TARA_R110002073 | Tara Oceans TARA_R110002073 (sample SAMEA4397174) | marine metagenome | biome: Polar Biome; feature: [DCM] deep chlorophyll maximum layer (ENVO:01000326); material: water (ENVO:00002006), including particulate matter (ENVO:01000060) such as... | depth 40 m
TCCCTCGCGTACGCCTGAACGGCGTCGCTCGACCTCCCCCCAAACTTTGTTTCGGGAGAGGTGCTCAAATGCTGAAGCCCGCTAAAGCGCGGCCTCGATAAACTGCACGACCTCGGCGAATGGGGATGGATGGCTCCGGAGGAGCCCGCGTTCATAGCTCGGGGCGGAAGCCTCGAGACCACCATCCCAAAGAAAACCAGGCCGCCCCGGCAGGGGCCGTCGTCGATGATGCGCCACAAATTGGCCCCACGGCAAATCGACAAATCGTGATGGAGATGAAGTATGGTAGGCGTCCCCACGCCCACCCCTCCCCACGAAGGATTCTCGCGATGCGAGCCTTGCTCCAGCTGCCGTTTTCGTCTCAGCAAGTTGACTCCCCGTTGGTCTGGATCTTGCGAAGCTTGATCGTGACCCTCGTCCTGTCGGCTTCCTCGATCAACGGTTTCGCGGAGAAGCCCAAGAACGTGTTGCTGATCTGTGTTGATGACTTGCGACCTGAGTTGGGCTGTTATGGAGCGGACTACATCTCGTCGCCCAACATTGATTCACTCGCCGCCAAAGGCATTCAGTTCAATCGACATTTCGTTCAGGCCCCGACCTGTGGTGCCTCTCGATTTGCGATGCTGACGGGTTGCTATGGCCCCTCGGGAAACCACGCGTTGTTTTCGCGAGCCAAGCGGATGGCGAAGGACCCGAGTTCCGTCACCCCGTCGATGCCGCGTTGGTTCCGCGATCATGGGTACACCAGCGTTTCCGTCGGCAAGGTCTCGCATCATCCCGGCGGTCGTGGCGGAGCGGATTGGAACAAAGAGGACGAGATTGAAATGCCGAGTGCTTGGGACCGGCACCGGATGCCAACTGGACCGTGGCAGCACCCTCGCGGAGCCATGCATGGGTTGGCCAATGGGGAGATCCGCAAAGACGCCAGCCAAATGGATGTGTTTCAATCGGAAGGCGGTGAGGCGAAGTACCCCGATGATTTGATTCTGGAAACGTCGCTGGATGAGCTTGCCACGCTGGCCAAGGATGCCGCCGACAAGCCGTTCTTTTTGGCGGTCGGGTTCATTCGACCGCACCTGCCCTTTGGGGCTCCCGCCGAGCACATGGAACCTTACCGGCAGACCGTGTTGCCAATGATCGAGCATCCCAACAAGCCATCCGGCCAAACGACTTGGCATCGATCCGGCGAGTTCATGCGATACAACCGCTGGGGCAAGGATCCGAACCATGACGCCGAATTCGCAGAGGCCGTCCGGCGGCACTACGCCGCGTGCGTGTCCTACGCGGATGCGAACGTAGGCGAGGTGTTGAAGCAACTCGATGAGCTTGGCTTGCGAGAATCCACGGTGGTGGTCGTTTGGGGAGATCACGGCTGGCACTTGGGCGAACATGCGATTTGGGGCAAGCACGCTTTGTTCGAGGAATCGCTGCACTCGCCGCTGATCATTCACGATCCGTCGATGAGCAACGCCAGCCAAACGGACGCGATCGTGGAAACGATCGATGTGTTTCCAACGTTGTGCGAGCTCACGAATTTGCCGTCGCCGCCAAAGGTCGATGGCGAGTCGTTGGTGCCCGTGTTGAAAGCCCCGGCATCATCCGAAGGCGAAGCGGTTTCGTATGCGAAGGCGACGACGATTCGCACGTCCACGCATCGTTTGATCTCGCATCCAAAGGGGTTTCATGAGCTGTACGATCATGAAACGGACCCCGGCGAAACCAAAAACGTCGCCGACGAAAACCCTGAACTGGTTCAGCAGTTGCAACAGCGTTTGAAAGAACGCTTGGTCAACCGACAGCAGTTCTGAGCAGACAAAGTGGCATAGGCTTCCAGCCTGTGATTCCGATTCCACAGGCTGGAAGCCTATGTCACACTCGACTATTGCCTGTTTGCTTCTTTGGTGTCTGCGCCGCCGACCTGTTTGAGGAAGTCAAACATTTGTTGCCTTTCCATTCGTGGGTCCAAACAGTCTTTCTCAAAGATTTTGCAGAAGTGCAACCGCCAGTCGTCATCGCTGTCTGGGGCACCGTCTGGAGATTCGTCAGCAATCCGCCAGTCCAACTCGGTCTGCGAGTTAATACGAGTCTTTCCGCTCGCTGAAACACTCATTTGCTCGACCACCTTCGGCAGCCATCGGCCATTCCGTTTTTCGTAAGACGTTCCAATGGTGGCAACCAGAGCTCCATTTTTCTTGAGACGGTAGTCTACCAAGGTGGGTAGCCAATCATTATTTTTTGAAAAGGTTACCCTGCATATAAACGGGATTCGCCCGCCTCCGTAAACGTACGAGGCCGTTAGCTTTTCTCGGTCATCGCCCCACTCCACTTTCTCAATGAGATCCTCGTTCAGGAAGATGCTTGCAAACCACTCTTTTGAGCATCGGCCGGATAGCAAATTCGAATGTCGAGCGAAAGGTAGCACGAAAGGATGGGACCAAGCCCTGTGCGTTCGAGGAGGATCTGGCTCTTCACCGATGATGTATTTGGCAACCCCTGGTGGGGTCGATAGCGTGGCTTGGCGCACGAATAGGATGGCGGGTTTTTGATTGATGCGTAGTCTGTGGTCCCATAACGGGCGAGTGGTTGAAAGGCCTTCCTGAACAGGCACTTCACCGAACCCATGATAAGTCCATGAAGCTTGGTCACTGTCGCCAGGTCCCACCGCGATGATTTCCGACATGTGTATGTCTTGTGGGGCCTCTCTGCGTTCTACAATCTGAGTTGTTTGCGAGTCCATCCAGCAGGCGAAGTCTGCGGGGAAATCGTCCCAAGACTCCAGGAAGTGAACCGCATGTTTTTGAGCTAGGTCTATGTCCGATGGCCGCTCGTCCGAACCAAGTATGCCAGTGGGTTGCGGAGGCTCGTCTGAAAAAGTGCTGTGACCGGAGAGAACTGCAATGGCGATGGCCGCAATGTTTACCCCAGTCCGCAGTCGTCGAAACGAAGCTTTCGTCATTGTTCACCTTCGCCGCAGCAGCGGCCGTTGCAAGTCAGTGTTCAGTTCCGCGAGGCAAGGACCAAGTCGCTGCGTCTTTTGAACTGGGGCATGTTGTATGAACTGCTCCGTCCTGCCTTTGAGGTGTAAATCCCCTGTCAGTGTCGTGGGGTGAAGTCCTGGGGTCAAGAAAAACAACAGGATTGAGAGATGGCAAAGTGGCATAGGCTTCCAGCCTGTGATTCCGAATCCACAGGCTGGAAGCCTATGCCACCAACTTGGCGTAGAGTTCGCGGTAGGCGTCGACCATTGCGTCGACGGTGAATTGGGAACGGACGCGAGACTGGTTGGCTTGTCCGGTTTGTTTTGCCAGATCTTCGTCGGCCAGGAATCGTTCCAGCGAGTGAACGAGCGACGTGTCATCGTTCAGCTCGAAGCCTTGATGGGGATCATGGCCGATCAATTCTTGGCTGCCTTCGACACGGCTGCTGACAACGGGCTTGCCCGCCGCCATGGCTTCCAAGATCACGTTGGGCATGCCTTCATAACGGCTTGGCAAAACCACCACACGACTGGCCGCGATCCAGCTTGCGATGTTGCTTTGCCATGTCAGCACTCGAACGCGGTCACCGGAGACTTGTTTGGCCCAAGTCGCCAGTTCGTTTTGTAGCGGGCCGTTGCCGATCAGCACCAATTTGCGATGGCTGTCTTCGGGAGCGAACCGCTCAACGGTGCGCTGCAAATGCTCCAAGCCTTTTTGCGTGTGCAGTCGTCCGACGAACAGAACCACGGGACTGTCGGCGGGCCAACCCAATTCGGTCCAGTCGATTGGATCGGCAGATGCAAATGCATCGACGTCGACCGCGTTTGGGATCACCGATGTGCGATCCGGTGAGAGGTTCAGTTGTTGCTGCGCGAAGGCCTCCACCGCTCGGCTGACGCAGACCACGTGGTCCACTTTGCGAAGCGTTTGTCGTTCCACCGCCAGACGCAACGAGTTGGGTTCGGCGACACGAATGCCGGCGACTCGTGGTTGTCGGGACGAGACGTTGAGCATGCCGAGGACGTTGGCGTGCCACAGAAACGTTTGAACCAATGAACCAGGTCGACGTGCCAGCCAACGTCGCAACTGAATCGTCGCTGGCAGAAAACCGCGAGACGTTTGGACTCCGCCGCTGGTGACCTCGATGCCTTCGTTATGCAACTGTTGGACAAGTCGGTTGTTACCTTTGGGCAGAGTGTCTGCAGTGGGCAGTTTGCCGAAGCTGAACAGTCGCACGTCATCGCCTCGATCGCGAAGACCGATGGCGAGCTGTGTGAGCGCTCGTTCGGCCCCGCCAAAGTTCATCTCGGTGATGATCAGGTCAATGTTCATGGTGCCAATCGCAAATTAGAGCCACTCACAATTCACAGAACCGGCCCGACCGTCCACGGCACAAATTCATGGTCGCCCAACCCGAGGCGTTCGCTGGCGGTTTGCGTTCCGCTGGCACCCTGCAGCAGTTCTTCGAACAGTTGATCCGCGAGTTCGTCCATCGAGACACCCTCGAGCAATTGGCCTGCGTTCCAGTCCATGTCGTCTCGCATGGCGTGGAACAAAGTGGAGTGGCTGGCGATCTTGATCACGGGAACCGGTTTGCCGCCGAAGCAGCTTCCGCGGCCGGTGGTGAACAGCACCAAGTTGCAACCGCCGGCGACCTTGCCCGTGACGCTGGACGGATCAAAGCCCGGCGAGTCCATCACGTACAAACCTTGCTTGGGCACTGTGTCCGCGTAGTCCAGGACACCGTCGAGGATCCCCGTTCCGGACTTGCTGACTGCCCCGAGTGATTTTTCGGTGATCGTGGTCAGCCCACCGGCTTTGTTGCCGATCGATGGGTTGTTGTCGATCTCGCCGCCGTACATCGCGACGTGCTGCTTCCACCAATCGACTTTGTCCATCAAACGCTGGGCCACCGATTCGTCACGCGAACGGGCGACGAGCAAGTGTTCAGCGCCGATCAGTTCCGTGGTCTCGCTGAGCACCGCCGCGCCCCCGTGAGCGACCATGCGATCGGCGAGTGCACCGACCAACGGATTCGCAGTCCATCCCGAATGGCCATCGCTGCCGCCGCATTCCAGAGCGAGTCGAAGGTGGCGAGCCGGGACCGTGGTTCGCGAATTTTGGTTGGCGATTTCAAGCATTGTTTCCAGATGCTTTTCCGCGCGATCGATCGTCGCACGCGTGCCGCCTTCGGCTTGCATGGTCAGCATCGTCGTCGAGACCGATTCCGATTCGGGCGAGGTGACCGGCAGCGACCGGGGATCGGAAATCGCGACCAATTGGTGATGTTCGCTCAGGTACTCGGGCGTCGTTTGTTCGCAGCCCAGTCCGATCGTCAGGCAGGATCCGACATTCGCGTGCCCGGCGTAGCCCTTGAGGACTCGGCCGAGCATTTGTTGTTTTTGACCGGCGTAGCGAAGCGCGCAGCCGGTCGTGTGCGTTCCGATCGCGATTCCATCCACGTTGGGGAATTCCGCCAAGCGTTCGGGAGGAAACCGGGCCGCGACATGGTGGCAAACCGTCGCACTGCAATTCACGCGAGCCAGAATCTGAACGTAATTTCGCGTGCCGACCTGGCCGTCTGGTCGCACGAATCCTTGCCAAGTTTTCTCGGCGGGAACGGTTGGCTTTTTCGCGGGAGCGGATTTTGAGAAAGCGGTTCCGACCAGCGACCGCCAATCCGAATCGACTTGATGAGCGTCAACCAAATTGTGCGAGTGCACGTGTTCACCGACGCCGATGTCGCAGGAAGCTTTGCCGATCGGCTGGCCAAATTTGATCACCAATTCGCCGGCGGGAATCGCTTGAGCGGCGACTTTGTGTCCGGCGGGAACGGCGGACCCTGCGATGCGGAGGTTGCCGATCGTTTCGCCTGCCACCAAGGCCCGGGCGGCCATCCAAACGTTGTCGCCATCATGCAGTCGGACCACGCCGTGGTCGGTTCCGTTGGACCCGCCGCCGTCCGAATCATTCATCGTTGGACCGGCTGCTCCGGGACCTTCCGCGTCGGCATTGGGATTTGGCGTGGAGGCGGATTGTGGGTCGGTGCCAGTCATCTATTGAGCGGTGGTGGTTGGAATTTTCCGAGCTGCTACCATTTTCACTTCTGGGCAGTCTGACAGACCCCGGACTCGCTCGCCATCATGGCGAGGAGACGTACCTTCGCATTCCTTTCGCTTGCCAACTGGGCTGAACCCCCGATGAAAATTCACGAGTATCAAGGCAAACAGCTTTTCCGAACCGCCGGCGTTCCGGTCCTGGAAGGGCACATGGTGACGACGCCTGACGAAGCAGCTGCCGCATACGACAAGCTCGGTGGCAAAATCGCAGTCGTCAAGGCTCAGATTCACGCTGGCGGGCGTGGCAAAGGCAATGTCATCGACAACCCGGACCAAAAGGGCGTCGTTCTGGTCAAATCGGCCGAAGAAGCCAAAGCGGCAGCCGAAGGATTGTTGGGCAACAAGTTGGTCACGATTCAAACCGGGCCCGAAGGCCAAACGGTTTCGAAGGTCTTCGTCGAAGCCGGATGCGATATCGCTCGTGAATTGTATTTGGGCATCGTGGTCGACCGTGCGGGAAGCAAGCCCGTTCTGATGGTCAGCACCGAGGGCGGTGTCGAGATCGAAACCGTCGCGGAAGAAACTCCCGAGCTGATCTTCAAAGAACACTTCGATCCCGCCGTAGGGCTGGATGGTTACCAGGTTCGCAAGCTTTGCAAAAAGCTCGGCATCGAAGGTGCTGCCGCCAAGAGTGCTTACAAATTCATGACCGCGATGTGTCGTTTCTTCGTCGATTTCGATTGCGAAATGGCGGAGATCAACCCGCTCGTGATCACCGGCGACGGCGAAATGGTGGCTCTGGATGCGAAGGTCACCTTTGATGAGAACGCGATGTTCCGTCACAAAGACTTGGAAGAGCTGCGTGACCTCAGTGAAGAGGAAGAGTCCGAGTTGCGGGCCAAAAAGGCTGGGCTCAGCTACGTCAAGCTCGATGGAAACATCGCTTGCTTGGTCAACGGAGCCGGACTGGCGATGTCGACGATGGACATCATCAAGTACCACGGTGGCGAACCGGCCAACTTCTTGGACGTCGGTGGTGGAGCCAACGCGGCTCAGGTGACCGAAGCGTTCCGGATCCTGTTGTCCGATCCCAATTGCAAGGGTGTTTTGGTCAACATCTTCGGCGGGATCGCTCGTTGCACAACGATCGCGGGAGCACTGATCACGGCTAGCAAAGAAGTTGGGTTCAACGTTCCTTTGGTAGTGCGTTTGGAAGGAACCGAAGTCGAGGAAGGCCGCAAAATGCTGGCGGAAAGCGATGTCGACATCATCAATGCGATGGATTTGACCGACGCGGCGAAAAAGATCGTCGCGGCAACTGCGTAGTGGCGTCATCGCTGCTGTTGGCTATGAGCTGTCGGCTTCTAGCTTCTTGAATCAACCCTCCAATCACACCTCCTGCTGCTGGCCAATCGCCGGCGGCTAATCGCTAAGAGCTTTCTTCCATGAGTATTCTGGTCGACAAAAACACCAAGGTCATCTGCCAGGGGATCACTGGCAACGCCGGGAAATTTCACTCTCTCGGGTGCCGCGATTACGGCACTCAAATGGTCGGCGGTGTCACGCCCGGCAAAGGTGGCCAAGACGTCGAAGGCATTCCTGTTTTTGATACCGTCGAAGAAGCGGTCCAGAAAACCGGCGCCGACGCGACGATGATTTTCGTCCCGCCGCCGTTCACCGCGGACGCCATCTTGGAAGCCGTTGACGCTGGCATTCGCGTTATCGCCGCCATCACCGAAGGCGTGCCTGTCATCGACATGGTCCGAGTTTATGAAAAGGTCAAAGCCAGCGGATCGACGCTGATCGGCCCCAACTGCCCCGGTTTGATCACTCCCGGCGAGTGCAAAATCGGCATCATGCCCGGTTACATCCACAACCCCGGCAAAGTCGGCGTGATGAGCCGCAGTGGAACTCTGACCTATGAAGCCGTTTGGCAAACCAGTTCGCTGAAACTCGGCCAAAGCACGTGCGTCGGTTTGGGTGGCGACCCGATCGTCGGAACGAACTACATCGATTTGTTCAAGATGTACCAAGAAGACGACCAAACCGAAGCGATCTTGATGATCGGTGAAATCGGTGGCAGTGCCGAAGAAGAAGCTGCCGCGTTCGTCAAAGAGCATGTGACCAAACCGGTCGCCGCCTTCATCGCTGGTCGTACCGCACCTCCCGGAAAACGCATGGGCCACGCCGGTGCGATCATCAGCGGCGGCAAAGGCACGGCCGAAGAAAAGGTCGCCGCGTTGGAAGACGCCGGCATCGTCGTCGCCCCTTCGCCAGCCGAAATGGGCGAAGCCGTCGTCAAAGCCATGTCGAAGTAGTTCCGACGAATGGCAGATCAATCTGCCGCACCGGAACCAACCTGTAGCACGGCGGTCCCCGCCGTGAATCCAACTTGTGTCTTGTATCCCCGTGTGGATGCTTGATCAGTGTTCGAGGTCATCCGATTCGGCAAAGCGTCCGGTCGGAACCGGGCCGACTCGCTGCGTCGGGGAATGAAGTGGCAGTTCCACCGCGAGTGCCACCGTGGCGGGCTGTCATCCGTGAGCTTCTGAAGCGTTGGCGGGATTCGCTGATTTGGCGTAAGTTCTTATTGGGTAGTGCCTTGCGTCGTGTTCTTTGTGGCGCGGCACGGCGATTGCTTATTCGGCGGCTTCAACGAACAAAGCTGCCATTTTGGTTGGCCGTGACGTCGGACCGCTTGCGAGATCGGTCTGATCAGTCAGCCAATAAGGGGCAGCCCCACCACACATTTCCCCCACATCTCGACTCAATACCACGAAAGGTGTCACGGACATGGCTGCAGCCACCAAGAGTGCAACCAAAATTCGTTTGCAACCCCTCGGCGAACGCATCGTTGTTCAGCGTGAGGAAAGCGAAACCACGACTGCCGGCGGCATCGTGCTTCCCGATTCGGCCAAGGAAAAACCCGCTCGCGGAACCGTTGTGGCCTTGGGCACCGGCAAATTGCTGGACGACGGCAGCCGAGCTGACTTCCAACTGGCCACCGGCGACCGCGTGTTGTTCAGCAGCTACGCCGGCGAAACTGTCGAAGTTGATGACACCGAATACCTGCTCATGCGAGAAGACGACGTCCTGGCCGTGATCGAGTGATCTCGACGGCTCGGCGAACACGTCGATCTGAAACCCATCTCTGCAAACCTTTAATTCTGATAGACAACCATGCCAAAAATCATTGCCTTTGACCAAGAAGCACGCGAAGCGATTCGCCGCGGCGTGTCCAAGCTCGCTCGCACCGTCAAAGTCACCTTGGGACCCAAGGGTCGCAACGTGATTTTGCAAAAGAGCTTCGGCAGCCCCACCGTGACAAAAGACGGCGTGACCGTTGCCAAGGAAATCGAACTGGAAGACCCCTATGAAAACATGGGTGCGTCGATGGTTCGCGAAGTCGCTAGCAAGACCAGCGACGTTGCCGGTGACGGAACGACCACCGCAACCGTGATGGCCGAAGCGATCTTCAACGAAGGCCTCAAAGCCGTCGTCGCTGGTGTCAACCCAATCCAAATGAAGAGCGGCATCGAAACCGCTGTCTCGGACATCACCGAGCAACTTCACAGCATGGCGGTCAAAGTCAAAGACCAAGAAGCCATGGCCAACGTCGCGACCATCGCCAGCAACAACGACCGTGAAATCGGAACGTTGCTCGCCGACGCGATGAGCAAGGTCGGCAAAGACGGCGTCATCACCGTCGACGAAGGCAAGAGCCTGCAGACCGAACAGGAATGGGTCGAAGGCATGCAGTTCGACCGCGGCTACTTGTCGCCTTATTTCGTGACCGACTCGACCAGCATGGAAGTCGTTCTTGAAGACGCCTACGTCTTGGTCTTCGAAAAGAAGATCAGCAACATCAAAGACATGGTGCCGTTGCTTGAAAAAGTCGTTCAACAAGGCAAGCCATTGTTGATCATCGCCGAAGACGTCGACGGCGAAGCACTCGCAACGCTCGTCATCAACCGTCTGCGTGGCACGTTCACCGTGTGTGCTGTGAAGGCACCTGGCTACGGCGATCGTCGCAAAGCCATGATGGAAGACATCGCGATTTTGACCGGTGGTCAAGCGATCTTCGAAGCTCTTGGCGTCAAGCTGGAAAGCGTCGACCTGCCACAACTTGGTCGTGCCAAGAAGATCATCGTCGACAAAGACAACACGACGGTCATCGAAGGTGGCGGCAAGAGTGCTGACATCAAGGCTCGCATCGACCAAATTCGTCGCGAAATCGAGCTCAGCACCAGCGATTACGATCGCGAAAAATTGGAAGAGCGTTTGGCCAAGTTGGCCGGCGGTGTTGCCAAGGTGAACGTCGGTGCGGCGACCGAAAGCGAAATGAAAGAAAAGAAGGCTCGCGTCGAAGATGCATTGCACGCGACTCGCGCTGCCGTCGAAGAAGGCATCCTGCCCGGTGGTGGCGTTGCTTTGCTGCGTGCCAGCGGCAAAGTCAAACCTGCTGACACTCTGAGCGATGACCAATTGGTCGGTTACAACATCGTTCTGCGTGCTTGCCGTGCTCCGTTGACCATGATCAGCGAAAACGCTGGCCAAGACGGCGGCATCGTCTGCGAAAAAGTTTTGGCGATGAAGGGCAACGAAGGCTACAACGCGTTGACCGACGTCTACGAAGACTTGGTCAAGTCCGGTGTCATCGACCCAACCAAGGTGACTCGCACCGCATTGGGCAACGCAGCCAGCGTCGCAACCTTGTTGCTGACCAGCGACGCGTTGGTTGCAGAGAAGCCTGAAAAGAGTGGCAAGGCCGGCCACGGTGGCGACCACGACATGTATTGATCCAGTCGGGCCGAACGTTCGGTTCAGCCCTCTGTGTTCCAAACATCAAACCCTTCGCTGTTCTTCGGCGAAGGGTTTTTTGTTGGTTGTATGGTTCCACGCAATCATGATCGCGACCAACAACATCATCGAGCTTCGGTGGCTATGTTTGGATGTGAAGTTATCTGTGTGTCCTTCCTCTCACATCGCTCATGTTCGTCAACCAATCCAAGTTGCCGCATCTTCTGTTGCCGGAACACTACAGCAGCCAGTCGCAACATGAGGTCGAGTTGGAGACGATGTTCCGGCCGCAGTGGCATTGGGTTGGTTCGTTGCATGACGCTCCCGACGATGGGGACTTCTTCACCCGCGAACTGTTTGGCGTTCCCATTTTGGTGCGGAACCACCAAGGTGCTTATCACTGCTTTCTCAATGTTTGTCCCCACCGGCACAGCACACTGTCGAACGAACGCTGCGGCAGCAGTCCGACATTGAAGTGCCAATACCACGGATGGGAGTTCAACGTCGATGGTTCAAGTGGTCGTATTCCGGATGCGAAGAACTTCCGCCCGATGAGTGGCGGTCCGGAGTGTTTGAAGAAGTTTTCAGTCTCCGTTCACGGGCCTTTGATTTTTGTATCGCTACATCAGAGTTGTCCGCCACTGACTGATCAATTCAAACCGTTTGCGACGGTGACGGAAGAGTTTTCAGGTGATCGCTGGGCTCATGCCGAGACCTGGCATTACGATTTCCCCGCGAACTGGAAAGTGGTGGCGGAGAATACGGTCGAGTCGTATCACCTGGAATCAGTGCATACGGATAGCTTTCGGTTTGAACCGGAAGATGAAATCGAGCACGAAATTCATGATGGCGGAACGATCATGCGTGCCACGATTCATGCATCGCCGAACGCGATGCGTTTTTCGCGGTGGGTGACATCGCAGCTCCATCCCGATTGCTCCCCGCGGTACCGGATGTATCACCTATTTCCACATCTGTTTTTGATGCGGGCCGACGCGATGCTGCAGGCGATGGTGTTGATGCCGACGTCCCCGATAACTTGTCGGGCGACTGTGTCCGTCTTTGTGCTTCGACGCGAGCAGGAAACGGCGTGGTCGAAATGGCTGACTCGTTTTTGGGGCCGCATCAAAACATCTGCTGTCAAGAAAATCTTGGCGGAGGATGCGTCGCTTTATCCCGGAATTCAAATGGGAATGGAGCACAGTCCGTTCAAGGGATGCGTCAGCGCACGCGAAGAACTTGTGCATGCCCTGCAAAACCATGTTGCTGAGAAGTGTGGTTTGCAGGCAGGTCGCGATGTTCTGCCGGAAGACTGCCGTCGCGAGATGTCCTCGTGAGACATTGGCCTGCTGCGACGCTTCGCTATGTGCTTGTTGGTTACGTCTTGATCCCGTTGGTGATCAATGTCGGGATCAATGCTTTCTTGGGCTGGCTGTTGTTTCTCGATCGAGACTCGGTCCCGGTTTGGGGAATTCCTTCGAGCGTCTGCATGGAAATCATTGGCACAGGATTTCTTCTGCCATTGATCACGGCGGCGATCAGTTCCCGAGTGTTGATGCGGCATCTCCGATCTGGAATGGTCGAGCCGGTCCCCGCGAGGGAGGCAGGTTCTGGCATTGTGTCGCGAATCACTGTTTGGGTGGGATGGGTTCTACAAGGTGGGTCGTTTGGCGGCTGTTTGCAGTTTTCTTTCGTCGTGTTGCCTTTCCTCGCGGTTCCCGCACTTCTTGTATTGTTCGTGTTCGCTGGTGATTCAATGGACCGAGTTGCCCTGATCGGCGTGAAATCGGTTTATGCAGGTCTGTGCGGTCTGGTGGTGACTCCTTTGATTGCGATCAGTTTGTTGAGTCACCGCAGGCAGCTTTCGACCGTTTCCCGGTAGGCTTCCAATCCGGGGACTTCGAGGTCTTCGATTTTGGCGCCGTCGTCCCAGCGGCGGACGAGCACGACCGTTTCGTGGTGCGGATGCTTCTCGAACTCGGCGACTTCTTCGGGTGTGAACTTTCCACCTTGCAGGTCCAGGCTTCGTTTCGATGCCTGCGACAGCCCGTCGTGATAATGGGGGTCGACTGCGCAGAGGTATCGTTTCGCAGGCACATGCTGACGAATGGATTCGATGATCACAGTTGGAAAGAAAGGCTCGAGCAGGTCTGCCCCAACTGTCTCGTGGCACCAATCTTCTTGCAAGAAATCCCCCTGGGCATCGTGCTCGTCCATTAGGAAGTGACCAATGTCGTGCAGCAGCGCCGCGGTCACCTGTTCGTCAGTGGCTCCGTTGGTTCGTGCCAGGAACGCCGCCTGCAGCCCATGCTGAAGTTGGGTCACGGACTCGTCGTAGAAACTCTGGCCATGCTGGTCCATGTATTGGAACAGCAGGCTGACTTTGTCTGCCGCTGTCTTTGCGTTTTCGAGGCACTCCGCCAGCGAGGTGTCGACTTTCTGATTCATGATTGTTCCGGGGGTTTGCCGTTGAAGTGACCGATTTTACTAACTCGCATTCTCTGATCGCCGGTCTTCGCTGCGTCCGCGAAGGCTTGTCGTTTGTCGGCGTAATACGATTCGCGAAGATCGCCTTCGGCGAGCGCGTTGTAGGTGAGGTAGAGCGTCCGCCGGGACTGATCCGTTTGATTGGACGGACTGTAATGGGGGGCATAAGAGCTGAAGAACAATGCGTCGCCAGCTTTCATCGGGATCGGTTCCCAGTTCAGTGATTTCGCTTTGCTCTCTTCAATGCAGCCCTGGTCGTTCAGGTGAATCAAGCCTTCGCGGTGCAACTCAGGAGCGAAGTAAGGCGACCGGTGTCTAAGAATGTACCGGGATATTGATCTTTTCTAAA
>TARA_R110002073_G_scaffold154858_1_pt1 | contig 13659 bp, 16 predicted proteins | sample TARA_R110002073 | Tara Oceans TARA_R110002073 (sample SAMEA4397174) | marine metagenome | biome: Polar Biome; feature: [DCM] deep chlorophyll maximum layer (ENVO:01000326); material: water (ENVO:00002006), including particulate matter (ENVO:01000060) such as... | depth 40 m
TGGGTTTGCGGCCTACCAGATCGAGAGGGTTTTTGCCGAAGACTGGGTGTTTGCCACCGGCCAAGAACTAAGAACAGAGAGCCCATCTCCGATCGATGTTTGCGGCGATGAGAACACGACAGCAGTTCAGGTGGTTCCCATCGGGCCTGACGGACCCCACGGAATCGTAGATGATTTGTGGCTATCCGCGATCCACCGAGCGCAGCAGCGCGTGTGGATCGTGACTCCGTACTTTGTTCCTCCCGTGTTGGCGATGCAAGCTCTGGTGATGGCGTTGCGTCGTGGCGTCGAAGTCAGATTGATAATTCCAGATCAGTCAGACATGTTTCCAGCAGACTGGGCACGTTCGGATTACTGTCGCGAGCTCGCCCACTTGGGGACCGAAGTTCTTCGTGTTCCGAATCGAATGATCCACGCAAAGCTGCTAGTGGTCGACAACGCAGCCTATGTTGGCTCGGCAAATTTTGACGAACGCAGTTTCTACTTGAACTATGAATTGATGGTGGGACTATTCAGCGATCCGGCAGTCGCTGCGCTCGAGAATTGGTTCGAGACGACTGCCGCGACTTGCCTACGCGGAACGAGACGCGATAGCCGCTTGAATCGAATTTTGGGAACAGCCGCGCGTTTATTCGCTGAACAATTTTGAAATGGCTGCATTTGTGCTCGACTTTGCCAATCCGATTTTCGATGTACTGCTGTTTTCGCTGTTCCCGATGGTGGCCGCTGTCATCGGTGCTGTGATCGCGGCCTACCGTCCTCCGAAGTCGATCACTCGCAGCTATATCCAACATTTGGCTGCCGGCGTGGTCTTTTCGGTGGTGGCGGTCGAGTTGTTGCCGGAAATCATCGCCAAGCACGAACCGGTCGAGGTTGCGATCGGATTCTCGCTGGGCGTCGCACTGATGCTTGGCATTCGGCAACTGGCTCGCAAATTGAAGGGAAAAGAGGAAACTGAAAGCACGACGGGATTGCTGGCTGGCGTCGGCGTCGACATTGTGTTGGACGGACTGTTGATCGGAATCAGTTTTTCGGCTGGCGCGACTGCTGGGCGTTTGCTGACGCTGGCACTGACCGTGGAGTTGTTGTCATTGGGGCTGGCCGTTGCCACGACGATGGGCAAAAAGGGAGCGAGTCGCAGGCGGATCATCGTGACTACCACATTGTTGTTTGCATTGGTGATCGTCGGTGCGGTTGTGGGCGCAGTAGCTCTGCACGACGCTTCCGACGAAATCTTGGAGATAGTACTCTCGTTTGGACTCGCAGCACTGTTGTTCCTTGTCACCGAAGAATTGTTGGTCGATGCTCACGAGGAACCGGAGACTCCGCTATCGACGGGAATATTCTTCGCAGGCTTCTTGCTATTTCTGATTCTGGGCATGTTGGAATAAGTTCAACCGCATAGGAAATTCAATGATGGACTGGCAGTTAGAATTAATGTTTGCGTTGAGAGCGATCGGTGCAGCCGCTCTGGGCGGATTCATTGGTTGGGAACGTGAGTGGCACGGGAACGAAGCCGGCATCCGTACCTACGCGGCTGTCTCGCTCGGATCCTGTGTGTTTTCGCTCATTTCGTCGCACATTCCGGATGCGGATCCCTCGCGTTTGGCGGCGAACATTGTGACTGGCGTGGGTTTTCTAGGGGCCGGCGTCATCATGCGCGATCGTGATCATATCGTGGGTTTGACAACCGCTGGAACGGTTTGGGCGACTGCGGCGGTCGGTACTGCCGTCGGCTTTGGAATGTATTTGCTCGCCACTCTGACGGCAATAATGGTGTTTGGACTCCTGGCCGCTCATCACCTTCCCGGCTGGAATAAACTTACCGAGTCATCGGTCGAAGAACCTCCAAGCGACGATATTTGACGTGCCGACGCAACAGCATTCTGAAATTGTTTTCACTTCGCGGCTGTCGGCTTTGAGGTAGAATGAATACCGAAGGTTGCACGGTCACATCGAATCATCTTGAGGTATTTCTGATGTTAACATTACCGTCGGATGTCTACGACCGTGAAGTGTCGCCAGACCGCAGTCGTCGCTTGTATTTCGTCACCCATGTTGTCGTCATCACAACGCTGGTAATGGGATTGTTTGTGAGTAGTGCAGACGCCGCGAAGCGACGAGGGCACCGCAACAATCGCCGCGCCTCGGCAATGGCTCAAGCTCAAAGGAACGAAGCAATCAAGAACATCCAGCAACAAGTCGCTGCGGCACAACGCGTGTTGTCCTCCGCGCAATTCCAGGCGAGCATGTCACAAACTCAGGTAAGCGAGGCGATGTCCAAGATCAACAAAATTAGTAGTGATATCGAAGTCGCGCATGATGACGTCCAGCAAGCATCAAAAGCACTACGGGAAATTGAAGCCGAAATCATCGCCGAGCAAACGCCCGACTCGGAGTACGGCAAAACAAAAGCGGCTTTTGACGAGGCCCAGCGTGCATCCCACCTCATCATTCACCGTTTGGCGGGCCTGAGTGGCACCATCGAAGCCACCGAAAGTCGCTCCGGATTACTCGATGTTGCCAAACTTAACCCTGAACAGCAGGCTGCAATCGAGGCCGATTCCGCTTATCAATCGGCGGAGCGGAGTTTTAAGGTGGCAGCGGACAATCTGAGCAGGCTGCGTAAAAAATTGTTCGAGTCTGATTCCGATTGGACCGCCGGACAGCGTGAGTTGCTTGACGCAAAAAGTCGATCCAGTGAAGACACGCGGCAAGTCACAAGCGTCGGCCTTGAGGCAAGGCGAGATAAACGACAATTGAATCAAGCTCAGCAATTGGTGTGGGAAGCACGCCGTGTTATCGCGCAAGGCGAAGCCAGACTGCGGCAATTGGGTGCCAAGCCACTGGCCAGCAAATCACCATCCAGCAAGCCGAAACAAACGAAATAAAATTCAACGTAGAAGGCGAGATCGTTGGCCGAATTGATCAGAATTTGTTAGTGCAACGTCTCGTTCACCGCCTCAATCGGGGGCGGAATCAAGCTGGGGTCATGGCCAGACATTTGACGTAGATTGATCTCGATCATACGGGTGAGTTGATGCAGCGGCAACTGATTGGCGTCCAACCCGAATGGTTGCTCGACTTCATCACCGACTGCGTCGAGTCCCAAAAACGCGTAGGCAACCAAGCCCACCACCACCGGCGTCAATATGCCAACGGTATCGTGCAAACCGCATGGCAACGCCAAACAATAGAGCAGTACGGTGCGATGAGTCAGGACGCTGTACGTGAAGGGGATCGGTGTCGATTTGATCCGCTCACATCCGCCTTGAATTGACAACATTTCGGTCAAATTCGTGTGCAGCAATGGGACGTGATAAACATTCAGCCAACCGTTTCGCCAGGCACGATTGATTTGCTGGGCGATACCGTTTGCCACTGCGGCGGGCACATTCTCGTGCGACAAATAGACATCGGCTGGATCTCCGTCAGGTAAATCATGGCGCAACTCGTCCGCTGGGTTGCTGTCACGCAATCGATGCCGAAACGCGTTGATGTAGGCGATCAGTGATAAAACCATCTCGTGTCGGATTGTTTCAACATCGGGACTGGCGGATTTTGCATCGTATTCTCGGTCGTCGGTTTCGCGGGCATCTGCCTCAGGGTCGTCGATCAACGTCAAAATTTGCATTGTAAAGCTGCGACAGACGTTGACCATTCGTCCCCAAAGCTTGCGGCCTTCCCAATAGCGATCATAGGCCGCGCTGTTGCGAAACCCAAGAAAGATCGCCAGTGCCAGACCGATCACGGTGAACGGGGCGGTTGTCAGTGAATAAGCATGAATCGGATAGACGACTGAGATGGTTGTGATTACCACTGAGAATATAAAAACGACGGCCACCCTCGGCCAGATTTTTCCAGCGGTCGTGCCATGGTTTGCGAAAATCATTCGCAACCAACTTGTCTTTTCCGTGATAATCATGATGTGTTTCTACAGGGAGCGGATATTTATCGCAAGGTTTGGATTTGCTTGAATCTCGCAATCGCTGCGGACACACTTTCCCCGGCATCGTATACCGCCGTGCCAGCAACCAAAATGTCAGCGCCCGCTTCGATGGTTTGTTTTCCCGTTTCAGGAGTGATTCCGCCATCGACCATTAGGCTACAAGACAAAGCAGACGAATCGATGCGTTGTCGAAGCTGTAGTATTTTCGACAAGGTAGCTTCAATGAAGAATTGACCGCCGAAGCCGGGGTTGACGGTCATGACCAGCACTATGTCCAAAAATGGCAATATCTCATGGACGGTCATCACTGGCGTGGCGGGATTGATCGCCACACCGACTTGGCAACCGAGCGAGCGAATCAAATCAACAGTGCGATGCAAATGAGCGTTGCCTTCGACATGCACCAATACGCCGGTTGCTCCCGCGTCAATAAAAGGTTGAATCAATGGATCGGGACGCTCAATCATCAGATGCACGTCGATTGGCAACGAAGTCGACCTGCGAACCGCGTCGACGATTTTCGGATTGAACCCAAAGCTCGGTACAAAGTGTCCGTCCATAACATCGACATGAAACCGATCCGCGCCCGCCGCTTCAGCCTGTTGGACTTGCTCCGCCAAATGCGTCAAGTCAGCGGACAGGATTGAAGGAGAAAGCTGGATACGGGGCGTCGACAAATTGTTTTGATTCAAAGTCACTGATTTCTGCCAATGTTCTGCCAAAACTCAGTGTGTCGAATCCAAGGACACAACACGACGCCGACGTAGGCAAGCAACAGCAATACGAATGCCGCAAGCCACAGATTGCGTTCCTTGGCGCGGACCGTCGATAGCAAGTACCAGATAAAGAAATACCATGCAATCCCTTCCAAAACACCGATCAGTAGATGCCAAGTTGACATTTGAGTCTCCTGGATAAATGATCTTTGCTACAGCCAATAGGATTGGCGACCGTAGAAATCGTACAAACGTTCTTCGTAGCCCCGGTTGACGGGTTGCCCAGCGTAATATTCTGGCGAATCCTTGATGGCCGGCCGCGTCAGGTTGACCTCAACCGTCTTATCGGTCCACGAGATTGCTTCGATCCAATCAGGTGAAATCAATACCTTTCGCGCTGGCAACCAATTCTTGGTGTCAATTACTAAATAACGAACGATCCAAGTCTCATCGTCGATAATCAATTCCTCGACATGACCGATATCCCCGTCAGTGGCCTGAATGTAATAACCATTGACCTCGCTGGCACTGCGGAGATTTGATAGCCTGTCTTCGATTTCGTGTTGTTTTTCGTGAGGCACGACTGAGGCAGGAGGAAGCATCGCGGCACCACCGACCCCATAACCCCCGGCCCAATAAACAGGCCAGTCGTAATGCGCGGCCAACTCAAGTTCCATCTGGCGCGAAACCGGCTTCTTAAAATCAATGTCCGGGCCTGATTCGACTTGCTGTTGAGTCATTTTCACAGCGGCGTTTCGCGTGCCCCAGTTGCGTGCTGTGATCGCTGACGGAGAAACCAAAACCCGGCGACCGGAAAACCAACCGCCTGTATCGACAACCAGATAGCGAACCGTCCAATCATCGTCACTCAGGAAAACATCTTTCAACGTCCCAATCGAATCGTCCGTGCCCTGAAGTTGCGTCCCATCGAGTTGGCTGAATGCGATTAACATAATTATCTCCCTGGTTGAAAACGATGCCTGCGACGGCGTCGATCGACCTAATAGTCGCCGAACCGCTCCGCCAGTTCGCCGTATATATTCAGATCGGCGGAGCGATCGGGCGACTCTTACTTTTCGCTCGGTCCTGGGCTTACTACCAATAGACTCCGAAGTTACCCAATTGGATTCCTGGACGGCTGTAGCCGGAACCGTAACCGCGACCAAAGTTGCCATAGTACGGCTGTCCGCCATAGCGGTAATACGAATTTCCGTACTGAGGACTACGGTACAACGGCGAGCGATACTGGGATTGGTAACGGTTTCGCCAATCGTTGTTGTTGTAATTGTTCCAACTCTGATTGCGATTCCAGTTGTTGCCTCGGTTGCTGAAACCTCGGTTGTAGGTTCCTTGATGGCCCCCACGCTGCACAACCAACATCGTGCCGTTGGAACCCTTGGTAGGAACCTTCATCGAGAGGTCATCGCTGTCGGCACCCTGGGCTTGCTGACCGTCCTGTTGCCCCTTCAATTCGCTGATCTGCTGTTGCAGCTCGCGGATTTGGCGACGCATTTCATCCAGCGTTTCATCGGTCAAGTTGCTCTCGCCTCCGGAGCCGCTTTGCCCTGAGGCGGATTGCGAATCGTTAGGATACGTGAGGATGTGGATATGACGCAGGAACCGCATTGGGGCTTGATGCACATGGCCCAACTTCACCGGTATCTGCTGCTCTTTCCCATTCCGCTTGATCGTCAATTGCAGTTCGGAACCAGGCCCAGAATCTTCGACGCTCTCCATAAGAGACTGTATGTCGGAAACCTTCTTGCCACTTTGTTTGGTGATCGTGTCGCCTTCCTGCAATCCGGCTTCGGAGGCGGGGCTATCACTGACAACCTGCACGATGGCGACACCCTCTTCGTCGGCGGGGGCCAGCATCACGCCCAGCCAAGCCTTGTGGCTTTCTGGTGGCTGCTCGGCTTGGGAGGCGAGCGTCAACTGCTCGCTCATTTCCTCGCCTTCCCGCCAGAACTTCACTGAAACCTGCTTCCCGGCCTTCATTTTTTTCACCGCGTCGGTCAACTGCTGCGGTGAACTGAACTGCTGCCCATCAACCGACAGAATATAGTCGCCCTGGCGAATTCCTGCTTCGTCCGCAGGACTGCCATAAACGGTGTCCTCCACACACACCCCCTTGCCGGGGCACGACCCCACGACGACGCCCAGGGCGGGCGACTCCTGCTCGGCGTGCTCGGAATGTTGCTGTTGCGAGTGACTTGCGTTCCCGCCGGTCGACTTGGCTCCCGCCTGATCGCCGGCAGAACTTTTGGAAGCGTCAGTTTGTTGCTGCGATTGCTGACTCCAGGCGACTTGGCTTGCACTGCCGAAAAGCATCGCAGAGGCAGCCACGGTTGCAGAGGCATACGGCTTGAGATTTGCAAAGAGTTTCCGAATGGTCATTTGAACTCACTCCTTCGTTGGGGATAGAAATTAGCGGTACAGCCAGGATTCAATCCACACGTTGTCAAGCATCCTGTGGAAAGGTCGTGCTGCATTACAAGGCTAGACATGTGAGGGCAAGCCATGTGCCAATCACAAACGATCCGATGATAAGAAAGGGGTGATGATTCTCATCAGTTCTCGTCACTATGAACGTACAGGTGGTTTACGATGCCCTGTACACCATCGACTCGTCGCACGGTTTCTTGCGCCAACTGCTTCAGGAAGTACGAAGACACTTCGCCCGAAAGCCGCAGGATACCTAATTGGCTGCACTGGCAAGTAATTTGGCAAAGGGCACGCCGTCCGCTCTGAAGTAGGCATTCCTGCGCACGGCTTTCCAGCATGTTGGTCGCTCGGCAATCAGCTTGTGGTTGCAAATGAACGGTTGATGGCTGGCTCATTGCTACACCCCTTCTCTTTTTTAAATAAATCGCCCGCTAATCAGCAACGGTTGAACCGGCGATCAGCTCCGCATCTGCTTTTTCACAAGCCTCATCGAGGTACTCGAATTCGAGTGTCGAATGCTCGATACCGAAGTTGTCAGCCAGCGATGTTTTGATCTGATGTTTAATCGACTGCAAATTGTTCGCCCGTTTGCGATCAATCACCACATGGGCCTCCAAAGCTCGGTTATGTTCATCGAGTTCCCATACATGCAGGTGATGAACACTTTCTACTGCGTCCATCGAGCACAGATTTTCGACCAGAGAATCGACGTCCAAGTCAGGTGGCGTGCCTTCCATCAAGATTCGCATCGCTTTGGGCAGCATCGCGTAAACCTGATACAGGATGTAGGCGGAGAGAATTAACGTCAGCACGGGATCGACCCACAACCAGTCGAGCCAGATGATCGCAGCCGCACCGATCAAGACCGCGACTGAACCAGCGGCATCCACAATGTTGTGTACAAAAGCAGTGCGAACGTTCAGCGAACCACGACTCATCGCCCACAGCAGCAGTGCGGTGCCGACATCGATCACCAATGCCACAATCGAGGCAGCCGCCATCAGCCACCCGGTGATTTCCTGAGGCTCGAAAAATCGGCTGATACCCTCGTAAACCAAGTACAGTCCGATCACGGCCAGCAGGGTCAAGTTAATGACGGCCCCCCAACAACTCTGCCCGCCGATAGCCGAACGTGAACCGCTCGTTCGCTTTTTTCTTCGCGATTCGACGAGCAATGTAGGCAATCAGCAAGGCGTTGGCATCGTTGAAATTGTGAGCAGCATCGGAGAGTAACGCGACACTGCCGGACATCACGCCAGCGACCACTTCGGTGACGGTCAGGATGTGATTGATGATAACGGCCCAGATCAGACGCAGATCACTGACACCCTGCAGGTCGTCGGCGCGAGTCAAACCGTGGCTGTGGCCGGACTGTCCCTGGCGGTTTTCCTCGTGATTGCGTTGTTGATCGGAACGGTCCATGTTTTGCTGTCTTAGCGTTTGTTTGATGGAGATTGCTGGCCAGCGAAAACACACCTCAACCCATCGAGGCGATCGCAAACCAACCGATTCGCCAAACTAAGCAGCAACTCCTGCGCCGCACAGGCTCATTTATCATCACACTCTCGCGACGCTTTCCGCGTACAATGGAGTGATGACCAAGGAATGCCGTTCATCGAACACGTTTTACCAACTCCGCTGGGTGCCCCAATGAAATTCAACTATAAACGACTCGCCTTTGTCGCGGCTGTCTCATCGGCAATGATCGCCTGCTCGCCAGCATATGCTCAGCATGGCGGGCATGGTGGAGGGCATGGCGGCGGACACGGTGGGATAGGACATAGCATCGGCCACGGTGGAGGGCACAGCATCGGGCACGGTGGGATAGGACACAGTCTTGGGCACGGAATAGGCCACAGTCTTGGGCATAGCATTGGGCATGGAATAGGCCACAGCATTGGGCATGTGGGCAGTCACTATGGTGGTCATGTCGGAATCGGACATGTCGATTATCACTCGGGATATCATGGCGTGGGACATCATGGTTTGGGGCATCACAGCTACTATCCCCACGTCGATATTCATGCGACGCCTTACTACTCGGGCTACGGTTATTCGTCAGGGATTGTAACGCCTTATTACGACTACTATGGCCAGTCACCGTCAGCGATTGTGTCACCGGGGATCGTGAATGCCGCGCCGAGCGCTTCATCCTACACCGTTGCCAAGCCCGCGATTTCTGCCGCTCCAGGCCCAAGTGTCCCGGTGGATTCGGCTGACTCCAATTCCTTCAGGGTTCGCGCCGAAGCGGCATTTCGCAACTCGAACTACGCCGAAGCGGCACGGCTATCCAATCATGCGTTGGTGGATTCTCCCCAAGACGGGAAGCTGGTCCTGTTCTTTGCGCAAACCTTGTTCGCCATTGGCGATTACCAGGGTGCAGCGTCAGCGATCCATCGCGCCGCATCGTTGCTCGATCCCGAGCAATGGGGCTACATCGTCGAGAACTACTCGCAGTATTACCGAGGCAACGGCTACGTCGATCAGATGGCTCGACTGAATGAATTCATCAAGTCCAATCCTGATGCTGCTTCTGCTCGATTTGTGCGTGGATATCAGTTTGGTTTCCTCGGCCAGACCGAAGTCGCCATCCGCGATCTGAATCGTGCTTTGGAACTAGAGAGCCGCGACCAATTGGCTGCCGAACTCGTCAGCAGATTCAGCGGCGCACCGGTGGGCACGTCGTCTGATTCCGTGCAACGTGCTGGTCAACTCGAAACTCGCCAGACACAAGAACCAATTCAAATGGATTCGCCACCACCGGTGCTGTAAACATTCAACGAAAGTTCAAGTAAACTTCAAGTGGTCTCTCATTCGCGGAAAATGTCAATGAAATCGAAAGCGAGTGCCCGATGGGAGGGTGATCTGACACAGGGTCGCGGCCACCTTGACACCGCCAGTGGCGTGCTGCGCGGCACGCCCTATTCATACAAAACGCGATTCGAGCGTGAAAGCGGAACCAATCCCGAGGAACTGATTGCCGCCGCCCACGCGGGCTGCTTTTCGATGGCTTTGTCGATGATTTTGGGGCAAGGCGGCTTCGCAGTCAGCAAGATCGAAACCGAAGCGGAAGTGACACTCCAAAAGCAGGGCGATGGTTTTGCCATTACCCAAGTCCATTTGGAGGTTCAGGCGACCGTTCCCGGTGTAACGGCCGAAGATTTCCAGACTGCCGCTCATGAAGCCAAGACCGGTTGTCCAGTTTCAAAAGTGCTCAACGCCGAGATCACCATGGAAGCTCGATTGATCGATATTGGTTAATTGAATTCGACGATTCGGCAATATCCCCGTGCGATACTTAATTAATTGTGACAAAACGGCGTTAGCATCATGCTAATCAGTTCAAGCTACTGCGGCGTCGATGTCGATGTGTCCTCAGTGAGAAGTGACCTGCAAATGAGCATCGCGAGGGGCGCCCCATGGGTATTCGTATTGTATGTGTTGTCGTGCTACTCGTCGGTTTGACCGTCGGTTTGACCGGCTGTACACATGTCCAACTGCGTCGCAATACGATCAGGCAGTCAGCGACTCTCACCGACATTTACGAACAGCAAGTTCTCGATAATTTGGCGATGTTCGTCCACGATCAAGGTGCTTTGCCATTCTTTGCCTATCCCAATTCAGGAGGGTCAGACGTCAGCGATTCCTTGGGTGGCGATTGGACACTGGGTTTTGATCGCGCGGGATTTGCATCTGGGGGTTTGGGGCAGAACTCGGGACGAGATATGTCCGAGTCCTGGGTACTTACTCCGGTTTATGACCCACGGCGACTCGAACTGATGCGATGCGTTTACAAACAGGTCGTCGCAGACGCAGGTATTCGCGAATTAGACCAAACCAATGATGCGTGTGAGCTTCTACAACGTCAGTTCTACTTGGGAGCCGTCAACGGAATCTCGGTTCAAGAGTTCACTCAGCAGACAGGTCGCACCACACCGGCAAGCTTGAATCCCTGCCAATGGTTTGGGTACGGTTCGGAGCCTCCCAGCGGCCACGGTCCTTGCTGTCGGAGTGGCGAATATTGTGGAACTCACGTATGGGTGCTTCCGGGTGGAAGAGAAGAACTCTCCAAGCTGACCATGATCATTTTGGATTACGCATTCAACGTCTCCGCCATCTCGACGGAACCCAGCCAAGAAGTCGTTCTATACTTTGACAGCAACGGCCAGCCAACCACTGAAGATAAAGCCAATCGCGTCATTCGCCGCATCGAGTCGGTTCGCCAGGATGTCACTGAAACGTTTCAGCAATCGACATCAAGCAGCAACGGAGGCAACTCGTCCGTTCGAGTTCGAGCAATCGAGCTACCTCCAATCGCGCCTGCCGACACGAACACATTCAGTCCACAGAAATTAGACCTTCAGCTAAGGCTTCTCTCCCCTCGGTAGATTGATTTTGGATATGAGGATGGAGCCAACATTAGAATGTTGATTTTCTACCCTAATCTAACGAGGCAACGACTTCTCGGTTGGCCCGCGTCCCCAAGGATCGCCAGATTTTCCGGTCGATCGAATCGGTAATAAAATGACATGAACCGTCGACGAATCCGGTTTGCACGCCGCCCGTGTGATAGCTACGTGACGTGACCGCTGCGTAGGTCGGAGTCGTGATCGTTTTTCCTTCTCGCGAAGAATTGAAATCGACGTCGTACTGGGCACCGCCGGACGTGTAAAGGACCTTCGTATTCGGAGTGAATGCCGTCGTGAAGCCCGACTGGTGAGCACGAGAATCGGTCCACTCGGTGTGCCCCGAATTGACTTTGAAGTTTCCGCCGTAGCTCAAGACTTCCGTTGGCAACGATGGCGTTGCTACACCCAAGGTGGCGGGGTTGAGTGCGTCACGAAGGTATGGATTGAATGCCTTCACCTCGGCGAATGCCAGGGTACTGCTTGCTCCATCAAGGACGTCGCGGAAACCGGTTTTGCTGTTCGGAAATACCAAGCCAGTACCCGTCTTTTTGCTGACCGGATCATAGATAAACCATTCGCCCATGTTGACGCCGTAGCTCAGAGGGTAGTGAGCAAAATTCGGATCGGAAGCAGATGGATCGGGGCGAGATTGATCGTTGATTTCACTGGGGCACAGATAAGTCGGCACGCGAGTTCGTGCCACTTGACCTTGGGCGCTATAGGGCAAAGACCAATTGATCAAATTGGTTAAACCGGATTGCTCCAACTGTGGCAAAATCCTCGCTTGCAATGACCATGAATCGCTCGGTTGCAACCCGCGGTACAGCCCGCCAGCCGGAAACTGGTCGAAACTGCTGTGATAATTGTGCATGGCCAGCATTATCTGCTTCATATTATTGGAGCAACTCATGCGGCGTGCGGCCTCGCGGGCCGCCTGGACGGCGGGAAGCAGCAGACCGACCAGCACTCCGATGATCGCGATCACGACCAACAATTCGACCAGCGTGAACCCAGATTTTCTTGGTGAATCGACAGACATTTTACCTAACCTCAAGGGAGTGATGCTACTTTTGTTCGCCCACAGACTTTTGTTGGCGAACTTCATCCTCGCTGGCTAGGACCGCTAAGCAGGGGGCCCAATGGCTGGCTATCGATTTGATGCACATGAGAATCAATCTCATTAACGATCAAATTTATCGATGTGCCGCGTCAGTTACAACCCTCCCCAAAATAGTTTTTTGCATTGGCGTCACAAAAATTGCCAGTCATCTGCCGTATCGCACTCAGAATCGGCTCAGGCAACCTGTTTCGGCGACACTTTGGCTGGCCGAACTGTGCGTTCCATTGGTACGAACTTCAATCTCGCTTGCTCCCATGCCAGCAGTTTGTTGGAATCCGTACGATAGGTCCAACCGACGATCTCTAATTTCTTGTGCGCGATCGCGTTGGCGATGAATGGATGCGACATTAGGTTTGCCATCTGGACGAGAACGTTTTCTTCAACCACAGCGTCGAGGCGCTGGCGGTCATCGTGAATCGCATCGCGATCAAGCTCGGCGAGCCGATAGTCGACGTTGGTATGCGCCAACCATCGTTTCGTGTTTGGTTGAGGTGCAAGCCGAGTCGGATTGAGCAATTGCTCCATGACCGCACAGTCGGAGTGGCCGCAAACGATCACGCGAGCAATTCGTAAGAACGTCACCGCGTACTCAAGGGCGGCAACAATGCTCAAAGCTTCGTCGCCACCTAGTTTTTTGGTGTTATCAAGTCGCGATGCTTGAGGTGGCACGATGTTGCCAACGCTACGGAGGATATAGTAATCGTCCGGTTCGGATTGCGTCACAGTGTTCGGTGAAAACGAAGCATCCGAGCAGGTAACAAGAAGAGTCGCAGCATTCCGACGAAGATTTGCATCGTGAGTTCGGTCATTATTGGATGCGCGGTTGTCATCATGAAATCGTCCAATGAGTGGAGTGAGGTTTGGCATGACGTTGTCGATTCCTATACATTGCAAGTGGCGTGATGAGTCTAAATAGAATGATCCCAGGCTTGAGAGCATGCGGGCGTTAGTGACAACAGCCGTCTTTGCAACTCTCGTCGCTCGGGGCTGCAGCGATACGATCCGACGGGCTGGCTGGCG
>TARA_R110002073_G_scaffold148727_2_pt1 | contig 13649 bp, 17 predicted proteins | sample TARA_R110002073 | Tara Oceans TARA_R110002073 (sample SAMEA4397174) | marine metagenome | biome: Polar Biome; feature: [DCM] deep chlorophyll maximum layer (ENVO:01000326); material: water (ENVO:00002006), including particulate matter (ENVO:01000060) such as... | depth 40 m
TCCTACGCCAACTGAAGTGCCTGTTCCTACTCCAACTTTAATTCCAGAGCCTACGCCAGTTCCTCCAACACCGTCTCCAGAACCAGAGCCAACGCCAATAGAGCAACCTACCGTTATTCCTCAACCTGAACCTTCTCCTGAACCTTCTCCTGAGCCTGAGCTAGAAGAACCAGAACCGCTACCAACCCCACAATTATTAGAGGAAACCCCCACACCAGAAGAAGTATTGTTAGAAGAGATAGATGAACCCCCAGTGCAAGAAGTATGGCAACCGTCACCAACGATAACAAGCACAGAGGAAGAAGAAGAATCGGCATATGAAGATTATATCAGTTTTGAAGACATAGATTGGGAAGAATACGATTTTAATGATTTGCCTGAAATTGTATTTGAAGAAGATCCCTTTGTTTTAGAGGACTTTGAACAGTTTGAAGAGGGACAAGAAGAACTATTAATGGAAGAAGAAATTTTTGACGAGGAAATTGTTGATGAATATATACCAGAAGAAACTCAGACAGAGACGGAAGAAGAAACAACTTTTGTTGATGAAGGAGAACAAGAGGAACATTTTGAACTCACACCAGATGTGGGATTAGAAGAGCAAGACTTTGAAACATTAGAAATTGAGGATTTAGATGGCGAAACTTTGGTTGAAATATTACAAATCGAAAATGCTGCTGAAGAGTTTTTGGAAGAAGTAATAGAAGACAATCCAGATTTTTTTGAAGAAAGCAGCGAAGAAGAATTAGAACAAGTATTTATTGCAGCTCCAGAAATATTTAACGCTGCATCTGATGAGGTTAAAGAAGAATTTGAAGAGGAGATAAACATATTTGCTGGAGGATTTGAAGATTACCAGGCAGAAGATAGCACAATTACTGTTGCTGAGCGTCGTGTTGTTGTGACTGCGACAGCTATTAGCGCTGTTGCTGCTGCGAGGCCGATGGTTCGGCCTTCGTCAGCGCCTACTGCGGGGGGACCATCTGTTCCACAAAAGGGGAGGAGAAATAGAAGATGAAAGATTTTTTTAAAAAGATATTTTTTGAAACAAGTGCACTGTCTTGGACTATTGGAGGTACAGGGTTAGTGCTTATTACCTTGTCTGGCGAAACTCGTCAGATGGGAATTTACATATCTGTTGCCAGTTTTGTATTTCACATGATTGGTGTACTGTTAGAGAAAGAAGATTAATATGAATCCAGGGTTACATACTTTTTTGAATACGTGTCTGCGTATTCTGAGCGTGTTTGGTATCCAATGTATGGCTATTATTGGGGGAGCATCTATGATAGGAGACATTCCTGTCTATAAAGCTGCGATACTTAGTGGTGTCGCTGCTGTTGCTCAAGTTTTGCAAAAATTGGCTATAGCTTTTGCCGACGATGGCATTTTAAGCAAAGAAGAGTTAGACTCTGCATTTAATGGAAGTTCTAACGAATAGGAGGGCCATTGAACCACATGACTGCTGATTTCCTAGTTCCTTTTGTAATAGGTGTTATCCTATGTTTTATGAAGCTTGGAAAAATTATTGCAGATCCTCGTGGGGCACGTTCAAGGAACGTGTGGTGTTGTTCATGGAACAGGAGTTCTAATGTTCCACCTTCGTAATCTTCAGGGCAGCTCAAATTCACTGTTAAAGACAACTTTCGTACTAGCCCTGCTAACAGCGGGTTTGTTGTTTGGTTTAATGGCATTGGGTCGTCGGCTGTTCCGACCAGATGCTTTGCAGCGTAACGATCTTGATGGCCGTCAGTGTGCCAGTCGTATTCGTCGCCTTCTGCATAAACCGTGTACTGTATTGCTTCTGAACGAACTAAATCTAGCACCCACCCAGCGTCAATATTCGCAGTGTGGGCAAGCTCTTCGACCATTGCTACAGACATCTTATCGTCTACCCAACTTATTTGGGATGAACGTTTTAAAGGATCTTCACCAAAATGAAAGCCGTCTTTAGAATGGGCCTCGAACGATTCCTTGCCTTTCTTTTCCAAATAATCGCATTCTTTTCTCGTAAACGCGTTGGGCATGTACCAGTAATGATTTGTAAGCATGACGTATAGTGTAGCAGAACTACGGCAAGAAGCCGAGTGGAGGAAATGTTCTAAAAATGAAAAACATTTTTTGCAGAACTATTGGTATATAGCGCATCCTGCTCAAGGACGTATTTTATTTGATTTACGTAACGCTCAATCAGAAGCTTTAGAACATTGGGAAGATAACCGTTATTCGTTAACGTTAAAAGCACGACAGATAGGGTGGTCTACGCTTGTAGCTGCTCACCAGTTCTGGTTAGCGTTCTTTCATTCTGATCAAAACATTATTGATTTATCTCGTACTGAACGTGAAGCCGTGTTATTATTACGTAAAACTAAATACGGGTTTAAACATTTACCTATGTGGATGTTAGAACGTGGGCCTAAGTCGTTGATGGAACATCAGCAAAGAATGGGGTTTGATAATGGGTCGCAAATTACTTCTATGCCATCAGCGTCTGACCCAGCTCGTGGAGAGTCAGCATCGCTTATCGTCGTTGATGAATGGGCATTTCTCCCTAATCCTGAAGAGGCTTGGGCCTCGATTGAGCCTGTTGCCGATATTGGGGGTCGCATTATTGGCCTTTCCACTGCGAATGGTTCTGGGAATTTTTATCATCAGCTTTGGGTGGGCGCTACTACTGGTGCGAATAAGTTTGCATCTATGTTTTTTCCTTGGTCGGCGACTGAGGATAGGGGTGATGCGTGGTATCAAGAAAAAATAGAAAGCATGTTGCCTTGGCAGCTTGCACAAGAATATCCTACTACGCCTGAAGAGGCGTTTGTTAAGTCAGGTAACCCTGTGTTTGATTTAACTATTTTGCAAGAAATGGACCGTCACACAATTCATGGTCAAATAGGAGACATGTGGCGTAATGGTAGCCATGTAGAATTTAGGTACCAATGAGTTTAGAAGTATGGGAAGAACCAGACCCAACGTCAGCGTATGTGATGGGTATAGACACTGCTGAGGGATTAAAGCATGGGGATTACTCTTGCATTCAAGTTTTGTCTGTCGGAACGGGAGAACAGGTGGCTATATGGCATGGCCATATTGCACCTGACTTGTTAGCTGAAGAAGTACACGCTGTAGGTCTTTGGTATCGTGATGCTCTTTGTTGCGTAGAATCTAACAACCATGGTCTTACAACTATTACTGAATTACGACATCTTGGTTATCCTAACCTGTTTAGACGTAGACAATTAAATAATGTTAATAACAGGATTGGTCAAGAGTACGGTTGGAAAACAACTAGAACGTCTAAACCGTTAATGATTGACGATTTAAGTTCGGCTCTTAGGAATTGGGAGTTGCAAATAAATGATAGACATACGGTTGCTGAGTTAAGAACTTTTACTCGCAATGAACGGGGTTCTATGTCTGGTTCTCCGTATGATGACCGTGTTATGGCTCTTGCGTTAGCTAACCAAATGAGAAAATATGCTTATGAACCTGAGTACGCTACAAAGGTAGATGACTATTGGACTGTGGACTGGTTTGCTCGTTTGGGTGATGATACGCCAAGGGAGAATCCGCTTCAATTAGGGTTGCATAATGTTCGTGGGACACTGTAAGTTGTTTATAGAGCATAAATGTATACATGGAAGGTGCTTTAATGGCTAAAAATTTTGTTTCGCACACAAGTGCATCGCAAACAGTAGATGGTAAGACAGGCAAAAACAACAAAATGGAACGTGGTTCCAGCGTTGTTGCTAACCCTATCTGGGAACCAGGTGGACCTAATAGCCCCAAACAACGTTTTGAATCGCCAGAATATGCGAATCAAACAGGGGACTATGGGCAAACAGGAGTTCGTGAGACTCCTGAAAACCAGCATGGTATTTCAGGTGATGTTGAGCCTGCTCATGCACAACCTAATTATAAAGGTCACGACGCTGGCTAATGGCTGTCCTACATGATGGGGCAACTTACATAGAGTTTGTAGATTACGTAACTACTCGACGTGGTGAGTTACCCGAAAATGAACTTGAAGATCTTTGGAGCTGGCATTGTAAATTGCAATCGTTGACTTTTGATACTAAAAAAGGTTTTAAAGCGATGGCATATTCAGCCGACGAACAAGATTTAACTAATCGTGAACGCGAACAAAAAGTAGTTGCTGAAGCGAAAGCACAAGGCAGAAATATAGAAAGGGTCTAGTGTGGTTAAAAAAACACGTCTAGAAATTTTAAAAGACTCACAAGAGCGTATACGTAAATGTGAACAATGGCGTGAATCAGAAAACCTTGACCGTACTTGGCGTAGGCTTAACGACCTTTATCGTGGCAAGCATTGGCCTTCAACTACTGTTAATAATCAGGATCTTATTGCAGTTAATTTAGCGTTTTCAACAATAAACGTTATAGCTCCTTCTGTAGCTGTAAATTATCCTAAAGTAGTGGTGCAAGCAAACAATGTAGAAGACAGAGATAAAGCAATATTTGTTGAAGCTATAATTAATCATCTTTGGCGACATCACGACTTTAGAACGCCTTTTAGGCGTTCAGTTAAAGATTTTCTTATTTACGGTCACGGTTGGGTTAAAGTTGGTTGGAAATTTGTTGAGCAAGAACAAAGCATTAGCGAAAACGAACGTGAAGATTTATTAGGTCAAGCTTTTGCAGAAGCAGATGCTTTTGCAGAAACAGATCCTGGAATGGCTGGTGACCTTCCAACAGATAACGACATTATTGCTAACTTGGCAGAAACAGTAATGCGTGTTGTAGAAGATCAACCTTTTGTAGAACGAGTAAGCCCTTTCGATGTGTTTGTTGATCCTGAAGCTACTTGTATGGAAGATGCTAAATGGATAGCTCAAAAAATAGTTCGTCCTTTAGAAATGGCGCAAAAAGATAAACGATATAAACCTTCTGCTCGCAAACGTCTATCAGCGTCTACTTCGTATAATCTTTATGACAACGCAAGTTACACAGAAGATAAAAGCCAGTATGTAGATGAACGTGTTACCATTTGGGAATTTTATGACATTGCAAATAACACTATTTCAGTATACGCAGATAACGGTGACGAGTTTCTTATAGATCCTGTTGCTATGCCATATGCGTATGGGCAACCTTTCATAATGTTACGAAATTATGACGTTCCTGACCATTTTTATCCTATAGGCGATCTAGAAGCTATTGAACCGTTACAACTTGAGTTAGATAAAACTCGTAGTCAGTTGATGAACGATAGGAAACGTTATGCACGTAAATACTTGTATCACGAAAGATCTTTTGGGCCTGAAGGCCGTGAGGCGTTAGAATCAGATGAAGATGGTCGTCTTGTGCCTGTTGTTGATGAGAATAAACCACTTAGTGAAGTGGTTATGCCAATGCCACAAATCCCGTTATCTCCTGAAATTTACAATTATTCAAACATAATTGAAGATGACATTAATACTGTTTCTGGTATATCTGAGTATGCTCGTGGCGCTATGCCAGAGATACGTCGCACAGCGACAGAAGCTTCTATCGTTGCTGACGCTCAAAATGCTAGATCGGCAGACAAATTAGCTATTATCGAATTGTCTATCTCCTTGCTTGCAAGACGAGTTATACAGTTAATGCAACAGTTTATGACTGGTGAACAAATAGCAAGAATGAACGTTAAAGGCGGTGAAACCTTGTGGATACCGTATTCTCGTGAAGAAATTGTTGGAGAGTACGATTTTAGTGTTCAAGCTGGTTCTACACAGCCTATGAATGAAACAATACGTAAACAGCAAGCTATTTCTTTAATGAACGCTGTTGCTCCTTTGATTGGGACTGTTATTGATCCTACAGCTATAGCTATGCACGTTCTTGAATCAGGGTTTGGTATTAAAGACCCTGAAAAGTTTTTAGCGCCTCAGGCTCCTCCTCCGCCTCCTGAAATGGGAGCGGAACAAGGAGCGACAGGTGCTCAACCTCCTATGGGCCAACCTCCTATGGGCGCTCCTAATATGGGGAATGCGCCAATGCCTCCTCCCCCTGATATGGGTGCTTTTGCTCCTACTGGCGGAGTGCCTCCAGAGCTGCTGGCACAACTCCAAGGCCAGATGGGTATGGAATTGCCTTCCCTTTAATGGGACACTGTGTTTAACTTATAGGAACACCTTATTAGTTAAGACTCCAAGGAGGGCATTGTGCCTGAAGAAACAGAAGCCATAGAATCCACTGAATCAGTGGACAGTCTTGAAACTTCAACAGAAGTTACACAGGAACCTGGATATGTCGTTAAAATTGACGGCGAAGAACAACAGGTCAGTCTCGAAGAACTTCAAAATGGTTATCAGCGTCAAGCAGATTATACTCGCAAGACGCAAGAGATAGCGGTTGAACGGGAACGTTTGCAACAAGCAGAAGCAATAGTGTCAGCGTTGGAAAATGATCCAGCGGGGACTTTAGAAACTTTACATCGTTCATTTAACGTAGAAACATCTACAAGTAATCAAAATGAAGATTTAGATTACGAAGCAGACCCTACGGAAAATAGGATTGTACAGTTAGAAAGCAAAATTGCCAAGCAAGAGCAAGTGCAACGAGTTCAACAAGTAGAGCGTGAAGTAGATACTTTACAAGAAAAATATGGAGATTTTGACAGACAAGAACTGTTGAACCATGCGTTAAAAAATAATATACCCAACCTTGAGGCTGCGTATACGCATTTGCGTTTTAATGATGTTAAATCCACAGCGGATAAACTTTCGCAAGAACAGGAAATAACTAGTAAAAAACGTGACGCATCAATAGTCACTGCTGGAGGGTCAACCCAGTCGGGAACCCAACCTGAACCAACTCCTGAAGTTTCTTCACTTAGAGAAGCTTTTGCTTTAGCAAAAAAACAATTAACCTCTTAATAAGGAGAAAGACAATATGGCTGCTGGAAACAGTAACTTTGATGAAATTCTTTCGACTACCTTAAAGAATTATGTACCGAAATTAACTGACAACATTTTTAGCGCTAGGCCCCTGTTCTATGCGTTAACAAATGGTCAGACAATTCGGCGTATTTCAGGTGGCGCAAAGATTGTAGTTCCAATAATTTATGGTACAAACTCAACCGCTGGTTCTTATGCTGGTTCAGATACTATTGCTACGACTGCTCAGACAGGCATTTCTGCTGCTGAGTACGACTGGAGACAGTATGCTGCTACAGTAACGATTAGTGGTATTGAGGAAGCTAAAAACAACGGCGAAGCACAGATCATTGATCTGTTGGAAGGTAAAATCTTCCAAACGCAAGAAACCATTATTGAAAACCTTAACACGATGCTTTTCGGTAACTCCACTGGTAACAGTGGCAAGGACTGGATGGGGCTTGCAGCTCTTATCGGTTTAGGCAATGATGATGGTACTGCTGCGCTTGCAGGAATTGACGCTACTGATGGAGATAACACATGGTGGAGATCATCTGTTACTAATCAGGGTGGTGCTCTAACCGTTGCAGCAATGGCTACACTTTATAACAACGTGTCAGTTGGTAATGACCAACCTACAATATGTATAACTGGACAAGCACAATACGAAGCTTATGAAGCTTTGCTAGATCAGAACATTCGGTACACAGATACTGATATGGCTGACGGTGGATTCCAGAACCTATTGTTCAAAGGTTGCCCAATAACCTTTGATGACACATTAGCTGGTGAAGGAAAACTTTACTTCCTTAACACCAAGTACCTACAACTAGTCGCACACAGCGATGTTTGGTTTAAGCCAACACCGTTTGTACGACCAACTAACCAAGACTCTGTGTTCTCACAGATCCTTTGTTACGGTAACTTGACTACGAGCAACCGCTCCCGTCAGGGCTACATGTACGGTATCACACCAGCATAATAGGAGACTAATGGGTAGAGCTTCAGCTAACGCATACAAATCAGGTTCTAGACCTTACGGTCAACCTGCTACTAGTACAGCATTTCGAGATAGTACCCCACGCCCACAAGGTGTAGGACCTTCACGAAACGTTCACCAAGTAGCTAACATTAATGCGGTATCTCCTGAAGTATCCCCTGAAGTATCCAAATGCAAGTCACTGACCCGCAGTGGGGAAGCCTGTAAAGGGCGACCTCCTGCGGGAAGTGATCTGTGTAATTTCCATAAGGAATAAACATGCAAATACAAGAAATGAGATCTTACATCAGAGGACTACTTGATATAGATTCTACAGACATTTCTGACGATATTCTTAATCGTTTCATAGGTGAAGGTTACGACCAAGTTGTTTACTCTGAAAAACGTTGGCCTTTCTATGAGGTTGAACAAACATTTACGACTGTTGATGGCACTAAAGATTACGATTTAAAAACTGACGGTACGATATTTACGATAGGTTTGAGAGACGTAGCTTCTTTAAGAACAGAAGATCATGTTTTGACATACATTGGTCGAGATGATGGCGATGTTGTCTATCCTCTTAATTCTGGAGGCAACGGAGATGTTTGGTACTTTTCGATGTGGGCTGAGAAAGTTCGCTTGTACCCTACGCCTGGTTCTGGTCAAACAATTCATGTTCGTGGGTATCAGAAACCTACTGCTTTTGGCGTAGGTAGTGTTGATGGTACGTCTCCTTCTGATTTTCCTGATCCTTTTCATGTGCTTTTTCCAACGTATGCTGCTGCTAGAGCTTATGAGCAGCAGGAAGATCCAGGAATGGCGCAACAGTATTACTCTATTTTTGCTAGAGAGTTAGACAATTTGCGGGCAAGATATATTGATGTTCCTACACCACAACCGCTTATTTTAAATAACAGAAACACTTCACGCTGGCGCTCACAATCTTACATGTCTAACCGTTTGCGTTATAGCTGGGAGTAGCCGATGGCTAAGCAAGGCTATAAAACAGAAACTTTAGAAGACTTTACTGGTGGTTTAAACTTTAGAACTGACCAGTTTAATTTAGCCCCTAATGAATCTCCTGACCTGTTGAATGTTACTGTTGATCCTCGTGGTGGAGTTAAACTTAGAAATGGTGTAACTGCTTTAAACTCAAGTGCTTTAGGCGCTGATGTGGAAGGTCTCGCTTCGTTCTTTACGGATGGCGGAACCTCCCAGATTATCGCTAACCATGGCACTGCTGTAGTTTACGGAACAGGCAGTAACTTTAGTGTAATGAGTGGTCAGACAGCTAGAACTGCTGACACTCGTTTATATGGCATGACTATGAATAACATTTTTTACGGTGTGTCTGGTGATAAAGTTTCGTTTAAATGGACTGGCAGTGGATCTGGAAGTGACAGAGGAACTGATACAGACGGGACTGATGGTAACTTTCCTATTGCACAGTATGTAACTTTTTGGAACAACTTTGCATGGGTTGGCAAAACACGAGAACCTACTACGTATCATAACTCTAGGGTTCGTTGGTCTAACGCTAATCAAGCTGAAAAATGGACTGCAACAGATTACGTTGATGTAGACATTGGAGAAAAAGGCGATGTTATAACAGGCTTAGTTCCTTTAGCTGACCGAATGTTGATTTTTAAGAACAACAGCGTTCACGCTATTTACGGTTTTGATTCTGATTCGTTTCAATTAATGACGTTATCTCGTGATTTAGGTTCTATCGCTTTGTCTACCCCTGTGTCTACTCCATATGGTGTGTTCTTTTGGCATGACCGAGCTGGCGTTTATTTGTACGATGGCGAAAAATTTGTTGATGTGTTTTCTAAGATACGTCCTGCTATTGACAATGGGAGGATTAGTTTTGCTAGTCCTCCTCAGTTAGCTTGGTTTGAAACTCGTTTATATCTTTCGTTAGACATGTTGGAATATTATGCTGATGGTACGCAAGCTACTAAAAGACATGTATTGGTTTACGATCCAAGCATACTAGCTTGGTCGTTGAGCGATATTGATGCTGTTGCATTGCATGTTCATACTCCTCCTGGCGGTTTGCCGTTGTTGTTGGGAGCTTGTGAAGCTAACACTGGCCGTGTAATTAAGTTAGAACAATCTAATCCTACTGATGCGTATGATGCTTCTTCTGCTGTTCGTATAGATTCTTATTTTACTACGCCGTGGTTGTCTGGTAAAAACCCTGTTGTTAAAAAACGTTGGGGTCGGCCTCAAGTTGTTTTAGATGCTGCTTCTTCTTTGACGATGGCTGTTGATGTTTATACTGATTATGATAAAGCTTCGTCTCGCAAAACGGTAGATATTAATATTGAAGGTCGTGAATCTACATCTGTTTGGAATACAGCTACTTGGGGTAATGCTGATGGAACTCAGCATACTGCGCCGTTAGGTATTTGGGCTGCTGAAGCTGCGAATAGCATTACGGATGTTATTCGCGTGCAAAGTCTTGGTAACGCTAAGTCTGTTGCGTTAAAGGTTAATGGTCCTTCTGAATCTAGCAATTGGGAAATTAATGGAATTATGTTTACGTATAAACCAAGGAGATTACGGTAATGGCTCTTTCAGTCAATGATTTTACGGCAGGAACGGCTATTACTGCTTCTGCGATGAATGCTAACTTTGCGAGTATTGAGAACTATGTTAATAGTTCGCCTGGTATGGCTGCGCTTACTGGCGCTACGTTTAGTGGTTTAGTTACTGCTAATGGTGGGTTAACTGCTGGTGGTACGTTGTCTTTTACAGGGGCTGCGGTTTTTACTAGCACAGTCTATGTAGGAGTAGACGGGACAGGCCACGACGTGATTCTGTACGGCGATACGAGTGGCGATTATATGTCTTGGGATGCTGACACTAATAAGTTAATTATTGTTGGTACAGCATCAACGACAGCGCTTGATGTGCAGGAAGGTAACGTTGTTATAGACGATAATCTTACTGTTACTAATGGTGCTTTTACTGTCACTAATGGTGCTTCTAGCATTAAGAATCTTGCGTTTACTGGGACTCTTTCAGGCACAAACTCTGTTCCTAGAGTAGCTTACAACGCTGGTGGTGTAGCAACGGTAGCTAGTAATCAGTTGGATGCTAACCCGACGCTTTTTGTTTGTCCTGCTGCTGTCGCTCCAAACGCTCTCGCTGCTGGCGATATTTGGTTTGCGCTCTAATGGCAGCTCTTAAGATAGCCAGTGGAACTGGCACAGGTAACTGGGTTGTAATCCCTAACGGTGCTACCGTTAAAGTAGCTAGTGGAACTGGTACAGGTAGTTGGGCTACTGTAACTAGAATTTATGTAGCTACTGATACTGGCACAGGCGACTGGGAAGAAATTTGGGCTAATGCCTAAGGATATCCAGTACACCAAATTATTGGGACCACAAGTCGAGATAGCTATGACTAATGGCCCTGATTATGAGGGAACGTATGCTGGTGGAACAACATACGCTGCGGGCGATGTTGTAACGTACAGTAATTCTTCGTATATTGCTAGACAAGCTACGACAGGTAACACTCCTGGTGATACAACTTATTGGCAGACGTTAGCTTCTCAGGGTTCATCTGGTGGAGCAGGCCCTACTGGGCCAAGTGGACCTACAGGTCCTACTGGCCCATCTGGTGGAGCTGGTCCTACAGGACCCACAGGGCCAGCAGGGCCTCCTGGTCCTGGTGGTACTGGACCTCCTGGACCTACAGGCCCTACTGGGCCAAACGGTCCAACGGGACCTACAGGACCTTCAGGTCCAACTGGTCCTACAGGACCAACTGGTACTGCTGGTAAAACAGTTTTAAATGGTTCAGGAGATCCTTCTGGACCGACTGGTGCAGATGGCGATTTTTATATTCAAACTACTGATAATGAAATCTTTGGTCCTAAAGCGAGTGGGTCATGGCCTTCTGGCGTTTCTTTAGTTGGACCTAGTGGTGGTACTGGGCCTACAGGCCCGACAGGACCTACAGGGCCAACAGGTCCTTCTGGTACAGGGCCACCTGGACCTACAGGGCCTACGGGTCCCACTGGTGGTGCTGGTCCTCCTGGTCCAGCAGGTCCTACTGGACCGACTGGCCCCACTGGTCCGACAGGACCAAATGGTCCAACTGGTACTGCTGGTAAAACAATTCTTAATGGATCTGGTGATCCGTCTGGCCCTACTGGGGTTGATGGAGATTTCTATATCCAAACTACAGACAACGAAATTTTTGGGCCTAGATCTAGTGGTTCTTGGGGATCAGCAACGTCTTTGGTTGGGCCTGCTGGTGGCACAGGACCTACAGGTCCGACAGGTCCGACAGGTCCTACAGGTGGTGCTGGCCCTCCTGGCCCTAATGGCCCTAATGGGCCTACAGGTCCAACAGGACCAACTGGTCCCACAGGTCCGACTGGGCCTACAGGTCCTACAGGTACTCCTGCTGGATCTAACACGCAAGTCCAGTACAACAATTCTGGTTCTTTTGGTGGTTCAGCAAACTTTACTTTTGACGGTTCTGACGCTGTTCTTAAATCAACTTTAACAGTAGGGGTAAGCGATACAGGCCATGACGTAAAATTCTATGGCGATACAGCTACAAATGGTTACATGCTATGGGATCAGTCAACAGATGATCTTGTCTTTGGGTCAGCTTCTAAAGTTGGGATTGGTTCTACAACTCCAGTCACAGCTATAGAAATTGCTTCAGACGATGATTTAACTGATTTCACGTCTGCTAACCGTGGAGCGGTTACGTTAACGAACACTGACCACACTACGAACGACTATGTAGCTTTAGATTTTCGTTACTCAACGGGAACTACTGCGCCTAGCGCTCGTATAGCTGCCAAGATGACAGGCGGTGGATCTGAGCTAGTCTTAGGCACGTCGAACACGTATGGTGGGGTCACTAACGAAGCGATTGTGATAAGTAACGTAGGAGCAGTAGCTGTAGCAGGAGCATTATCTAAAGGCTCAGGCACTTTCGATATTGCTCATCCTGTTAAAAGCGCTCCATGGCGTTTGCGTCATAGTTTCATTGAAGGACCTAAAGCTGATTTGATTTATAGAGGAACTGCGACTATTCCTTCAGGAGGATCAATCAATATTGATCTAGATGCAGATTCTGGTATGACTGATGGAACGTGGGAAGCTTTAAACCAAGATCCTTGGTCGATAGTTTCATCGTCAGGTAACGCTGTCTTGTGGAGTTTTTCTGGGAAAACGTTGACGATCACTGCTCCTGTTGGAGCTGTGTGTCAATGGATAGTTATAGGAGAGCGCAAAGACCAAACTGTTATTGATTGGGATGCTACTGACGCTGACGGGCATTTGATTACTGAATACGACCCAACGCCTGATGAGGAACTACATTTAGATGTTGTGTAAATCTATTAAAGGATACGTAAATGATAGCCGATGAAATACCACAAGAAACCATATTACAAGAGATACAAGCACGTTACCCACAGGAGTTTTTGATTTCTGTGCAAGCTGTGCGTATATCTGCGCTGTTAAACCACATGAAAGAATGTGAATGTCAGCATTGTAGGGGCCATGCTGGGACAATAGAAGGTTAATATAGGAGCATTTATGTCATTTCCAGTAACAGGTTATCAAGATATAGCAGCGTCTGCTATGGGAGGCAACGCTTCTCAAACAGCCCCAACCTATCAACAAGCAGGTTGGAAGACTGTACGTCAACTGGGTACAAACCAATATGGTCGAGATCAGATGAACAGAGACTGGGCTAGAACGCAAGGAAATTACGGACGGCAGATGGAACGTACTGCTCGTAGTTTGCCTGGCC
>TARA_R110002073_G_scaffold26256_8_pt1 | contig 13646 bp, 12 predicted proteins | sample TARA_R110002073 | Tara Oceans TARA_R110002073 (sample SAMEA4397174) | marine metagenome | biome: Polar Biome; feature: [DCM] deep chlorophyll maximum layer (ENVO:01000326); material: water (ENVO:00002006), including particulate matter (ENVO:01000060) such as... | depth 40 m
CATATCGCCCATCAGAAGTTCACTTCCGCTCCGGCACGTCGAGCTTCTCGGTGAACTCGCGCCAGGCGGTCTGCAACTCGTACCAATCGACGGTTCCGAAGGCCGCTTCGAGCGCCGCCTCACGTGCCTTGCGTTTGGCCGGCTCGCGTTTCAACGGCGGGACGTCCTCGCCCAGCTTCGCCAGCTCTTCCGCGTACGACGACTTCAACGTGTTGAAGTAGGTCGGCAGGATCGCGCTCCATTCCTTGTTGTTCTCGACGGCGGGCGCGGTGTTGAGGAAGTAGATCAGCGACCAGCCCTGGGCGTAGTTCGGTCCGCCGTTCGCGTAGTACTGACGTTGCGTGTAGCTGACGAGGTCCTTCAGCGGAACCCAGTCGCGTTTCACTTGACCCCGTTCGACAGCCTGCTGGATGTAGCCCGCGCGCCACGGGTTGACGCCGATCTTGCGGACCTTGCCGCGCTGGATGTCCGAACCGGAGAAGTAGTCGCCGTAACCCTCGTTGAACCACGAATGCGGGGACAACTCGCCCGTGGAGTAGAAGATGTACTGATGGAACGCCTCGTGGTAGAGCACCACGAACGTGTCCGAATCGTCGGGGCGCTGCCCTCTCTCCTGGGTCGCCGCGTCGTAGAGCACGAGTTCTTCGGTGACGTAATTCCAATAGCCCGCCGATTGCGGCATGCCACCGTACGACATGTATTCCGCCTGATCCTTGCAGATGCGCACGGTCGAAACGGCGGTGAACTCCTCGCTGGGCGGGAAGCGCTCGATGTACTCGAGACGCATCGCCTCGATGTCACGCATGATGCGGCGTAACAACGGCTCGTCCGGCGTGTTGAACACGAAGATGTAGTTGTCGCTGTCCTCGGCCTGCCACGGATCGACCAGGGCTTCGCGCACCTGAATGCGATACTCCGGATGGGAATGGCGGCTTTGTTTGTAGTGACGCTCCCACTTGCGCGCCGCGTATTCATCTTCTTCGGGCTCGGCGAGCTTCAGCTTCTGGGCACCCTTGCGCCACAGCTTGACCTCGTCCTCGTAGTCGTCGACGTGGCAGTAGCCGAACATCGCGACCGTTTGGAAATCGTCCTCGACGACGTATGCGAAACCCTTGATGACGGCACTGTTCTCGGTCGTGACGCGGTACTCGCTCGTCCTGTAGCCCCGCGTCCGCTTGCCATCGCCGATGCGTTTGGCTTCCCAGCCGTTCCCGATCGCGAGGCGCAACCAGCTATCGAAGCCGGTGATGCGTTTCGACTTGACCGTGGTCTTCTCGCCCGCCTTCTTGGGCTCGTCCTTCTTGGGTTTCGGAACGATGATCAAGCGCAACTCCGGCAGGAACCGCGTGTGATCGGCTCGCTTGTCGTCCGGATCCGGCGCCTCCTCCTTCCAGTAGAGGCGAATCCACTTCTCACCGGGCTGAACCGGTATCGGCTCGTAGTCCCGCGGCCGCTCGAGCGAGATCACCCCCATTTCGGGGTGCTTCTCCTTCTTGTATTGGGCAGAGGCGGGCGAGGCCGCGACGAGCGCGGTGGCGATCAAACACAGAGCGATGTGGATCCGACGCATGGTCGGAGGTTATCCGACCTGGCTCAGATCTGCACGCCGAGCGGCTTGATCGCGATCAAACCGAACACCATCGACCCCACGACGAACGCAAGAAGTACGCCCAGCGGCCCCCCCATGGGAAACCACGGCGGGCTGCTCTCGGGATACGACTGCAGCGCGATCCGTTGGAACGACGTGCCGCTGAGCGAATCCTCGGCCGGCCAGAGCATCACGTCGAGCAGCGAGCTGACGAGCTCGCCCTGCATCTGACGACCGCGATGTTCGTCGCCGACATAGAGCATTTTGGTCACGGCATCGTCGCCGACCGCGATCTGGATCTCGTACGTGCCGGCAACTTGCGGGAGGAGCTCGACGAAGACGCGACCTTGTCCGGGACTGCGCACGATCGGAGACGCCTGGCTCACGCCCTCGGGCAGATCGATCGAGACATCGGCTGCCGAGGACTTCTGGTCCTCGTTCAGTTCGATGACCAGCTCGATGCCCTGGCCCGCCAGACCCGGCTCCTGGATCGGCATCGGATCGAACCCGTAGCGCGTCACCATCTGCGCCGCGACGATCACGAACGGGATCGACAGCGGGATGAACGGACCGAAGTTCAGCGCCAGGTATTGAACGTTGCGCAGCAGTACCTTGCAGATCGCCTTCGAGACCAACACCAGATCGTTCTGGTAGATCCGAATCTCGATCATGTGCCCCTTGATCTTCCCCTTGGTGGCGGTGATGCCCGCTTGCCAGGAGATGCGCTTGAACACCACGAGCGCCAGCACGCCGAACACGCCGCTGAGCGTATAGACGGCGAAGCCCTCACCCACCGCCTCGAGGGGCGTGAGCAAGACGTCGAACAAGCTGTTCATCGCGCTGTTGATCGCGTTCATGGGCCGGTTGCCGTGCGGTGCAGCCGGAGGGATCCGGGGTGAGTCTCGGCGCGGCCCCTCATGCGGATGGTTCCGCGGCCACGCCGAAGTGGGCTACGAGATGTAGCCGAGCCCGCGAAGCTTCTCGGTGATGTCGTCGTCCGAGGAAGCTTCCTCGAACTGCGCGATCTCGCGCTCTAGGACGTGGTGAACGAATTCTTCGGCCGAGGCGTAGCCCGCCACTTCCGAGATTTGCTTGATGCGATCGAGGAGATCCTTATCGACCTTGATCTTGTTGCCGCCGCCGAACATGACTGGATGGGGTGAGGTTCTAGAGGAGAGGGATATCAGGGACGCGACGCGAGAACGGGCTGCCCGACCATGCCTTGGTCGGGATCGACGCCGTAGAAGCGCAACAGGCTGACCGTCAGGTCCTCCAGCCGCGGATCGTCGGCGGTGATGTCCAGATTCGAGATCAGCACGCCCTTCACCAATCTGGGATCGATGAGATGGCTGCCGTTGAAGGACTTGCCGTCGTCGTTGTCAGCGAGCACGAACGACTCGATCTTGCCCAGGGAGGCTTCATCGGAGTTGCCGTACCCCGCATTGTACCCCACGAGGATTTCGGGGGCTTCGCCGAGGCGCTCCCCCTCGTAGACGTCTTGGGCGAGGTCCGCGCTGGTCACGACGGTGGTCTCGCCGTCTCGGATCGCGAGCAACTTGGCTGCGATCTCGGCCGTGAGCGCATCGGCTGCGGCGCCGGGCTCGACGATACCAAGGGACTCGCGACCCTTACGGTTCAGGTAGAGCCCGTTGAAGCCCATGCCGTAGGCGCGGCTCTTGGACCAATCGATTTTGCCGGCGGCGGTGTGGAGGTCGAGTTCCTTACCGGGCTCGGGCAACGCGACGCCGTCGTTCAGCACCAGGTAGCCCTCGTCCAACAGCCAGCGGTTCAGCGAGAACTTGCGGCGCAGCGGCGCGAAGCCGTGGTCGCTCATCACGACGATCGGCGTGTCCATGCCGACGCGCTCGCGGATCTTCCCGAGGATGGGGTCCATCTTCAGGTAGAGGTCGGTGACCACATCCTTCCACTGGCTGCCCTCGCGGCCGGACCACCACGTGCTGCTCTCGTTCGCAATCTTCGGGTCGTACGCGGGATGCTCGGGGTCGCCGTGACGCCACATCATGTGCATCGACAGGTCGACGGACGAGTAATAGAAGAACAGCAAGCCGCCGTCATCGTCCTCGAGGTAACGGTCGAGTGCGAAGTCGAGCATGCGCCCGCGCTCCTCGTAGACGAGTTGCGCTTGGCGCATGAACTCCTGGTCCGTGATCATGCGGCTCTTCAGCCCGTTCACGTCCTCGGCCATACCTTGGGTGTAGTACAAGCCGATCGTCTCGGCCAAGGTCGTCGCCGCGTCGGTCGGGTTCGAGACCGGATTCAGCGGGTTCATCGGATCGACGTTCACCGGCGAGGCGTAGAGCACCAGCTCGGGCGTCACGCTGCGCAGGTAGAAGCGAACGATGCCGCTGACGTCCTGCAAGCCCGCGGGCAAGAGCGAGAAGTTGACCGGGACGAAGGTGCTCCACTGGCCGGGTTCGAGGACGATGACGTCGCCACCGTCGACCTGGACCGCGACGGCGTTCGCGTCCTCGTCGACGAAGATGTCGAGGGGTGCGGTGGCGCGTTCCGTGATCGATACTGTGTGTTCGTTGTTGTCGGAGTCGGTCTCCTTGCGCGTCTTCGGCTCGACGAACGCATTGTCCAACCCGAAGATCTTGGTCTTCGCCACGCCGCGCGAAACGGTCACGTCGATGACCTTCTTCTTGCCGACCAGATGTGCGGGACGGTTGGTCGTGTACAGCGTCGATTCGCCGTACGCGCTGTCGATCGCGGGCGTCCCCATGCCCGAGAACGCCCAGCCGCGCCCGGTCTCGACCGGGAAGTTGATCGGCATGCGCCAGATGTCCGAGTCGATGCCCTGGTCGCCGAGCCTCGTCCAGAACGCCTGACCGGTGCGGTTCGAATCGCCGCCCGAAGCGCTCGGGAAACGGTACTTGCCGGGCAGCCAGTAGTAGGAGTTGTGCCCTTCCGTGACGGTCGACGGGATGACGCCGTACGACTCCTTCGAGCTGTGCAGGAAGTCGAAGATGCCGTGGCCGCCGGGGTTGCGACCGGTGATGAAGTTCGACCAGGCGACGGGACTCTGCGGAGGCGTCGACGTGCCCAATTCGCGCACGCCGTCGGCCTCGGCCGCGAGCGCGCGGAAGTGCTTCATCCCTTCCGGATGTTCCTCCATGACCGCGCGCAGGATGTCGGGATCCATGCCGTCGATGCCCAGCACGACGATGCGCGGATGGGCCACGTCCTGGGGCGCGGTTCGGCGCACCGGCTTCTTGGGCAACGCGATGACGAACATCGCGGCGAGCACGGCGAGTGCGGGGTAGGCGGTCCAGCGCGGAAGCATCAGACGTTCTCCTTGGGCACGACTTCACGCTCGGGGACGGGGTTCGCGTTCCGGTCGAAGCCGGGCCCCTGGAAGAGCGGCGAGCCCATCATGTAGCGCGGGATGTCGACGCCGAACAGGTCGAGCGCGGTCGGCGCGATGTCCGCCAGGCTGGGGTCGCTCTTGTCGACCTTGCGGTTGCACCAGAACACGCCGGGGACGAGCTTGGGATCGACGCAGTGGTCGCCCGACCAGCTCTTGGTGTTGTCGGTGAAGATCTCGGCCGACACGGCGCCGGTCGCGCAGTCCCACGAGTGGCGATAGCCGCGCTTGTAGCCGATGAGCAGTTCCGGGGCGAGGTCCGCGTACGGTCCGTCGTGCACCTCGCGGGTCAGGAAGACCTCGCTCATGATGCCCTCGCCGTTCTTCGGGTCGATCAACGCTTCGAGCTTGCCCTTGATCTCGAGCGACAGCGCCTTGGCCTCGGCGCCGGGCTCGACGATGCCGTCGCGCTCGCGCCCCTTGCGGTTCAGGAAGATGCCGGTCAGACCCAACGTGAACGCGCGCGTCTTCGACCAGTCGACCTTCTCGAACCAGTCGCCGGACGTCGTCGCGCCGTCCTTGAGCACCAGGTAGCCCTCGTCGCGCAACCACGCGTTGATGTTCACGCCGCGCTGGAACGAACCGAAGCCGTGGTCGCTGATGAACATCAGCACGGTGTCGGGGTCGTCGCCGACCTTCTCCTGCACCTCGGCCAGGAAGTCGTCCATCTTCGCGTACATGTCCGGGATCGTGTCCTTGTAGATCACGGTGTCCTTGCCCACGTTCGCCGGGTGGTCCGGCTCGAGGTATCGATAGAACATGTGACTGACGCGGTCGGTCGTGTCGAAGACGCACGTGACGAAACCACGTTTGGTTTTCTCGATCACGTCCCAGAGCTGCTTCTTGCGCTCCTCGAAGATCAGCCAGGCTTGGTCCAGGAACGCCTTCTCGTCGATCACGCGTTCGTTCAGCGCCCACGTATCCTCGGCCAGGCCGAGCGTCGCGAACGGCCCCATCATCTTGGCGAGATAGATGGAGTAGACGAACGGATGGCTGATCGGCATCGCCGGCTTCTCGGGATCGATGTTGATCGGCGTGACGTAGAGCTCGAAGCCCTCGGCATCCCACTTCTGGATGCGCAGTCGCGCGATGCCCTGCACGCCGCCCTCGAAGGGCACCAGCATCCACGGCGTGTACTCCTCGAAACCGATCTCGACCGTGTCCTTGGCGATCGTGACCTTGGCCTTGCGCGTCGATTCGTCGAGCTGAATCGTGAACGGGCACTTCATCGCGTGGCCGTCCTTGCCACCGGGCCCTTTCAGGTTCGACTCGACGCGTCCGTTGCGCAGCGCGATGCGGAACTGCTGGCCGCCGATGTGCTCGCCGCCGCCCGAGTCGCTCAACTTTCGATCGCGGGTCGAGTAGAAGCTGAACGAACCCTGGGTGCCTTGCAGGTCGGGCACGCACATGCCGGACAACAGCGTGCCGTTCTTGAACGACTGCGGCGGGAACGTGATCGGCACGCGGATGATGCTGGACCAGACGTGGTTGGCGCCCAGGATCTTCCAGAACGGTTGGCTCTTCTGCAGGATCTTGTAGACCGCGCGCGAACCGAACGGGACCTTCGCGAGCCCCAGGTTCAGGTGTCGCGGAACGGTGCGCGTGTCGGTCGACGACAGCACCGGCATGTAGCTACAAGGATCGCGCGTCAGGAAGTCGTAGATGTTGTGCCGCGAGGCATCGACACCGGTGGCATAGGTCGACCACGCGACGGGCGAGATCGACGGCATCGCGGTGGCGAGCGGCGAGAAGTGCCCGTCCTCGGACAGCTTCTTGAAGTTGGGCATGCGCCCTTCGTCCATGTACTGCTTGGCGAGGCCCGGATCGAAACCGTCGAGTCCGACGACGATCATGCGCTTGACGCGCGCCTTGCTCTTGCCGCGCAGCGTGATCAACTTCGCGGCGGCCTTGAGCGGCCAGATCAGGATGATCCCGAACGCCAGCACGAACGTGCCGAGCAGAACGAGCAGCGAACCCGCCGCAGCGAATCCAGCGCCGGGACCGATGTACGCCATCGCCGGCGAGGCGGCCAAGAGGGAGCCGAAGCTCACGAGGCCGAGCAGCCGTAGGGATCGCGTGAAGGTGAAGCGCATGGGTGGAGAGGCCCGGATCTGAAGAGGACTTCCGCGTGTCGAACCCCGAGGGTCGGGCCCGGGAACGATGAAGCGGGAGTTGGGAGCCGGACGAGTCTAGGGCGCCCTCCCGAGCCCGACCACGGGCCGGTGGGAGTACGTCCTAGGCGCTCCATCGGCTGATTTCGAACAGCCCTGGACCCTTCCCCGCCCTAGGTGGACGCTGGAGGACCTCGCAACCGGCATACCGGACCTGCCTCCGAGGCAGCAACCTGCCGTTTTGGCCTAAATGCACGCCATTACGGCAGCCTCAACTTGAAGCAAACGTAACGACTGTGGCTTCTAAGTACCTGAGACATCAAGGCTTAGGACGTCCCTGCCGTCTCCCGGCGTCCTGGCATCCAGCTTGCTCTAGGTCTGATCCCGCCGACTCCCAGCCGGCAAGACACTCCACGAAATCGAGGACACCACCATGGTTTGGATGAACCCCCAGGGCTCCCTTTGGCCCAACTTCGGCCGCCTGCAGCGCGAGATGAGTCGTGCACAGGGTCGGTCGGCTGGCAGCGCAGTGGCTGTGCACCGTTGCGCCCTGAACCTCTCGTCCAACGCGGACGAGGCCCTTCTGATCGCGCGCATCCCGGGCGTCACGTCCGAGGCGATCGACCTCTCGATCGAAGGACGCGCCCTGCGCCTCTCGATCACCAAGGACGAGCAGACGATCCGCCGCGACGTGCAACTCCCGTGGGCTGCGGACCCCGATGCCGTGAAGGCGAGCCTCAAGCACGGCCGCCTCGAGGTGCGCATCCCGCGCCTCGCCACCGACCGCCCGCGCGCCATCACCATCGACACCACTCCGAACGCCTGAAGCGAGGACAACGACATGACGAACCCCAACGAAACATCCTGCTGCAACTCGGACTCGACTTGCACGCCCGAAGTCGCCACGACCGAGACGCAAACGACTCCGTCCGTCTCGACGCAAGCCCGCACGATCCCGCCGCGCCAAGCGGTGCAGCGCACGAAGGACGGCCTCGAGCTCTGGCTCGAACTGCCCGGTGTCGAAGCGGCTGCGATCCAGCTGGAGGTCGCCGATCAGGTTCTGTCGCTGAAGGCCGAGCCTTCGCCGACGTCCGAACTGGCCGAGGCGACCAGCACCTTCTGCGAGTTTGGCGTACACCCGTTCGGTGACCGCTGGACCTTGCCCGCCGATATCGACACCGACGGTATCCAGACCCGTCACGAGAACGGAATCCTGACGATCACGTTGCCGAAACAGGCTCCTAGGTCACGCACGATCCAGGTCGCCGAAGAGTGAGCGGAACGGAGTTTCAGGAGAAGCTCGAGCGGCCCCGATCGACGTGATGTCGGTTGGGGCCGCTTCTGTTTTGCCGCCGCGGCATCACATGGGCCTGGAGCCCCAACGAAGCAGCCCCGATCGACATCACGTCGATCGGGGCTGCTTGCGTTACGTGACCTTCGAAGAATCAGTTGGCGGCGGCGCCGGCCTTCGCGACCAGGCCTTTGCCTTCGAGGTAGGCGAGGATCTTGTTGGTCGACTCTTCGATCGACTCGGTGCCCGTGTGGACGACGATCTCGGCGTTGGTGGGAGCTTCGTAGGGGTCGGAGACGCCCGTGAAGTTCTTGATCTCGCCCGAGCGGGCCTTCTTGTAGAGGCCCTTCGTGTCGCGCTCTTCGACGACCTCGAGGGGCGCTTCGACGAAGACCTCGACGAAAGTGGCGTCGCACATCTGGCGGCACTCGTCACGCACGGCGGCGTAGGGCGAGATGGCCGCGGTGATCGCGCCGCATCCGTTGCGGGCGAGCAGGTTGGCGACGAAGCCGATGCGGGTGATGTTCGTGTCGCGGTCTTCCTTCGAGAAGCCGAGGCCCTTCGAGAGGTTGGTGCGGACGACGTCGCCGTCGAGCACCTCGATCTTGGTTCCGCGCTCGCGGAGGATCGGGGTGAGGGACTCGGCGAGCGTGGACTTTCCGGCGCCGGAGAGGCCCGTGAACCAGAGGATGAAACCGTTGTTGGACATGATGAGAGTTGCTTGTAGCTAGGAGGGTCGCGTGTACGTGGAAGAGAGAAGCGCTAACGGATGCGCCCTTCGAGGTAGGGCACCTCGAAGCACTTCTCGTGCATGATCGGGCCGTGGCCGAAGTAGCCGGCCTCGCCGAAGAGTTCGCCGTGGTCGGCGGTGACGACGATGTGCGTGTTGGGAGGCACCATGTCGTAGAGCTGTTCGAAGACGCCGTCGAGGTAGCGCACCGTGTCGATCTGGCGCTCCTTCAGCTCTTCCAGCTTGTCGTGGTCGAAGAACTTGAATTCCTCTTTGAACTTGCCGTCCTCGTCGTCGCCCGAGGCTTCGATCTGGTCGTTCATCTTCTTGAAGACACCGTTCACGCCGCTGATCCGCGGCCACATGGACGAGTCCTCTTCGGGCTTCGCATAGGGATAGTGCGTCTCCCCGACGTTCAGCATGTAGAACTGCGGACGGTCGCCGTCGAACTTCATCGTCGGCAGCATGGCCGCCATGTCGTTGTGGCTGTCCATCAGCGTGAAGCTGTCAAAACCTCGGTTGATGGCCGTTTTGGGGTTCAACACCGGCAAGGACACGCGCGCGTGCGTGTCATAACCCAGCGTGTTCTGCAGCAACTCCGGGAACCACAAACCAGGCACCATCTTCGCGAACTCGATGCCCTTGGCACCCAAACGCGAGTTGTAGTTGAAGAAGTCCTCTTTGTAGTACTCCGAGGCGTACACGTTCTCGGGCGACGTGTGCGGCAACAGTCCCGTCAGCAGGTTGTAGTGACTGGGCGCCGTCCAAGAGGCGTAGGTGTAGCGCTTCTCGACCTTGCCCAACTTCATGATCGTCTTCGGCGCAGCCGCCATGAAGGCGTCGTAGCGGCACGAGTCGAGCGTGATGATGATGAAGTGGTTGTCCGCCTGCGGATCTGGTTTCTGCATCCCAGGACGCAGAAACTGACGAGGGGGCAACGGCCGCGAAGGTTGCGGTTTCTTCTTCTTGAAGGCGTCGAAAAGTCCCATGGCAGGTCGAAGAGTTGAGTGGAGAGGAGCTGCGCCAGGCACTCAGGCCTGGCGCGTATTCGAAGCTGGGGCGATCAGCCCTGGCTCTTGTTGTAGCTGGGGCGATCAGCCCTGGCTCTTGTAGTAGTCGACGAGGATCTTGGCCGTCGACTCGCGCATGATGCGCGGGTCGGGGTTCTCACCACCGACGAGCTGCTCGCGCACCTTGGTGCCCGAGATGAACACCGAGGTGTTCTCCTTGTTCTCTTCCATGAGACCGACGCGGCCGATCTCCTCGAAGTAGGCGGCGAAGCCGACGTTGACGGTCTTGATGTTCAGCTCGCCACCGAGCTCGTTGAACACGGTCTGCGCATCGAAGTCGCCCCAGATGGCGGACTTGTCGTCGAACGGCGCGTCGGCGTGCTTGCGACCGATGATGAAGTGGGTGAAGCCCAGGTTCTGGCGGTAGATGGCGTGCATCACGGCTTCGGAGGGTCCGCCGTAGTACATGCGCATGTCGAGGCCGACGAGCTGCAGGTTGTCGTTCAGGTCCTGGCCCTTCTCCTTCCAGAGCTCGGCGTCGGAGTCGCCCTCACCGAGCCCACGGCTGGCGACGAGCGCCTCGTAGGTCTGCATGCGGGTCGCGGCCGGGACGTCGTCGCCCTTGAGCTGACCGACGAGGGGGTTCAGGACGACGCCGGTCTTCTTGCCGGTCTCGCGCAGGATGGTCTCGGCGCCGTAGACGAGCGCGTACTCGTGCGCGCGGTGCAGCGGGTTGCGCGTCTGGAAACCGATCGACTGCTCCCAGCCCTGATCGGCGATCAGCGAGCGCGTCTGGCTCGGCGACATGACGCGCTTGGCGAAGGGGCGGTCGTCGCTGGAAGCGGCGAGGGTGATCTCACCACCGACGAGCTGGGTGCGCGCGTCCTCGGTCCAAAGGCGGGCGCCGGGGTGATCGGTGCGCTCGGTGCGATAGACGGCCTTGATGAAGGCGGCCTTGTCCCAGGCGAAGCTGTCCGAGACGGTCAGCGTGCCGAAGTTTTTGCCGGCCTCGTCGACCAAAGAGATCTGGGCGCCAGCGGTGCAAGCGGCGGCCTCGGCGTCGGTCACGGGCAGCACGATCGGGATCGTCCAGGCCCACGCCTTGCCGTTGCGCTCGATCGCGCCCTTGGCGAGCACCGAGTCGTAGTCGCTCTTGCCCATCGGGCCGGTGAGCGGGCTGAGCGTGCCGTCCGCGATGCGGTACAGGCTGGTGCGGTCGACGTCCTGGACGGAGACGGTCGCGAGGCCACTCTTCACGGCATCGGCGGCGATGCGGTTGACGGGCGCGGCGAGGCCGCCGTGGACGGGAGAGCAGGGAACGGTCGCGGTCATGGTCTTGGGGGGGTCGGCTCGAACCGGGGAAGGGACCGAGCAGGTTGGTGGAGAGTCGTTGTGAGAGTCGCGCAACGGCGTACGCGACTTGAAGAGAGCGGCTACAGGTAGCCCAGGTTCTTGAGCTTGCGTTTCACGTCCTCGAGCTCCTCGGGCGTGTACTCCTTGTCCGGCGCTTGTTGCTGATGACTGCTCATCACGTCGCGCAGGACGTAGACGATGAAGTCGGTCGCCGAGTCGAATCCCGAGTCCTCGACCACCTGTTTGATATGGCGATAGAGGGGGCGCGGGATCTTGATGGTGACCTTGGGTTCGCGCACGGGATGGAGGGGTGGAGGAGCTGGACGTTCGGGGGCGGAGCCTCCGAGGTGTGCGAATCGTACTCCGATTGGAGTGCTCTAGGGGTGCTGATCAGGGTGTCCGGAGGGACGACATGAGCACCCGTGACCGTAAACTGCGACTGCGCCATGAGTTATGTGCGCCCGGTTCGAAGTACGCTTGGATCCCCGGTGTCTCAGGTTGAGGACCGGGCTGGGGCTGGACCGGATCGCGTGAGGGAGGGTTCCGCGGCTGCCGGTCCATTCGACCGGGACAACCCTCTCACCCGACACATGTCACAGGGAGACCCACCCCCCACACACCCTCCCACCCACCCCGGGGGGCAGACCGGCTCGCGCGTTCCCAGGTGGCGCTCGGTGGGACGGAAATCAGCCCTTCCCGCCCCAGGGCCCGCCACCGGACCCGAGGCGCTCCCCCATCGCCGTCACGACCCGCTCGGCCGCTTCGACCGCCGCGCAACCAGCATGCGCATCGACGCGAGGCTTGCCCTCACCCCGCACCGCGTTCAGGAACTCGCTGAGCTCCGCGCGCAGCGGGTCCTCTTCGACCAGCTCCAGTTGCCGAGCCTTCACGACGTCCGACCAGTCCATCCCGGTCAGGTCCTCGCCCGCCGCCATCCGCATCGCGATCTCGCGCATGCGGTCCGCGTTGTCTTTGGCCGTCAACACGATGCCGGTGCGGTTGCCGTAGTCCGCCGAGACATAAGCGTCCGCCGCGAACACACGCAGCTTGCGCTCGGTCTTCAACGCCAGCCGCGAGGTCGTCAGCGTCGCGACGCAGCCGCTCTCGAACTCGAGACGCGCGTTGCACACGTCCTCGTGGCTGCCCAACAGGTTCACGCCGACGGCGGACACGCCGACCAGAGGCGAATTCGCCAGCGCCAGCACGATGTCCAGGTCGTGAATCATCAGGTCGAACACGACGCCGACGTCGATCGAGCGGAACGTCATCGGGCTCACGCGATGCGTCTCGATGAAGCGCGGCGCCAGGTTCATCTCGGCCATCGCGCGCACGACGGGGTTGAAGCGCTCGGTGTGACCGACGGCCACGACCACGCTCTTCTCGTCCGCCAGCGCCGAGATCGCGCGCGCGTCCTCGGCCGATTGGGCCAGCGGTTTCTCGATCAAGCACGCGACGCCCGCGCGCAACAGCGTTTCGGCCGCAGGACGGTGCGCGATCGTCGGCGTCGCCACGCTGACCGCGCGCACTTCGGGCGCACCCTCGAGCAACGCCTCGACCGACGGGAACGCGCGGCAGCCGTACTCCTGCGCGACCGAGGCAGCGCGCGCCTCGTCACCATCGACGACCGCGACCAGATCCGCACCCTCGAGGCCTGCGTAATGACGTACGTGGTGGCCGCCCATGCGGCCTACGCCGATGACGGCGACGGGGAGCGTTTCCATGCTGTGCTCGTTCTAGGCGAGGGCCTTCTGGATGCCTGCGATCACGCGCTGTTGATCGGCTTCGGGCAGATGGGGATAGACGGGCAGGCTCAACACCTCGGTCGCCAGGCGCTCCGAGATCGGGAACGAGCCGCCGCCCGCCTTGTACACCGGCAGCGTGTGCAGCGGATTCACGTAGTAAACCATCGATCCGATGCCGTCCTCGGCCAACGCGGCGCGCACCGCGTCACGCCTCCCGTTCGGGATCCGCACCGTATACTGGTGATAGACGTGGTGGATGCCCTCGGCGGTGAACGGCGTCTCGATGCCATCAACGCTCGCGAACGCGGCGTCGTAACGTGCAGCGACCGCGCGACGACCGTCGTTGAACGACTTCAGGTGCGGCAGCTTCACGCGCAGGAACGCCGCCTGCAACGAGTCGAGGCGCGAGTTGTAGCCGACCATCACGTGCTGCTCG
>TARA_R110002073_G_scaffold57041_1_pt1 | contig 13627 bp, 15 predicted proteins | sample TARA_R110002073 | Tara Oceans TARA_R110002073 (sample SAMEA4397174) | marine metagenome | biome: Polar Biome; feature: [DCM] deep chlorophyll maximum layer (ENVO:01000326); material: water (ENVO:00002006), including particulate matter (ENVO:01000060) such as... | depth 40 m
GTAATAAATTACGTTACTTGCTTGGTGAAGCGTGATTCCATAACCACCTGTTTGAGTATTACTTATTAGATACTGTAAACTAGAGTCAGGATCCTGGAACCGATCAATAATAGGTTGACGTTCTTCTTCAGGTGTTCCCCCGTAGTAAGTCGCTACGGCATCTACACCAACTATGTCTTGTAACTTTTTAAGAATACGTTTAATATCGTATTGGTAGTTAGCCCAGATAATTGTTTTACCTTGAACTTCTTCTAAAACTTTTAATAGTTCTTCTAAACGGTTGTTTTTAATCTCAACTTCTGTTCCTTGATCGTGTTTAACGAACCCACAAACCACTTGGTGTAGCCTAAGTATTTGGGTAAGTACTGAGTTAACACTAACAATATCGTGAGAAGCAAGTTCTGCTATCGCGTAATCTTTTATTTGGTTATATACTTTCTTTTGTTCAGGAGTTAATTCTACTTCTCTGCGTTGGTATATTTTATCAGGAAGGTCTAAACACTCTTTCTTTAGTACGCGGTACGAGAACCGACCAACTTTTTCAGTAAGCTCTTCTAAGTTCTGATAACCAACGACTTGTCTAAAGGTACGTTGCCCCATACTGCGACTAATAACTTTTGCGTAATGGTTTTGAAACGTATAGAACGAAGAATACCCTAGTAGCTCTGCGCATAAGAACTCGGCTTGCGTATAAAGGTCAAGCGGAGACTGGGTAACAGGGAAGCCCGTTAGTATGCGCCTGTATTTACTTTGCAAGGCTAACTTCACGAGGCTCTTGGTTCGTTGTGCTTTAGGATTCTTAATCGTAGTAGACTCATCTACTGCCATTAATGCGTTGTGGGTTAATAAAAACTTCTCAACAAAAGCAACACCCTTCTTGGTGCTAAATGCTTCTACATTAATAACTAATATTTTTAACTCATCGGTTACTTCAAACAATTTAGTTAGTTGTAGTTTCTGTTTTTTATTAGGTGCGGGATTCCATATACCGACGTGCCGTAACACATGGTCAGGCATATGAGTTGGTATCTCACGTTCCGACCAGTTCTTATAAACTCCTTTAGGAGCTACAATAACAGCGGCGTTGATAACCCCTCGGTCATACAGAACAGCTATGTTGTCAATTAGGACTTTAGATTTACCTGTTCCCATTTCCATGAAATAGGCAAACTCTTTCTTATCCCAAGACCTTTTTAAAGCCTCAAGCTGATGCTCATACGGCTCCGTCTTAAACTTATACTTCATAATAAAACTTTCTAATTTCTAATACGATATATTATATTAAAAACTAGATAATTAAAGTCCAAACCTTTAAATTTTCTCATGCCCTCTCATATTTCTAATAGATTTAACTGTTTCTAATAGATTTTCTTTCAAATCTAATAGATAGAAACCGTCTGTTTATAAGACTTTCTTTAAAAATCTATTAGATTATTAGTAATATTAGTAGTTTTCGTAAAAAATATTTAATAAAATTTTTATTTCTTAAAAGTACTATAGGTAATATCCCTTTACTTTGACGGGATTGGTATATATTATTTATAACTTAGAAATAAGAAAGGAGAAAAATGACAGTTTATGTTGTACAAGAAGTTACAGGACGGAACATCTCTGCCGCTAGGCAGTATGGTGATTTCGAAGTTTTGCTACCTTCCCAAACCAATATAATGTTAAGTGCTGGTCCCGCGGTTAGAAGGATGAAAAGAATCCTACAAGACTTTAAGGAAGAGGACTACTTATTATTAATTGGTGATCCCGCGGCTATTGGAGTAGCGTGCTCGATTGCTGCATTGTTTAATCGAGGTCGATATAATATCCTTAAATGGGATAGGCAAGAAGGTATGTATTACCCAGTGCTTGTTGACCTACATCAGAAAGGAGAAATATGACAAATAAGAACCCCACTTTTGAAGAACTTATTGGGCAAGAAGACGTAGAGTCTTGGCACAATGAGATTAACGAAGGTGAACTTTCATTAGTTTCGGCTTTAGCTAACAAACAAGTTCAACTCGCACAGGAATTAGCTGTGTTAGAAGAAGGCGTTAAGGCTAAAAAAGAAGAGTTTAGATCAACTTCGGAGCAAGAGTTACCAGAGGCTATGCAAGCCGCTGGATTAACTGAGATAGTACTTAGTACTGGTGAGAAAATCACTATAACTGAGTTTTATAATGCTCATATATCGAAGGCTAATCAAGACTTAGCATACGAATGGCTATTTAAAAACGGACACGCGGGCTTAATTAAGAACGAAGTTTCACTTAAGTTCGGTCGCGATGAAGATAGAGTTGTTGAAGAAACAGTACTAGCTTTAAAGTCGCGAGGTCTGGCGCCTGAAGTACGACAAAGCATTCATCCAAGTACGTTAAAAGCTTTTGTAAAAGAGCAGTTAACTACGGGGAAGGATATTCCATCAGAACCTTTTGGAATCTATATAGGTTCCAAAGCTATTATTAAGAAGGACTAATATTATGGCAGAAAATAAAACTAAATTGGCTGAGACGAAAGAAACAGCTATCGCTACCTACGACGACGATTTATTGTCAGGTGGCACGGGGCTTGAAGAAACTACTACAGAGGATTTTGCGATCCCCTTTATAAGGATTCTTCAGCAGATGTCTCCACAACTTAACAAACAAGACGGGCGTTATAATGAGGAGGCACAAGCGGGAATGCTTGTTAACACAGTAACTAATGAAGTTTACGACGGAGACACAGGCGTCATGGTTGTTCCGTGTGCTTATGTCAAAAAGTATATAGAATGGATCCCTCGTGAGAAAGGGGGAGGACTTGTAGATGCGTCTCATGATGTATCTATATTAAAGTCTTGTACTAAAAACCCTGAGACTCGTAGATTGTATTTAGATAACGGTAATGAGATTGTAGAAACTGCGCAGTTTTTTGTGTTAGTTTTAGATCCTCAACCCCAACAAGCAGTTATAGCTTTTACCTCTACGCAATTAGGAGCGTCTAGAAAATGGCTAACCATGCTTAGAATGGCTAGAGTAAACACCAGTAAAGGAACTTCGGTTTCTGCACCAATGTTTGCTTATAACTATAAGTTAGGTACGCTTACTCAGTCGAATGATAAAGGTACTTGGCATGGGTACACCATAAACCAAGAGAGTCCAACCGATGTAGAAACCGCACAACTCGCTAAAGAGTTTATGGGTGCTGCAAGATCGGGGGATGTAGATGTAAAAGAAGAGCAGCAACGTGACGTTTCTACAGAAACGGCAGGGGATGCTCCATTTTAATATAAAGGAGAAATCATATGTCGTTAGCAGAGGAATTTGCTACACGCTATGCTGGATTACGGCAAGCATATGGAACCTTTACAGCTACGAATGAATCAAGAGAAGACGGAAAAGAAGGTGGTAAAAATATCACTATATCTAAAGAGCTATCCGAAAAGGATGTTTTAGATTTATGGGTAAATCATCTTTCAGGAAAACAAAGCATTGGGCTTGTCCCAATAGACGAGAACAATGCTTGTGTTTGGGGTGCGATTGATGTCGATGAATATCAGTTGGATCTCAAGGGGCTTGCTAAGAAATTAGCTAAACATAAGCTTCCTCTTGTCGTCTGTCGTAGCAAAAGCGGAGGGGCACATATATACTTGTTCATAGATGAACCAGTACCCGCGTCACTATTGCAGAGAAAACTGCGACAGTTGGCAGCATCTATAGGCTATGGTCAAGCTGAGATATTCCCAAAACAAACTCAGCTGTTATTAGATAGGGGAGATCGTGGTAGTACATTAAATATGCCGTATTTTGGTGGGGAGAACTCCACAAGATATGCGTATGGATTAAAAGGAGAAGCTCTTACTCCAGAAGAATTTATAGAAAGAGTAAAACGAATAACATTAACTATAGACGAAATAGAAAAACTAGAGGCAAGTCCTTTAGTTGAAAAGATAGAGTGGTTAGATCAATCACCACCGTGCATACAACACTTAGTTGTACAAGGGTTTCCAAAAGGAACTCGCAACTCTGGTCTGTTTAACGTAGGAGTTTTCTTACGAAAGAAATACCCAGACGAGTGGGAGAAGCGTTTAGAACAGGCTAACCTAGAACACATGCAACCGCCGTTAGGAGCTCAAGAAGTACTAACGATAGGTAAACAATTAAAAAGAAAAGATTACTTCTATAGGTGTAATGATCAACCGATAGCGAGCCATTGTAACAGTCCTTTATGTAGAACTCGTAAACATGGGATAGGTGCTAACGGAGGAACACCGTTGTTCAGTAACTTAACTAAACAAGACAGTGACCCACCTATTTGGTTCCTGGATGTAGAAGGAGGTCGACTAGAACTAGAGACGGACGACTTACTAAACCAAAATAGATTTCAACGTAAATGCATGGACGCGTTAAATAAGATACCGCCGAAGGTAAAAGAAAATGTTTGGCGTCAGATTATACAACAGTTATTAGACAGTTTAACCGTCGTAGAAGTACCAAAAGAATCTTCTACCGAAGGTCATTTCTTAGAGCTACTAGAAACTTTCTGTACTGAGAGACCCGCTCGTGAGAAAGATGAGTTACTGCTCCATAAACCGTGGACAGAGAATGAAAAGACTTACTTTAGACTAGCAGACCTTATGGAATACCTACATAGGAATAACTTTAAAGATTACCCTAGAAATAAACTAACCGCGAAACTTAAACAGATGGACGGCAAGCCTCACTTCTTTAATATAAAAGGAAGGGGTGTTAACGTCTGGTACATCCATGAGTTTATATCACAAACCGAGTCCCACGACTTGCCAGAGTTTAATGAGAACCCGATATGAAAAAGTTTATTAAAGGAGCTTTACATGATTATTTTCCAGACATACCTCAATGGGATGCCCCTGTGGATAGGGAGTTTAATGGGCAAAAGATCTCGGGTAGACCGACTAAAGCATATGGATCTTCTGATTTTGAATACGCAGGCAAAGTATATAAACCCGAACCATGGAGTTATTCAATAGAGCCTATTAAATGGGAGGTAGAATCTTTAGTTTTTGAAGAACTAGGTAGAGCCATAGATTTTAATTTTTGTTTATGTGGTATGTATAAAAATGGTCGGATAGCTATCCCACATCATTCAGATACCGTACCTAGACAAAAAGATTTAGTCGTATCTATTTCGTTTGGTGCTCCTAGAGTATTTGAATGGAATCAATATGGGTATAACATTAAAAAAGAAAGTAAGACCAGCAAGATAGATATTTATGGAACGCAAACTAAAACTACAACCCAGTATTTAATGGAACAGGGTGACGTATTTATATTTGACGGAAAGTCTCAAATGACAGCTACCCACGCTGTCCCACCCTTAAAAGGAACGGGTGAACGGATTAACCTAACTTTTAGAACAGGAATATGACACTACCTGACCACACACAAGTTATTCTTGGACCACCAGGGACAGGAAAGACAAGTACATTACTAGGTCTTATTGAAGATGAACTAGAACAAGGAACTGATCCAACACGTATCGGTTTCTTTACGTTTACAAAAAAGGCAGTTAACGAAGGTAAACAAAGAGCTATGGAACGTTTTGAGTTAACCCAGAAAGACTTACCCTTCTTCCGAACCCTCCACTCGTTAGCGTTTAGACAGTTAGGACTTTCGAAAGAAAGCGTCATGGACACAAAAGATATACGAGAATTAAACGAGGTACTTAATATACGATTAACGGGTGGGGCAACTACGGACTCAGGACATTTGTTTGGCATGACCCATGATGATCGGTTAGCGTTTATAGAAAACCTTGCCCGCATGAGGCAGATACCATTAGAAGATCAGTGGCATGAAGTTGACGACGCGGTAGGTTGGTTTGAGTTAGAGCGATACGCACGAGGATTGGTTTTGTTTAAAGAAGATAAACTGTTAGTTGATTACACTGACATGCTTAAATTATTTTTAGAAAAAGGAGACGTGCCTAAATTTGATGCAGTCTTTGTTGATGAAGCTCAAGACTTATCTCCCCTACAGTGGGCAGTGGTTCGTAAGGTTATAAAAAATGCAGATAGAGTTTATGTCGCTGGTGATGATGATCAGGCAATCTATAAATGGGCAGGAGCTGATGTTGATTATCTAATTAAGAACGCGGGCAACGCCACAATATTAGAACAGTCTTACCGAATACCTTCTGCGGTACACGAACTGGCGAGCAGATGTATTGGTCAAGTTAGATCCAGGATACATAAAACATGGCTTCCTAAAAAAGAAACAGGTTTAGTTAGGTGGGAACCTTCGATAGAATTAATTGATATGGAAAAAGGTGATTGGTTAGTGCTTGCTCGCACTAATTATTTACTGGAACAGATAGATGAGCATTGCAGAAACGAAGGTTGGTTCTTTGAAGTTAAAGGTAGACCTAGTATTTCTGAATCAAAAGTGCGTGCGGTGTTAAATTGGGAACGATTGTTAACAGGAGCGGAGTTACCCGTAGCAGAATGCGTCAATCTGTTAAAGTTTATAAAAGTTCGGAACCCTAACTCCCTAGATGTTTTAGATATTGACGTAAGCATCACGCTCGAGGGTCTTAGGTATAGGTTCCCTGACCTGCCTGAAGGTCATTGGTACGATGCACTAACTTCATTAAGCCCAAAAGACATCAGTTACCTACGGGCTATGCTTAGAAGAGGAGAAAGAATTACTAAAGAACCTAGGATTCGTTTGTCAACGATTCATGCGGCGAAAGGTGGGGAGGCTACCAACGTAGTACTGCTCACGGACATTACTAACAGAGTTTATAAAAATTATCAGGAGAACCCAGATGACGAGAACCGAGTGTTTTATGTTGGGCTTACTAGAGCAAAAGAAAACTTGTATCTTATTGAGCCCTCAACAACGCGCTGCTTCCAAATATAAAAACTTCTTTACTTTGCATATAAAAGTAAAGGATAATAATAAAGGTAAATTTAGAAAGGAGAACTATGAACATATTTTATTTTGACGAGGATCCTTACGTCGCGGCTCAGGCTCAACCTGACAAGCTACTCGTAAAGATGCCTTTAGAAACTGCACAGATGTTGTGCACCGCCCACCGCGTAACGGGTTGTGAGGATTACGCAGATGAACACAATTTATATAAGACTGCTTATATGAATCATCCGTGTACTATTTGGGCTCGAGAAAACCAAGCTAACTATTCGTGGCTCTACGCACATTTTCTTGCGTTAGGTAACGAGTACACTTACCGCTACGATAAAGTTCACGCTAGTTTAGAAAAACTAGCCGATGCTTTATTGATGCTACCGACTGGTTTGTGGGACACGAGCAGACAGATGTCAGAGATACCTCAGTGTATGCCTGATGAATATAAAAACGACGACCCGATAACCGCGTACCGTGATTACTGTATTAATGAAAAATACTACGCTAAATGGGAAAAGGGTAGAGATAAACCAACTTGGTGGGAGGAACCATGTCATCAATAAGAAAGAAATTAAAAGTTAATGAAAACGATAGTAAAAATACTCGTATGGATATTGCTAGTGCAGGTGTTCTGGGTAACTGGAGACCCGATGAGCTCACCCATATTAGTCGATTCGATAAAATTGCCTCTCTCTGTATAGAAGAAGCTAAAAGTTTAGATCGACCAATAGACGCCATGGAAGTGGGGTGTGGAGAGTTATGGGCACTTAGAGTGTTGTATAAATCATACACCGTTAAAAAGTCAGATATTATAAGTTCCTATCAAGGATTCGATATAGACCCCGCGTGTGCTATAGAAAATCCATTCTGGTCTAACGGCGGAGAACCTATAGAAAATTCAACGTGGCTTAAGAACTTTAATGCTACAATTAATATACAGGACGTAACTGTTCCTAGACAAGACGCTGAAGAAAACACATTAAACATGTTCGATGTAGAAGATGAAAGTATAGACTTCTTCTGGACTACGGAAGTAATTGAGCATATGGAAAGAAAGTTTGTTCCTATTTGGCTAGAAGATGCGGCAAGATGTCTAAGACCAGACGGTCTAGCATACGTCTCTACTCCTAACCACGACGGGTCTAACGATAAACTACCCGAAGACCACATTTATGAGTGGGGTTTTCAAGAACTTAAAGACGAGTTAGAAAAACATTTCTATATCGAATCGGTAGTGGGTACGTTTATGCAGTTACCTAACCTAAAGAGAGCTCAACTAGAGAGGGCAGAACCTTCGATAGACGGAATCGCCTCTACATCTTTTAAACGATATCCCCATGCGTGGACAACTGAACAGTTGCTTCTAATAAAAGAAAGGTTTGGTAAACAGTTTTTAAGAATGGTAGTAGCTACTCCCTATCCTGAGTATGCAAATAATTGTGCGTGGGTTTTAAGAAAGAAATAATGACACAATTTCTCCCAAAAGAGCTAGATACTTATTTCTACTGGATCCAGGAGAGAGAAAGTATCAGAATCAATAAGGAAGTTTTAGGTCACACTCCCCCTTGGACAGGCGATGAAATTTTACAAAAGTATAAATTTTGTCAAGTTTTCCGAGAAGATGACCGAACTACTCGTTGGTTCCGTGAGCACATCAGAGAGCCTTTAAAAGACTCTACTGATGTGTTTATGGCTACGGTTATCTTTAGGTGGTTTAACTATATAGAATCGGGGAGAACATTACTTAAGCACGACCTTCTTTGTAATTGGGATAGAAAGAAAGCTATTGAAGAAATATCTAAACAAGATAAATGGGTAACGGGTGCTTATATAATTAAGACTCCAAACCGAATGAATAAAGTAACAGGTGTTGCTGAATGTATCTCCCACATGTGGAAAGATAAAAATTATTTAATTGATACTATGTATGGAATAAGTAGTTTAGAAAAGATATGGAATGTTTTAAGAGATTACCCATACATGGGACCCTTCATGGCGTATGAGGTAGTTACCGATTTACGGCACACGTATGTAGCAGACAATGCTGATGATATTATGAAGTGGGCTAACCCTGGACCAGGAGCCATGAGAGGGCTCAATAGGCTAACGGGTAGAGAACTTGGGTTCTGTAAGCGCAGTCACCCGTGGAATGAAGAAATGCAAGAATTATTAAAAATAGCCTATGAAAGGTTAAACAACAATATTATCGATCTCCATAAATTTGAGATGCGAGAAGTAGAAGGAGGACTCTGCGAGTTCGATAAATACTCTAGGACTGTACAGAAACAGGGTACCACACGCAGTATCTATAAACACAATAAAGATCTTCCATTGGTGGAAGGTTTATAAACGGAGAAAGTAGAATGAGTGAACTAAAAGATGTAGCGATTGATTTATTAGATCAGTACGGCGATGTAGTAGATATTTATTACACACAGTTTTTAGAAGTGGCTTTCTTTCTTAAAGTACCTGCAAGCTATGGTTTAGCTCTAGGGTTTTTAAAAAGAAAACTACCTCAATTAACTGAAGAACAATTAGGTTTTCTAATTAGCGAAATAACTTCAGCGTATCACGAAACAGAATGAAAGTAATAAACGCCAGAAATGTAAACGATGCTCTCTTACTGGGCTTGGATTTATTCCAAGATCCTAGGAATTTTAGAGAACAAGAAAGCAGAAACGGCACCACATACGAAGCGCTAGAACCTGTAACTACAGTATACAACAAGCCGTGGGAACGAGTCATGTTAGTTAAGCTGAGAGACGCTAACCCTTTCTTCCATTTTATTGAAGGACTGTGGATGTTGGCGGGGCGTAACGATTTAAAACCCCTAACCTATCTACTTAAATCTATGGAAGATTTTTCAGATGATGGAGAAACTTTATGGGGAGCTTACGGTTATCGATGGAAAAGTTATTTTCATAAAGATCAGATTAAATTAGTTATAGAAATGTTAAAAGCTAATCCTGATGACAGACGATGCGTATTACAAATGTGGGATGCTAATAAAGATTTAAACAGACGCGGTAAAGATGTCCCGTGTAACACAACTATTTATTTCAAAATACGGGATAAAAAATTAAACATGACGGTATGCAACCGTTCTAATGACATGCTTTGGGGAGCTTACGGCGCTAATGCAGTACATATGTCGATGCTACAAGAATATATAGCTAGTCATCTTAGAGTACAAATAGGAACTTATCGACAAGTTAGTGATAGCTTTCATGTCTATCACAACGAGCTTTGGGAAAGAGTAAAAGGTTTAGAGATAGACCCGTGGACTTACTCGGATATAAAAAATCCTTATGACTTGCTGGAAGGAACAGTTTATACAAATTTTATGACTCGCCCTGAAGTTTTCGATTGGGAGTTAGATAGATTTTTTAGTATGGATCTTATGTATCCTTATGAAGACGCATGGGAAAATCCTGCCTTTAAAGATATTGCGGTGCCTATGTTGCTAACATACAACGCCCATAAAGAAAAGAATTATGCGAAAGCATATCGTGAAGTAATGAAGATACTTCCAAATGATTGGATGACGGCTTGTTTCGATTGGATAAAGAAACGAGACGCGTCTTGGACATTAAACAATAAAGGAGAAAATAATGGCGAATAAATGGGAACGTATGCGCGACATAGCGCAGAAAGACTTACAGGCTTTAAAGAAAGCTGAAGAGTCTTATGGGAATTCGTGGAGGCGACGCGGTGGCGTGGGTGCTTTCATGATGTTGGCTCGTAAATTTGATAGAATAGAACACCAGTCGGAAAGACATGGGTGGGATGTATTCGAAGCTGGCGAAGCCTTTAAAGGTGAAGCAGGTCTACTCGATGATATCAGAGACTTACGAAGATATCTGATTCTGTGTGAGGAGTTTATCCTTAACAGTCCAGATGATATTAATAATGAAGAAATGGAGGAAGCAGAATGGGAATACTCGACTGGTTCAGAAGAAAAAGAACAAGACCAATAATCGCCGACTCGGAAGGTAAAAGTCCTTACGAACAAGCTAAAGAAATCTTGTCACAAAATGAGGGCAAAGAAGATTTACTCTCTACTAAAATGAAAGAAGCTACTGTTAAACTTGATAAGTTTGAAACAGCTCCTGTCATTAAGGAAGTACCTAAACGTGCTAGAACTAAAAAAGGGACATACCAAGCAGACGATAAGTCTACGCCCGACGTTAATGAAGCATGGTCAGGAGGAAAAGCACCTGTGAAAAAAGCTAAACCTAAAAAGAAGACTGTTAAAGTAACTCGGACTAAACCGAAAAAGTAATGCTACAGTCTCCTATGTTTGCTCCTGAAAGTAACTGGTCTATACCAGAGATCTTTCCTAAGTTTAGTGATAACGAGCGTATTGCTATTGACTTAGAAACGTATGACCCTCACCTATTGACCTCTGGTCCAGGGTGGGCTACAAATAGAGGTCATATGGTAGGAGTTGGTGTCGCCACTAAAGATTGGAAGGGTTACTTTCCGATCCGCCATGAAGGCGGTGGCAACCTTGATGAGGCAGTTGTCTTGCGATGGCTACAAAATACTCTCTCTTCTACTAAAAGAGAGGTTATCTTTCATAACGCACTTTATGATGTTGGGTGGTTGAGAAGAGAAGGAGTGGACGTAAAGGGTAAAATCCTTGATACTATGTTTGCTGCTCCAATCGTAGATGAAAACCGATACTCTTACTCTCTCGATGCACTCGGACAAACTTACTGTGGGGAAAAGAAAGATGAGTCGTTATTACAAGATGCTGCCTTAGCTTGGGGTGTTAACCCCAAAGCTGAGATGTATAAGCTACATTCTAAATACGTTGGACCTTACGGCGAACAAGATGCAGCACTTACGCTTAAACTATATGAGAAATTAAGAATGGAACTGCGAGAGCAGAACTTAGAACCAATCTACGAGATAGAATGCAAATTAATCCCTTTACTTTTAGAGATGCGTTGGAGGGGTGTTAGAGTAGATGAACAGAAGGCTGAAGACGTAAGTAAGAATTTATCGCTTCAAGAACAAAAACTACAAATAGAAATAAAAAGAAAATACGGAGAAGACGTAAACCTATGGGCTAATGCGTCTCTACAAAAAATATTTGATAAGAACAATTTACCGTACCCTCGAACCGAAAAGGGTATGCCTAGTTTCCAAAGGCAGTGGTTAGAAAGCCACGAGCACGAGCTTCCCCAGATGATCGTTAGAGCCAGGAAATTGAATAAAGCAAGAACTACCTTTATAGATAAAATGATTTCAGAGCACGCGGTCAATGGAAGAATACACGCGGAAGCTCACCCACTAAGAAGTGATGCAGGCGGCACGGTTAGTGGTCGTTTTAGTTACAGTAACCCTAATCTACAACAAGTGCCTGCAAGAGATCCCGAACTAGGGACAATGATCCGTTCGTTGTTTATACCTGAAGAAAAGTGCCAGTGGGGTTTATTCGATTACTCACAACAGGAACCTAGACTTACGGTACACTACGCTAATAAGATGGGTTTAATAGGTGCTAAGGACGCCGTAACCGCGTATAGGGATAAGAACGCGGACTTCCATCAGATAGTAGCGGACATGGCTAATATACCGCGTAAACAGGCTAAAAATATTAACTTAGGATTAAGCTATGGTATGGGAAAACAAAAGCTAATTAAAGAACTTGGTTTAGGTGACACAGAGGCTCAAGCTCTACTCACCAGATACCACGAAAAGGTACCATTTATTCGAGGTCTACAAGACCAGTGTGCTCGAGTAGCACTCGATAGGGGGTACATTAAAACTCTTGCTGGAAGGCGATGTCATTTTGATTTATGGGAGCATAAATACGATGATAGCATGCCTCTACCTTTAGAGGAAGCAAGGGATAAATACGGAGACGTTTTGAAAAGGTCTTATACATATAAAGCCCTTAACAGACTGATTCAGGGCTCAGCGGCTGACATGACCAAGTTAGCAATGCTGGGTTTGTGGGAAGAAGGAATAGTTCCCCACGTCCAAGTCCACGATGAAGTGGACATATCTATTGAAGATGATGAACAAGCAGCCAAAGTTTCAAGAATAATGGAAAACTGTGTTGAGCTTGCTGTTCCCCTTGTAGTAGATACAGAACTCGGTGCTAGTTGGGGCGAAACGGAGGAAATCTAATGAGAGGCATATCGAAAGAAAAAGCTGACCAAAATGCGATACGATACAGAGGCATCTATGAGAAATGGCAGACAGAAGAGTCGATCACTCTAGAACAGCTCGGAAAAGAACATGAAGTTACTAAACAAAGAATGTGGCAAATTATCACTCGGTGCAAATTAGGCAACGGTGATTATTACTACGGAGTAAATGTAGCCAGAGATAAATGGTCTGAACTCTACTCTACCTATAAAGATAAAAAACAAACTCGACTTGCATTTAATGAATGGTTAGAAAATAATCAGATTAAATTGATTGGGAATAACAAGACAACCGCACCTCATACAGGGTGGGATTTGCTCTAATAGGGTGCTTTACTTTCCCCTTATTGGTATTTAAAGTATAGGGGTTATGGGTAAATTATATAAAGACAAAATTACAGTACAGGGAACTTTAGCTTTCTTAGATTTCTTGCCAACGATGAACGTTGTTAAAGAAAAGTACAAACCCCCAAAGGTTGTTGGAACTGAGATTCGTAGTTGTAAACACTGTTCTGAAGAATATGTCATAGAGACAAACAGCGTACGAAAATACTGCTCTACGGCTTGTCGGTTGAGTTTTGTAAAAGAACATTA
>TARA_R110002073_G_scaffold96276_2_pt1 | contig 13617 bp, 14 predicted proteins | sample TARA_R110002073 | Tara Oceans TARA_R110002073 (sample SAMEA4397174) | marine metagenome | biome: Polar Biome; feature: [DCM] deep chlorophyll maximum layer (ENVO:01000326); material: water (ENVO:00002006), including particulate matter (ENVO:01000060) such as... | depth 40 m
CGTGACTCCAACTGTTAGCGAGTCCGTAGCTGGCCAAAATATGAAGCGCGATCATCAAGCTTCCAAACAGCCAAGCGTAACGGTACACGCTTTCCACATCCCACCGGAGCCGTGCACGCTGCGGCCTCGAGCAAAGCTACCAACAAACCAGCCGATGAGCGCGAGCCAGACGGGCACGTTAATGAGGAAGTCGCTGATCATGGCAAGCCAACGGATCGAGCCAGGTTTTAAAAATGCCCCGCATCGGATACCGCGTGCGATCGGCGTTCAGGCAAACCAAACGGGGCGTTGCCCCTGATACCAACCGCAGCATCCTGCTCCACCGGCAGCTTCGTCGGGCCGAAGGCCCAGCGATTTGCCTAGCCTAGTCCCTCAGGCCTGAGAAACCCGACGCACCCGAGTCACACCTCAGCGCCAACGGCCCAGCAGTTTGCTCCGAATCAACAACACGAACGGCCGGGCCGTTGGCACGCTTCCTCGGCAACTACCTGTTGTGCCACACGAGACAAGGCACGCTCGTGCTGCTTGCGTAACGCTTCGGAACTGGGGACGTTTAGACGTTGTGCGATTTCCGGCCAAGTCAGGTTCTCCTGCCGCCAGTCGAGAATCTGACGGTCGCGATCTTGCAAATGTCTATGCACCTGCGCCAGCAATTCGTTCCGCTCCATCGTACTCTCAGGCGGCGGCTCGTGAGCCTGTGGTTCAATGCCTCCCTCCTCATTGATTTCGATGTGTTTACGCAAATCGCGGCGTCGCGCGTACCAGAATCGAGACAGTTGAGCGACGTGCGTGCGTGCTATCACCTTCAGCAGCCCAATAAGCTCGCTGGGTGAATCAAATTGAAATTGCCCCGCATTCAACTTCATCGCAAAGCTCGTTGCGACCGATTGGAAGACATCGCTTTCTCCGACAACTCGCCGTAGCCGCTGATCCAGCAGACAAAACCGAATCTCACGGCGGATCGCGTCTCCATAGTCCGTCAACAAACGCTCCATCGCTTCCCGATCACCGCTCTGAGCACGCAAGATCAATTGTCCGAAACTCTCTTTCATTCGATCAACCCTCGATCGCTAGCAAGGATTATTTGCCGAGGTGAGCGACAGCATGCCTCGTAGCGCAATTATCTGCGACACCGCGACAAATAGCTACACAGAGGGGGTTGAAATTTTAGCAAAAGGCCCAGATTAGCGACAACAAGTTACATCTTGAAATTTGCCTTAGGATCGCTGGGACTCGCGTTCAATTGCAGCCACTGCAACACTTCCGCCTGTCGCCGTAGCGGTTCAACCAGTGTAGGGAAACGACCTTCGTATTTACCCACATCGATGACTAGCCCCAATTTACTCGCCGCCCGCATCTCACCGCATACCAACTCCAAGACCGATAGTGTTTGTGCCGCGATGCCAGGAAACCGCGTCAGATACCGCTCCACACTCGGCCCCGCAGCCGCTTGCCACCGTAGAGCCTGATCGGCCAGCAGCACCTCAAGCAACTGATCGTCACTCAGACCGGGATGTGCAGAAAGAAACTGCTCCAGCGAGTCCGCGTGTGGATCGACGTGCCAGCACTGGCAGTAACGTTCGGCAAGCGACAACATGGAGCGTTGGCTATCCAATAAATCGTTGCGACATGACATTGAGAAGAAGCATTCGCTTTTTGGAAACCTTCGATGTTGTGAAACAACAACAGCAACTGCTAATTTCAATTCAGAGGCCGCGTGATGTGCAGACCATTTTCAACGCTGCTATTGATTGCATCCGCACCATCAATGCGATGTTGGAATGCCAGAACCTCAAGAAAAAAGGATGCTGCACTCCAGTTTCGTCGCAACCACCGCTTGCACAAACTCGCCGTCTCCGCGAGCTCCAGCGACGCCACCGGTTCCAACAAATACTTTGCGACATGAGAAATCATGACTTGTTGATTTCGTTACTCGAACCGATCTCACAGATGGGTTTGGAAAAATGTCAGAGTAGTCTTTTTCGATTGCTTGCGCGCGTTCGAATTGGCCTGATCGCTTCCGATAAAACCATGTCCCGCGCCTGAATACGCGAATAGCTCCGTCGATGTTCCTTCGCGTTCTAGCTCATCGTTGATCGCCTTCGCATTAGCGAAACCGGTCCCTGGAAAATGATCCGCCTTGCCGTGATGAATCTGAGCGTGCGTCAATTTTCCAGCGAACCCGATCCCGTCTAGGGCTGGTGCGAAATACTCAACCAGGATCTTGGCCTTCGCCCTCACTCGTAAACAGAGATGACCGCCGAGCGAGAACCCCAATAGTCCGATTCGTGTCGCGTCAACCGAGGGCAAACCCTTTCCGTGGTCAATCGCATCCGAGAGAGCTGTTTGCCAAATATCTCGGTTCTCGATAAGAGACAACAGGACGGTCTTTCCCGGCGTCGTACCAGTAACAGCCAGGAAATCAGGAATCAGCGCTACAAAACCAGATTCAGCTAGCGATTCGGCGTAATCCCGAATCATCGTCTCCCAAGGTCCAGTTAGGTGATCGGTCAAACCGTCGCTGCCATAGGCAATGACAACTAGTCCGGTGTTGGTAGCGGCAGCAGGAGTATATAGCTCGCCAGTAATCGCTACTCCCTGACTTGTGAAATTGGTCTTAGTAAGCACGATCGCCTCCTGTGTACATAAAACTTTCGCAGCATTTACCGTCTTTGCAATCTTGATCTTCAATAAGTTAATCCGTTCGCTCATCCCACAGCCAACTTGTACTTCTTTTTGCCGTCGTACCAGTGATCAAATCAGGAAAACGAGCCACGTACGCGTCGGCATCGACTGTCAGACTAAGAGCGCGCGCCGCCCGCAACTCGCCGTACACCAATTCCAGAACCAGCGACGGTTGATCCGCGACGGCGGGAAACCGCCCGAGATACTGCTCGACACTCGGCCCGGCAGCGTCCCGCCACCGCAGAGCGTGATCCACCAGCAGCACTTCGACCAACTCAGCCGCATCTAGACTTGCGCGTTCCGCCAGAAAGCGTTCCACACCGTCAACGGGCTGTGACTCTTGCCAACTTTCGCTTGGCGCAGCGAATGCCGAGCGCGAACAAGCGACCGTGAACTTTTTTCGGGCGCCTCGGAAACAGGTCTTTTCAGTTCTTTCGTATGGCACCTATTTCATTGGCGTACATTTCGTCCAAGTGTCAATCGGACGCTACCGGACTCGTGTGACCAAATCTTGATCCTACCAAGTCAGGCATGGAGCGGAGACGGTTGGCAACGGTTACTTCCGACGCGAGCCACAACCGCAGGGCAACTTCGGCCACAAGACGAACAGATACGACCCTAAGGTAGAGACGCCCTTCGATTTCAACAATCACGAATTCGAGACGGTCACTGTTTCCCGCCGCGTTGTATCTAACTCCGTGGCTAAACTCCCCGACAAACTCGCCGGGGCTCCCTGCATTGTTTGTCCACACTTTGATCCGATAAGTCGCTTCATCGCCGAAATCAATCTTCTTGGACTTTACTTCCGGATCACTATTGTGGTTTATTTGGTTCGGTCCCCAATTCCCCGTATGCACGTCGCCTTGGACCTGAACATGAATATCACGGAAAGTGTGATTGGCGAGAACTAGATACGTCCGCTCACCATATGGCGCAACGCCATCAATATCCCGCGTAGCAGGGCTAGAAATCTGAGGAAGGTACGGGTCTACGATCGCGGTGACATAACGATCGATTAAGTTGACAACGGCAAGGAACGAAGGATCAACAAGGCAAAGTGTGCCTGGTTTGCAGTCAAAGTCGAAATGAACGCCGCGTTGCTCCGGTAAACCAAGTCTCTCAGTGCAAACAATACGCTTGAACACGTAACCCTCTCGACTTTTCGTCAAGATCAAGTCACGAACTCGTTGGTCAGACAGTGACACGTACTTTGCGGTCAGGCAAGCATCGACTGAACGCGCCGCAACATCTTTGAGCGTCGCGATTTGATCATCGAGGTCTTTCGCATCAAACGTCAGGTCTGTTTCCTTGTCACTCATGTCCTTGTCTCCTAGTAAAAAGTGAGGCGTGAATACTGCTTGAGATCGGCAGGTCAAACGGTAAGAGCTCATCATTGCGTGAATCCCGACACAACCCTTATTGCGGAATTGTCGCGAGTCGGACAACGGTGGCGAGAGTATTTCCGAAACCTGTCGGTCAGGTCGGATCACTAACAGGTGGCGAATTGCTCGAGGTGACACACGTGAGGCTCTCGACACTGCGGCTAGCGCGTTTCGGCTGGCTGTCCGGACCGCAGTTGGTTCATTGCTTCTTGTGGTTGAACACGCTTGGCTTTCTCGTCGACCGTCTCCAGCGCCTGGCGGTACGCCTCTGCTTCCTTGCGAATCGGCTCGGTCTCTTGCCTCTGATCGTGCTAATGTAATTCAGATTTTGCCGTCCGCTTTCGATATTCAGCGAAATCGGATTCTTCGAGTGACCTTCGAACGAACGGCTCAGTGCTCATGTAAAAGGCAGTGATGTTATCGTCGTCTTCAAGTTGCACGAGAATATTCGTTGCACCGGCCTGATCGAGCGACAACAAGTATTTTGAAAAGTCGCGCCTCTGCAGAAAAAGCACGAGTGCTCCATCAGAGGCTCGCCCTCCAACGTAGCCTGGTTGACTGGTATCTGGATCAAAGAAGTAAAGTCTCAAGTGTTGCTCAGACCCGTCGTGATTGGCATTGATTCGAATTCTCAAGCCCATCGGGTTGGTAGTGTTAGTGCCCGCCTCAATGACGTGACTCCGAACGGTGAGCAAGAGAGTTTGCGGCATTGCCGTCCTTTTCCGTAAGTCGAGGAAAGCCGTGGTGTTTCGCGTGTGATCAGTGATATAACGTTAGTAAACCGCTCGCTGGGTGTTATCCGCGATGATCGGGCTGTTGTTTAAGTAACCGCGATAATCCTGGGCTGACCGGACGGAAGAGGTTTCAGAAAACGTTGCCGTTGATGCGACGACGACGTTGCGACAAACGGTGATCAGCGTCGTGTACACCTCATTAGCCTCATTGCGAACTAAGTGGAAGTCGGACAGCAGTCAAGAAAAGATTGCCGAAATACTCCTGTCTAGCTGGACTAGCTCGGCTCGCCGAGTCGAACAGTTTGTCGAGAATTACCCGACGTGATACAGGCAAGGTTCTTGAAACCGGGCGCTAGCGCGGTTCGGCTGGGCTTTCAGAAGCCTCCAGCGCCTGGCGGTACGCGTCTGCTTCCCAGCGAATGGACTCGGTCTTTTGCTTCTGCTCCTGCAATGCGATCGACTGGATTGCAATGACCGCTAACAGACCGACAACTACGACCACGGCCGCTATGGCGAGCGCAGGACCGACGGGGTGTTTGCGGAGCCGGCGAAGCTGGCGTTGCCACCAGGTGATGGAGCGAGCGGTGACCGGTTCGCGAGCCAGATAGCGATCCAGGTCTTCCGTTAATGCCGCGGCGCTGGAGTAGCGGGCCGCGGGGTTCTTGTTCAGGGTCTTGAGGCAGATCGCTTCCAAGTCCGGATCGATGTGGGCGTTGAGCGTTCGCGGAGGCGGAGGCACGCTGTCGCGGATCTTATTCCAGACCTCTTGCGAGTTGCGACCGCTGAAGGGAGGTTGGCCGGTGAGCAGGACGTACAGGATCGCTCCTAGGCCGTAAACGTCTACGGCCACACTGGCCGGTAACGATTGCTGCTGCAAGAGTTCGGGAGCCGCGTAGGCAGGGGTGCCGCAGAACTCGACCGATGGAGTGAGACAGCTTGGTTCCGACAGACGGCTGGCCAAGCCGAAGTCGACGACGTACGGGACGCCGGAATGGTCGACCAGCACGTTCGACGGTTTCAGATCGCGGTGCAACACGCCGTGCTGGTGCGCGTAGTGAATGGCTGCGGCGACGGTCGACACTAACCGGGCGGCAAGTCGCACGTCGTCCAGATACTCGGTGCGGCGAGATTCCAGGTCGCGGCCTTCAACCATCCGCATGGTGTAGAAGTGGATGCCGTCGACCTGGTCTACGTTCAGGATGTCGATGATGCTGGGGTGGTCCAGTTGCGAGATGATTTGCGTTTCGTTTTTGAACCGCTGCAACTCCGCGGACCTTAGCAGTCGTTCTGGCCGAATCATTTTCAGTGCCACGATCCGGTTTAGTTTTCGGTGCCGAGCCCGAAAGATCACCCCCATACCGCCCCTCGCGATCTCTTCGTACAAGTCGTAATCGCCGAAGCGAACGCCGGCCTCATCGGTCTCGCTACTGTTATCATCGACATCCGCCTCGCCGTCGCGACTACAATCATCCTCAAACCAAGCAGCGATTTCGAGTTGGCGTTCTAACTGCGGTTGCAAGCGAAGAAAACGTCCCGACAGCTCCAATGCGTTTGGCGACTGCCCCTGACGACAACGTCCGCGGAATTCGCCCAAAAGCAAATCGATTGTAAAATCATCGTTGTCGGCCAGAGTCGGGATCATTTCCGCGTATTGCTCCGCACTCAGCGGTTGATGCGTCCGACTGCGAAACTGTTGATCAACGAGTACGGCGGTCCGCAGGTCGTCGATCGACCAATGAGAATACGCCGCCAAAAAGGCCTCAAAGTCCGGCAACTCCCCGGACTGAGCCCAGATTGCTTCCACGACATCTACCGGGTCTTGGCTTGGTTGATTTGAAGCACAGCCGTCGCCCATCACACCCTCAAAAAGCATTTGCCTTTGGAATGCCACGATCACATAGAACACGCGAAATCCAAAAAAAACTGCCTCTACACCAGCAACCCTGTGTCAGCCAGATGACGCTGATGCTTATTGTTGCATCCGTGAACTCGAAATGCTATCCAGGCAAGTCCACTGGCTAATTTATTTGCAACGACAAGCTAACCTGAAACGTTGGCTCAGGCTAGCAAGTGAAGCGTGTTTGCATCACACGCTGTTGACAGCGACTGAACAAACATTCATCTCCAAGCGTTTTTGCTAGGGCGCGGAGGCACTCGGCTCCGACGCACGCTGTGGCTCCGATGGCCTACTCCGACGCATGCGAGCCATTTCATCCCACAGTCACAAGCGAATGTTACCTGGGTTGATGCGTCGGTGCGTCTGGATCTGCGGGCGATTGGCGAGGCCAAAACGTCGAAATGATCAGACCGGTGAAACCGGCAATTGACAACCAACGCACTGCCCCGGCTTCAAAAACGATCGTCGCAGAGAAGACGATCGCCGCGGTGAACCAGAAGACGGCTTGGTCGACTGCTGGCCATCGCCGCTTGCGAGTTGTCATTGCAATCGAATAGCCCATCCAGACGGCGGCGAAGACGAAATTGACGTAGACACCCCATCCGGCGCGGATCCCGGTGACTCGCTCGGACTCGTCGGCGGTCGCCTCGATCGCTGCAGCGTGACTCCAACTGTGCGCGAGTCCGTAGCTGGCCAGAATATGAAACGCGATCATTAAGCTCCCCAGTAGCCAAGCGTAACCATAAACGGTATCCCGCATCCCGCCGGAATCTTTCACGCCGCGGCCTCGAGCAAAGCTACCAACGAACCAGCCGACGAGCGCGAGCCAGACTGGCACGTAAATGGGGAAGTCGCTGATCATGGCAAGCCAATGGATCGAGCCAGGTTTTAAAAATGTCCCGCAGCGGATACCGCGAGATGTCGGCGTCCAACTCACAAAGAGGATCCGCGAAATCAATTCTTACGGTCACACACATGCAGGTTACAGGTCGAACGCATGTTTACACAACCGATTCGAAGGGTCTTTGAGCAGAAAATGGCAACAAACGGCAAGGAAATAAGTGGCTCTGCTGGCAACGGTGGCTCCTCAAGCAAACGCTTTCTTGCACTGCCACGGCACTCCCGTGCAGTCACACGTTTTTCAGCGAAAGTCGCCTTGAGTCGAACAAACGCCCTTGGATTATGCATTGCACCCGAGAGTGAAGAAACGGAACCCCTGTCAGCAGACACCCAATGCCATTCACCTCAGTTCCAACTATGTGATTTCGCATAGAACCATTACGTTTCGGTCGAAACAACCTCCCGCATGATCAGATCGCCCACAGTCGCATCGGCATCATTCTCTGATCTACCAACGCCTGCGGTGTCGCCCTCAGATACTTTCAAAGCACCAATTCGCTTCTTGACCTCCTTGTTATTTTTCACGACAAAAACGGAGTCGGATTCATCAAGTATGAGTCACCGCGTGAAACGCCTCAACTGCACTCCGGTTCACCTGCTATCAGAGAGGCAGACCAAGGTATCAGGAGAACTGAGTTACCTACTAGCTGAGAACCTGTGACTTGTGTAATCTCTTGGAACAGTTGCGAACGATAAAGCCGGAGTGTCCGATTCCGCCGGGCAGAACGCTCACCCTGCCGATTCCGCACCTGACACATTTTGGTTTATTCGATCGAATTAGTTTGGTCGCGCATTAAATCATACGCATCTCGCTACAATCCCGGTCATTGCCCGAGGCTTGTTAGCTTGAACAGGCTCAGCACGCTGATCAATTATTAGAGGGTTATAGATGGGTGATCTGCCAGCAGTATCCGCAACGCAGATTGAAACTGCGATTGTGTGCTTCAGCGACGTGAAAGAAATTGGCCGCGGGGGCCAAAAACTGGTGTTTTCTGGTTTGACTGAGGGCAGGAAGTACGCGATCAAGTTTCTAAAGGCACCCAGCGAGGAGCTTGATAGCGACGAAACCGAATTCGACTTCACTCCCGACATGGTTGTCCGCGCTCATCGCGAAGTGGAAACTATGCGAGAGTGCCAATCACCCTACATGGTCAAGCTTGGCCCGATCGGATTGGAATTCATCGAGATCGCAGGAGAGTCTCTCGTCTTTTTTACAGAAGAATTAATTTCGGGATCTGATTTGCATGAGAAATACATTCGCCCCAAAAAGACGCTTTCGCCAGCGGATGTCGTCCAACTTGGCATTCATATTACTCACGCGATTTCCGCCATCTGGGACTTGAAGAAAGTTCATCGCGACATCAAGCCCGGAAACATTATGAGACGAGACAACGGCGACTTTGTTTTACTTGATGCCGGTCTTGCTTTCGACAAGCTTGGCGAATCGGTAAGCGGCGGTGGACTTGTTGGAACACCGATCTATTTCTCACCCGAACAGTTCGAATACACCAATCGACGGAGCGTTCTTGACTATCGATCCGACATGTTCTCCCTTGGTGTCACTATGTACCAATTAGCGACCGGGCAGCATCCGTTTTACAAACGTGGAGATCGTTCAGGGGAAGTGTATTCGAACATCCGCAAAGCGGATCCGAAACCACCGCACAAAATAGTCGGAACGATACCTGAAGAATTGAGCAAAATCATTCTTCGAATGATGGGTAAGTCTCCTCACCTTCGATTTCGTAAATGCGATCAGTTGATTGAACGACTCAAAGCCGTGGAGGTGGTGTAATGTCTCTCTACTTACAGCATGGATACGGCAAATCGACACGCATAACTGACGCGTTCACGGATGGATCGACATCTAGCGTGATCTTTTCACCGCGTAATGAAAAAAAAGATAATCTGAACGCTTACATTGCCGAACTCCGATCGACCGGTACCTTCACATTGATGATGGATCCGCAATTTCATATTTGCACCCAGACGCCGCCAAAAGACAGCTATCTTCCAAAGGACTATGGATACTATCAACCTGGATTGACGGCACACAACTTCACCAAAGCTGCCAAGATCCAAGGCTACGCCGCTGACACGCTTAATTTCCAACACGCGATGGACCTCGATCGGCTACTTTCACCGACCGTGATTCTATCAACGTTTTCCGACCGCTGGACACAAATCGCATTTCAGCTTTCAGAAGCATCGGTGGCGCACCATGCCAGTATGTCGTCACCAAAACCATTGATGTTATCGTTCGTCATTTGCGAAACGGCCTTGGATTCGCGAACAGAGGTCGATCAATTCTTAGACGAACTGACAACTTATGATGTTGATGGGTTTTATATCTGCATCGTCCGTGACGAGGCGACCTACACTCAACATTTCGATGCTGACAGGCTTGCACACCTGATGTATGCGACGTACGTGCTTGGCGAACTAAATAACTTCGAGGTTGTCTTCGGCTACAGCGATTACCTAGGTTTGCCGCTCCGCGCTGCTGGAGCTAGCGCGTTCTCCTCGGGCTGGTCGCAATCACTGAGGCAGTGTCACGCCAATACATTCATCAAGGTCGATCGGATGGGCCGTCGCCCACTCGTCCGCTACTCGTCCAGCCCGCTGCTGAACACGATCTTGCTATCCGAATTGGAGCAGATACACGGCTTTGGAATGCTGAATGACGTTCTGTCGAATGTTTCACTCGACGCCGAGATATCCCGCGCGACGTCACCGGAATCATCAAACTGGAACGAGCGTCTTTCGGAGCGTCACCATTGGCAAGTATTGGCCGACGTCGATTCGACTTTTGGATCAGGCGTTCGTGGAAATATGCGGGGCCTACTGACCCGAGTCGTCCAAGCGCAATCCATTTACCAAGATCTAGAAACCAGAGGCGTACGATTTTCGCGAAATTGCAACGGCTCCCACTTGCCCGAATGGGAAGAAGCCATAAAAGAATTCGTCCGAATTGCTAGCCCGTAGTCACTTCCGCATGAAGCATCGCGATGGCTTTCCAGTAGTTTGCTCGTGACTTCGGAGGACGCTTGGACGATGCCAAAAGTCGCATGGCCCCCTCGTCCGGATCATGAGCCAACAAGCCGATGTTCTGCACGCGAAACGCTTCGTACATCGTTTCACAGCGGTGAGCGACATTGGCCGGCAGAACTACGTAGACACGATGAGCGAACGACCTGTAACGCGTTGCTTGATAGAACGCTCGCTGCCAATTTTCCAGCTTAAACTCGAATGCGACCACTTCGGCCTGTGGTAATCGAGCACGCTCGCCCAACACATACCCGCGGTCCTGTACCAAGGCGACCAAGTTGACGTCGGTTAGTCGACTGATAGAACGGCGGAAAGTTGAATCCGATACGCCGCAATGCTGGCGAAGAAACGATTCTCGACGAGGGGCTGTCCGCTTCAACATCGCCAGAATACGAGCGCAGGTCGGATTTTGTATCAACGTCGTGGACTCTTCACAAAGGTCACTCGACCATGGCTGCCGAGAAGCTGACCAAACCCAATCCGCCTGTCCATCGCTGCATGAGCTCTCGAACCTCGTTTTGACGTGTAGGCTCGAAATCGGGATATCGACACTGGAACGGGTCCAAAGTGTTGGATCCGCCATCTCGATAAAGCTTTCGATCAGTTCCTGTTCGCTATCAAACATCTTTAACATCTATGACACATTGCTTCGTTATTGGATTTTATAGGCCGAATCGGACGTCAGCAATCAGTGCCTTCATCGTCCAAGCAGGCAAAGGTGTCACAGTAAGTCACGGAAAAATCGCTCAACTTCGCCCAACTCTCGCAGACTGCCATTGACGTGCAAAACTACTAACGCCAGCAATAACACGTTCATACAGTACAACGATCGCTTTCTCGGGCGTTCACATACAACCAGTCGGAGAACTGCGGGACGGTCGGAGGCTTTTCAGTTATTTTACTGTTAGATGCCACGCTTTAGCGTCGATAAAATCCGGCAAAAGGGCAACGATTGCGCCAGGGCAAGAAAAGGTTCCAGGACTCAAATCCGGGGCGATTGCTGTGGCAGTCCGGCATGAGCCGACCGGTCTGATTCAAACGCTTGACTCTTTGCAAGCGGACGAGATCCGGCAATATTTCGCTGACGATGGAAATGATGTTGAGAAAACGCCGCTGGCGATTGGTGTGCCATGAACTGGGGAAACCCGATTTGCCGATCTTGTAATTCTTGCTGCAAATCTTGTGTGCTGGAGGGAGGTTTAGCAACCTCCACTACGGCAAGGCGGGGTGTCGAACGACGACGGGAGGTTTGGCAACGTCTATCGCGATGTGGCAGTGGCGGACGAGGCAGGTACTGGAGGGAGGTTTAGCAACCTCCACTACGGGAAGGCGGTGCCGGCCTCCGGCCTGGGTTCATTATTGATTCAGGTCTCTCGTCGAGCGGCTTGGCGGCTCTCGGCGTGGCTCGAACGTCTTGGGTGACTACTCGCTATACGGACGGCGTCAACGAGGGTGAGACGCTATTTCTCTGTTGCGGATACCGCACCAGCAATGCCAGGCTGCAACTTCTATTGCAGAGACAAAAAATAGAGTCCGCGTACCTTTCCTTCTTCCGTACTATTGGCGGATCGTTTCAAGGTCGCTTCACTCTGGTGCAGTCGTTGATTGACTCATTAAAGAGACCTTGCCCGCTCCATTTGCCCACTTGGGGTCACCTGGTCGGTTTCGTGCCTGCGTTACTTGCGGGATCTACAGGGACTACGTGCTCGGAACTGTGTTTCCTGAGATAGGTATGGTATGCATCACTTGTCCGCTAGAATATCCAATTCTCGCCGACAGTCAGCGATCCAATTCAGTTTCAGTACTTTCCAGGAAGTCAAAATGACAGACTCACTCAAATTGTTTACCTTCGCGTTCGGTTGCGCGATCGTTCAATGCGGACTCTTGCAATCCAACGCGGTTGCTCAAGTTCCAACTGCAGGACCCGAATACGATGTGCTTAGAGACGATGCCGGGGAGTGGGATGTTGAAATCACCAATTACGCAAGTGGAACTCCTGAAGTCACCAAAGGCATTGAATCCAACAGGATGCTAGGCGACTTTTGGCTGATCAGCAACTTTGAAGGCAAAATGATGGGGTTAGAATTCAAAGGCCATGGAACCACTGGCTACGACGCCGAGGCAAAGAAATACGTTGGAACCTGGGTGGATTCTTTGAGTCCTGGAATAATGCACATGAAAGGTGACTACGACAAAGACAAAAAGACAATGACGCTTGTCGGAATTGCACCTGGCATGGACGGCAACCCGGCCAAACACAGGTTGACCACGGTCTACAAGGATGGAAGTCGTGTGATGACCATGTACATCACTCTCCAAGGCGGCGAAGAAACCAAATTCATGCAATTGGCGTACACAAGAAAAGAGAAGTAGATGAGCTGATCAGCGGCGAAGCCGAAGTCCCCGAGGGCAGTACGGCCGATGTGCTGGAGTTTCTTCAAAATACCCGTCGCCGCACGGTAAACAAGTACAATTGGTCAAACCGACAACGTTCGGGGCAACATACAATAACTATTGAAGGTCCAACGGTGCGTGAGAACAACGGCTTCCCTATTCGATTTCGATTTAGCACATTGACGCTTCTCCTGACCACTTGCGCGACGGCCTGTTTCTTCGCTATCTACCGGCACTTTCATCAGCCAATTGTTGCGGCTCATCTCTAAATCCTTTCGCAACATCCCATCCGCCAGTATGACACGTCGCCAACTCAGCCGTAAGAAAAAAGCTTGCTTCGGCATCGTGACAACGGGCCTGTGCTTACTGCTGATCGAATTCGCGTTGACGCTGCTGGGCGTCGGACGATCGACCGATCACGCGGACCCGTTTGTCGGTTTTTCAAACCAAGTCCCCTTGTTCGAACCATTCACCGATGAGGCCGGGAAATCATGGCTTCGAACGGCAGAGAACAAATTGGTTTGGTTCAACGACCAACAATTCGGCGCCGCCAAACCAGCCAACACCAAACGCATCT
>TARA_R110002073_G_scaffold333504_1_pt1 | contig 13609 bp, 6 predicted proteins | sample TARA_R110002073 | Tara Oceans TARA_R110002073 (sample SAMEA4397174) | marine metagenome | biome: Polar Biome; feature: [DCM] deep chlorophyll maximum layer (ENVO:01000326); material: water (ENVO:00002006), including particulate matter (ENVO:01000060) such as... | depth 40 m
TTAGGCTATAAAGATATACATTGTGCTCATGGCTTTAGAGCGACAGCGAAGACCATCCTACAAGAGCAGTTAAAGTATCCACTTGTGCTTGTAGAGATGGCATTGGGTCATACGACGAAAGATCCTAATGGAACCGCCTATGGTCGATTTGAATACATTGATGATCGTAGTAATATGATGCAGAAGTGGGCGGACTATTTAGATGCTTTGCGTGAAGGTAGAGATACGGCAGAATTTAGAGCAGATGCCCAAAACAAGTCTGATTCTACTACCCATCTGCAAGCGTTGATTGACCAGCTGGGAGAGGATAAGGTTTTAAGGATACTTCAAGCTGATGTAATGTGAATATAGGTAAAGCCAGCTGTATTATTAACATTAGTCAAATATATATTATTAATAGAAACATTTTTAATTCATGAATTATTTTGTTAGCTATAAAAGCTTTTGTAACACAGCCTTTAGACAGATTTGTATCTCATGATTATTTATGTGTAGTATATAAATATAAGTGTTTATAAATAGCGTGTAAAACTACCACATAACAATAATTTAAGAGAATTTATTATGATAGATAATTTGAACAAAAAGTCTTCAGCTAATAAAACTGGGGCAGGTAAGATTAAATTCGGCGGCATGAATGGTGGCGATTCTGTAATATCATCTTTAGCTAGAATAAGATATGAAGCTGGTATAATTCAACAAGCTACTTTACTTACAGCCGGAGATGGTGTCACTATTTTATTTAACGGTTCTAACGGAGAGCCACTATATGAAGGTAAGCCACACTTTTTATGTCATTCTTCCGACTTGTCTAAAGCAATGATTTTTAGGAATGATGATGAAGCTACTTCTTTTTTGAAAGATTTGGGCTTTGCAGATCAAGATATTCTTAAATCTTAACCATTATTATTTATAAGAAAATTATGCTCAGTTTATAGGTATTCTTTATTTATTAAACATAATGGCCGACATAGTAATAACTACCATGTCGGCCATTATGTTAATTACCTATAACTAAAGATGCCTTCAGCTCAAAATCCCCTCAAACATATCATTTAAATAAGCGGTTTGATTACCTACCATAAACAACACATTTCGCTCTTTAAGCTCATCTTCGCTCAATGAGTTATTTATCAACTCTTTCATTGGCGTCGTGGTCAAAATAAAGCTATTTAGTATCAGCTTATCTTCTAAGCGGCTCTCAAGGGTTTTTATTTCTTTATATAGATTAATTTTGGCATCATCAGTATTCATGTTGCGGATACCCTTAGGATCAATCAAGGTCAGGTACTGCTCACCCGTCTCTTTGTGTACTAACCACAATAAAAAGTCTGGATAAAAATTACCTGCTAGTGCAAAACCTAATCCTTTGTAACGGTTATCGGGATTACGAAGTAAATAGATATGGTAATCTTTAAGCGCATCAATCTGTTTATCAGAATTGATATAGTGCTGTAGATCATCGACGAATTTGACTTCGCTACTCTCACCCTTACTGTCATAATCAAATACTGAAGGCGACCAAGTAAATGGCAAGCTATCATCATTTTTGCTGAACAATGGATAATACAGATGCTTGTCAAATACGACTGTACGTAAGCTACCGTCCTGCCAGTTGACTGTCTTCTCTAGCTGTCCATCATTGACTATATCTTGTAACTTGGTAAGGCGTTTAAAGTACTCTTCTGCCTCACCATTAAACCCTTCTTTTGATGTAAAGACATATTTGTCGCACATGTGAATAGGCAGATCATCGTCACCGACATTAAACTCTGTCACTTCATAGTACTGACCTTCGTATGCGTTTTTCATGGTTTTGTAAAATCTGTCCATGTACGCTTGTAGCAGCTCTAATAAAATGCTTTGTTGAAAGCGTATACCCTCTACATCTTTCGTCAGCTTTTCGCTATCTACCAATAGCCTATACCAGTCATCATGGGTATTCTTAATTGGCTTACAGCAGAACGCTCTAAGCTCGTCGATACCAAGACGTATGTTGGTATAGCCACGTTGCATCTTATACTGCTGTAATTGTAAATATAAACTGTCAAAATCAAAGAAGGGCATGATATCAGGCGATATCTCATGCTCTTGACGCTTGTCTTTTAAGTCATTATTACGCTTGCGCTTATCGGTATGATAGGCTTGGAGTCGTGGATATAAGTCTAAAATAACAAACGGTTTTTTAATCTTGCCTTGATACTTATCAGGAATTTCAAATAGCGACAGCTTAACCTGTGCCTTGAATCCATTTGGCTGATTGTCTTTATAACCATCTTTAAGCGTCAAAGTTTTGAGTCTATGCGGCGCTGCTATACGATTGGTGTTGAAATCTAAAGTAACTAAATCTTGGTTAAGGACGATACCTTCATCGTTTAGATAGTCACGGAACTTTTCCATATAGTCAGCATGTAAGCCAAATATATTAATCGTTTGTAGTAAATCTAGATACAGGTCTTTATATTCAGCTTTACTATAAATATTGTGCGGCGTTCGCTTGAGTGAGAACCCCTCACCTTTTAAACGTACACCTCGACCGAACAATTGAATGATTTGGGAGCCTTCACCGGAACCCATATTTAATAGCCCCATAGTCGAGACTCGCCAACTACTCCAACCTTCGGTAAATTTACGTGAGCCAATGAGCAGATTGGTTTTGCTATTATCATCGTTGATGGTATCAAATAGCGTCGGAGTGAATTCGTCTGTACGCGTATTAAGATAATGGTTATCGCTTAGCTTTTCACAATGATCAAACAAGCCTTTTTCATCGCCTACGTTTATCACGCCAAACGGTGTATTTTCACCAATTTGTAGACGCAGCTCCCCTGTGTTCTGAGTGATTCGTATAACGTTTAAGCGCTGATTACTCCCTGCATTAAAGAACTGGCTGAGTATATCTTGATAAATAGCTTCAGCGTCTCTACCATGTAATGGAGCAAAACGATTAACAAAAATATTGTTACCTTTGTTATCGACTAAGCGTGACTTATTGGTAATAAAATCATGAATCCAGTTGATGGTTTCTGCTTTATGATGACTGTCTAAAAAGTCAGCTAAAAATTTGATGATGGTCAAAATATCTGAATCATCATCATTTACTTTATTACCGACAAATACCCAAAGGGGATTTTCAACTTTGAATTGCTTAAGACGTCCGACGTTATTTTGATAAAGGTGCTGCTGCTGGTAAAAAGCCAATAAGCAGGCGGTGAGATACAGCTGCTGATTATCCTGTGTCTCACCTTTTTTCATATTGAGAATATTGACTTCTTTACCATAGCCATCATCATAAAAATACTTGTACGAGTAGTCAAACAAGATATTTTTTGCATAGACTTCACGCAAGGCTCCGCGCCTTGCTTTTTGCTTTTCTAGCTCATCTAAATTTAGAGCCTTTAGCTGAGCATCGTCTAGTTTTGTTAATGCCTTAGTACCAAAGTGCATTTTTGCTTTGGTTTTTATTTCTTCTTCTTCTTGCTTTATGACGTTGTTGGATTTATTAATCGCTTGACCAAAGGTTGCTGAATATTCAAAGCTAAAGCCATCTTTTGTCAGCGTATCACGATAGCTCATCCATACACCAGCACTACTCGTACCACGATGACCTTCATCGATTAGTACAAGGTTCTGACCTTCTAGTGACTCTACCGCTATCGTCTTATCACCATCTCTTTCAGCTAGCTTATGGATATCAATAATTTGCACGTATTTTAAAAACTGGTCACGGGATTTGTTTTTTTGGAATGTCATGGCTTCGATACCAGACAGCTTGAACTCTTCAAGATGCTGATTACTGAGCCCATCATTAGGAGTCAGTAGAATTATCTGCTCGATTTTATCATTATGGCTGGCGTGCTCAGTGTAGTACTGATACTGCAAAATATTAATATGCATCAGTAATGTCTTGCCGCTACCTGTGGCACTCCAATACGCAACCTTATTTAAGTCATTGGCTACATACGGTTGTAATATCTCGCTATCGCTTTTTTCCTCATTATAGGCAACTACGGTAGCATTCAACTCCTCTAGCATCTGCTCAGAATGATTGAAGTACTGATCTAAATAATACTCCGTAAATAATAATGACAGATACTGAAAGTATTTTAAATTCAGCTCACTATTAGCTTGCTCATTGCGAGCTTCACTAATCTGTAGCCAGTGACGCACGATATTTCTATCATAGCGCCTTAGGGTGTCGATATCTAAAGTCTGTTTATCGACTAAGTCTCTGGTCAGCTCAGTGAAAAACTTGGTTTGACCTGCATCCTCACCTTCGTGTTCAATGCCTTCATGGACAGGCAAATCCAATAGCGTATGCATACCTTTGATATTGTCAGGATTAAACTTTGACCATAGCCACTGCGTGAGTACCAGCTGCTCATGGAAGTTTATTTTTTTGCTTTTCTTTTTACTGGGATTAGCCATAACTTACTCTGCAAACATGCGCTCAAGGAATACCTGCTCTATTGAGCGGACTTTTAGTTGTCTCTCATTACCATCGGTACTGGTCAGCTTGGTGTTGATGTTATGATCGCCATTGACATATATCTGCTGATACTCGCTATCTAAAGCATTGATGCGTAGCTTCTGTAGCGTCTTGTCCAGCTCATCATAGCCAATCTGTTCACAGTCACGCCAAAATACAGTCACTAGCTCACCTGTACGCAAGTGCCCATCTACCTGTACAAATCCTCGATCTAGCTGATAGTCTATATTTCTAACCTTTAGACCTATGAGATAGTTAAAGGTATCGATAAGATCGACGTTTTGTACCGTATAAGCACCAGCACTGTCGGCAGTTATCTTTAGCTGATAATCAAAAGGAGTGGCAAAATCAGCCACGTTAAGTAGCGAGTCTTTGCTCTCAATATTGAGCATGTAGTGCATGAGATAGTCGTCTTTCTGACCAGGGGTTAAATCACCAAATAAATCATTCTGAGCGGAATTACGGCTAAGCTCAAGATTGTTCAAAGTATCCTCATAGCTTTCAAGCTTGACAACTTTTAGGCAATGACTGATTCCTTTATAAGGGTTTACTATACTTTCGTCACTCTTGCTTTTTGGCAGTGTAGGCTTACCATTCTTCCAGTCTTCGCTATAGACAACCTTTTGTAGGCGTGGTTTTAGCACTGTATCAAAATACTCGCCTTGCTCAACTAAGATGTATTTACGATTACCATCGTCTTCACGGTTCAATGAAATTGTCGCGTGTGCGGTTGTACCACTACCTGAAAAGTAGTCTAAAATTAAGTTTTCTGAGTTGTCTAAGTTATTAGATAATATTTTTATAGTATCTATCACAGCATAAATTGACTTTGGATACGTAAAGCTATTGAGACTTTTAAAATAATTTTTTAACAGATTAGTACCGTTGGAAGTCGCCGAATATTTTTTATCGTCCCACCAAGTTAATGGCAGTACACCTTCATCGTTCATACGAGCCTTTAAATAAATAGCTTTCTCTTTGTTCCTATCTAAGTCGACCTTAAACTCTTCGACTTTTTCTTTAAACCTATCTACTCCCCATTTCCACCTTCTTTCTAAACCATTTTCATCAATAGGATAAAGTATAATTTCATTAGACTTTATAACTTCATTTATTATCCATTCCTTTTTAAACGCATCCCACTCTATTTCTGGCAGTCTAAATTTATCATCAGAAACTATAATGGGATAAAACATAGATGGTGCATCTTCTTTAGTGCCTCCATGCTTCCTAAAATTTACCCATTCAAATTTACCAGTTTGATCTTCTTCATTGTATCTTGCAGTTTGAGCTTCATTTCTTCCTAACCGACCAACTTGACTCTCTGACCCTTTGCCATATATGAGTGCATATTCATGAGCAATACTAACCCCTTTAGTCGTTGAACGACCAGAAGGATTATTACGTATTACAATATTACCTAGGTTGTTGTCTTTACCAAAATCATAATTCATAAGCTGTTGTAAATTAGCAACTTCAAGGTCATCAATTGTTACACAAAACAGTCCATTATTTTTTAAAAATTTTCTTGATACATTGTTTCTATCATGAATTAGTGAAAGCCAACTGGAGTGTTTATAACCATTTTTATAAAGAATCTCAGAAGCAGATGTATTATAAGGTGGGTCAATATAAACAGTATCAACTTTAGACTGGTATTTTTCTTGCATTAAGTTTAAAGCTTGGAAATTATCGCCATGGATGATCAAACCATCGGTCTGCTCATCCAAATCATCAATGCTATTTAACAACTTGGCTTTAAAAGACAAATCAAACAAGCTTGTATCAACCATTAAGTAAAGGTGTGATTGAAGATAGTCTTCGCTACCCCATTTAGATACCTTATCATTTCCCACTTTAAACCCAAGATCTTCCCACTGTTGCCATTGCTCAGGGTTATTAGCAATATCCCCATATAGCTCTTCATCAACACGGTCAAGCGTAATGCAATAATGGCTCGATACCACAAACTTCTTTTTAAGCCACAGCTTCTTTTGAAAGTTTTCTAGCGACGCTAAAAAGTCAATTAACTCACGGCCAATTTTGCGTAAGCACTTAATCAGCGCAAGCTGGCGCTCTATCTCTATAAAGCCCGAGCTATTGACCACATCATCTAAATGCATGACTTCGTTTTTGATATAGAAGTCCAGCTCATTATTTAAGAATTTACCTAAGTCTTTATGAATGAAATAATCGGCTGTGTTCTTTTGTGTATAAGTATCTAGATGCTTACGCAGTAAGTCACGATCAGCCTGTTTTTCGGTTGGTGCTGGATGCTTGAGTAAGGTTGCCCATGCTGTACTGACTGTGGTATTTGCCAATATATCGTCATGAGCTTCTGTATTGAGCTTATCTTGTCTGGCCTTGCTGTCCATTACCGAGTACTCAAACCATACCGTCAGCTCATCGCCAGCGTCATTAAGCTCTATAGGATGTACGGTTTCTTCATATTCCTCGCCTTCTTCATCGGTACGAGTTACCGTCTTTGGCTTAGAGAGAATAACGAAGCGACGGTTTTTATCATTGTCTTTTTGATTATCCTTCGCCGTATCAGCAGATAACAGACGGAATAAAACGGATTTGTCTGACTCACCTATCGAGTTGAAACGAATACGGTAATTGCTAAACATCTCACCTGACTTGGTATAGTACTGGTCTTTATTCGCCCAATGCAGCATCACCTCTTCGCCAGAATAAGGAATGGCATAGGTGTCGCCTTTATAACGGCGCTGACTGATAAAGTCGCCCTCATCATAATAGCGACTAAAAAAGGTGTACAAATGGCTAAACACTTGCGCTTGATCAAAGCTGCTATCAGCATGATCGCGTAGCTCTTGGTACTGCTGTCCAAGTGAGCTTTCGATAGCGGTTTCGTTGACTAAGTTACCTGCCTCATCGAACGCACGCTTACCAAACTCGTCCTTAATTTGATTAGTGATACTCTCAAGCTGGCTGTCATGAACATCGCTTTTGGCGTCCGTCAGATACGTCTCTACTTTGGCTCTGAGACGATTATCTAGATAGTCGCTAATTTCATTACGACGCGCGTTCAAAATGCGATAAATACCAAAATCTAGATCAGGACGATCAATTTGAAAGATATTTTTTAGTTTTTGATTAAGATTGGCATATTGGCTCATGGTGAGTCCTTCGACAGGGTTTTTATAGCAGCATTCTGTCATAGGCTTATGACAAAACGAGCTAGGCTAGTCTCAATTAATGAAACCAAACCTAGCTCTAAAATAGAAAAAAATTAGCCAAACATTATATCAGATCAGTACTTCAATAGCTAAAAAACGCTTGCTCCATAATAAAATTTATCAACTTATTTCACGTGCCAACGAATATGATAAAGCGTTTCAAATTGGCTTTTTTTGTGCATCATCTGCTCTAGATTTTCTATCAAGGTGTCGCGTCTTTCCTCAATCTCATCAGTCACATCAAAGATATTTTGACGAAGTTTACGCTGCTCACGTTCTGCCTTTTTGAGTTGTTCTTGCTTTTGTTTTTGCTCATCGATAGTACTAGCTTGGCGCGTCTCACGCTTTAAGCTGCGGATTTTGAGCTTAATATCATCAAGCGCTGACTCAGCCGATGCCATGTGATCATCTGCCCAACTTTCGATCTTTTCTTGCTCACGCTTAAAAAACACCTGATTACTATCAAGCGCATCACTCAATTTGTTTTTATGCTGAAACTCGATTGTATCGGTAAATAGTTTCGGAATAGCTGTCGTTATTTTATCTTCAAACACTGCTCCCTCTAAACGTAAAATACGCTCACAGATATCAGCATCCAATAATGCGTTGTCATCTGTCATACCCGTAAGTATTAAATGCTCTTCTTTAGCAAAAGAGTCTAATGACAGTAAGCTAAGCGACAACCATCCTGACTGCCCTACTAATGACTCAAGACTGGATACTTTTTTATCATAATTGCTGTAATCAAAGTTTATCTGCGCAGTCTCAGTGGGTAGGTGCTTTGCCGTATTTAGTACATACTCACCAAGTGGATGCGTCAGACGATATATGTAGGTATTATCAGGTACAGATTCGCCCTTTCTGATCAGCTGATAGCTACCAACCTTTATATCTACTGTAGGCGACTTATGCAGCGTAAAATTTAACTGATTAGGATGAAAGTCAGCATAGGGCGCTAGTAGTGCCCGGCTAATCGTCCAAAAGAAATTACTGATACGATCAAGCTGCTCTTCAGCACGCTGCTTATGGATCTTCAGCAATTCATGAATGTCTGCATCAAAATGCTTTAATAGAAGGTCACGAGTTTGTAGCATTTTTTGATTAATCTGGGCTTCTAGCTCAGACTGTAGCTGATTAAAACTTGCTTCAATCTCTTGGTTGGTACGGCACTTATCGTAGATCTCAAGAATACGTTTCTCAAAGTTAATACCGCTCTCTATCGACCCTAGTATTTCGTTAGACGCCCCAAACACTCCTTCAAATAAATCAAACTTTTCACTCAGTAGCTCCATCACTCTTTGATCAGCAGCATTACGCTCATTGATAAAGTTAACGACAACCACATCAAAAGCCTGACCATAGCGATGACAGCGTCCAATACGCTGCTCGACTCTTTGTGGATTCCAAGGTAAATCATAGTTAACCACTAAAGAGCAGAATTGTAAGTTGACACCCTCAGCAGCGGCTTCGGTAGCAATCATAATTTCAGCATCATCTCTAAAATAATCAATAAGCGCTGTACGTCTATCTATTGACGATGAGCCAGTAACTCGGTCGCTACCTACGTGTTTAGCTAACCATCTGTGGTAGATGCCAGTATTGACTGGGCTATTATTGCTACCATTAAAAGCGACTACCTTGCCATTAAAACCATGAGACTGCAAAAACTCTAAAAGATAGGTTTGCGTACGGCGTGACTCAGTAAATATCACGGCCTTTTTTGGTGCGCCCATTTCAAACATACGGGCAAAGCCGCGCTCCAATGCTGTTAATAGCGCATAAGACTTACGATCTTCATCAATTTCATGAGCTAAAGCAAGATACTGATCGACCTCTTTAATTTCAGATTTAAGTAAATCTGCATCAACGCCACGAGTTTCATATTCGCTATACTCGTCCTCGTCTTCTTCGATAAGCTCTTCATCTATATCTTCATCAGCAATAAAATGCTCTATCCATTCTGCATCAATGGTTTGATTGTCTAAAAGAGCTTGGAGACGGTTACGAATCGATTCTAATGTTGCTATAACAGCAGAAGTAGAAGACGCCAATAGCTTACGTAAAACAATGGTGATTAGGTGGCGCTGCTGTACAGGAAAGGCATAGCTAAACTCTCTTTGTAAGTAGCTATTAATTTGATCATACAAACGCTGTTCAACATCGCTAGGTGTAAATGGTACCGTTAAAGCATGGCGTCTTGTATATGGAATATACTCCAAAACATCCTTACGTAACGTACGATGGATAAACTGATCCAATCGGCGCTTAAGGGCTGGCAAGTTATCTTCGTTAACATATTGACGGCGGAACGCCTTATCGTCACCAAATAAATGCTCATCTATAATAGTACTAAGCCCATATAGCTCCATTAATGAGTTTTGTAGTGGAGTGGCTGTCAGTAGCAGTTTATTACGAGCAACTAGAGACTTTTTAAAGCTATTGCCTGTTTTATTACTTGGACGATGGGCATTACGCAGCCGATGCGCCTCATCAATTACAACCATATCCCAAGGTATTTTAGCCAGCTCATGCTCCATTCTGGTTGCAAATGGATAGGATATAACAGTGATCTTTTTATTTTCAAAAGGATTGTAGACACCTTCTTGACGTAACTTCTTCCAAGTAAACGAGTCTAGTACTTGTACAGGTAGGTTGAATTTATCTTGTAATTCCAATGCCCATTGCTTACGTAACGACGCAGGGCAGATAACTAATAAATTTCTTCTATACTCTGCCCAGTATTGGCAAAGCACTAAAGCCGCTTCGATAGTTTTACCTAAACCTACTTCGTCGGCTAAGACAACACCTCGACTTAAAGGATTACTCAACGCAAATAATGCCGCTTCAATCTGGTGTGGGTTTACGTCAACCTGAGCATCGAATAGCGACTGCGCAATACGTGCGTCGTCGGAGCTACTACGCTGCTTAGTAATTTCCCAAGCAAAATACTTTAATTGGTGGTTGGTTACCTTATTCATAATTCAAATCTTATTATTAGTCGCAACATAGAATTTTTATGCGTCGATCTTCAATCGCCAGTTATCAGCTAGAATGTCCATAAGCTCCATTTGACGTTTAGGCAAATCCTCTGGCTTCCACTGAGCATAGCCAATGACTTGTGTAGTCAGTGCATACGAAGAAACTCCTTTTCGACCTAAAAAGTAAGCATTTTTCTTTTTATCAAAATCGAAGTTTCTAGCACTTGAATTGCGTCTCTTATTTAATGGTACTAAATTAGCTAATCTATGTACCCATATTTTTCTTTCTTCTGCTACAGGCCACCATTGGGCCCATTCACTTTCCTTGTCTACTGTCTGGGGTAAAACGTGCTCAATAGTTAAGATAGTAGGATCATAAGTTGCTCCCCCATCTGATATAAATGCATCTAATCGCAATATTAAGTAGTTTCTTCTTCTTGATGTTAGATCGTAAATATCACTATCAAGCACCTTAATCATTTTATGCTTTTCATCATCTGTTAATTCTACCTCGTTTATAGGATTAGTAAGAGAATGATTGTTTTCAAGTGCGCTAAGCACCTTGTTATAACGTTCGATGCGTTGGTTTATGTTATAGGCACAAATATGCATAAATGCTGCCAGTCGCTCTAATCTTTCAAAAAACCAAACCATGTACTCAGGCTTAGCTTTATTATTCTTTATAAATTCGATTGCTGTTGGCACCCAATCAGAGTTATCAATTCTATTTAACCATTTTAAATACCTGTTAACTTCTTCGGCATAGGCTACCGCTACATAATCACTATTTTTTGCAATCAACAATGCTTCTGCATAAGGCTCTAATACTGCTGAAATTAGATCTTCAGGACTAATACCTTTACTTAATACGTGTTCTCTAAACTCTTCTAGCAACGAACGTTTTGCCTTTTCTTTAGCATGAATCATACGAATATAAGAAAACAAATCATTGAAACGACTCCGTCCAAGCTCGACCTCCATCTCTTCCCAACGTTCATTATATTTTTCTCTTTGGGCCTCTAATTCAACCATACCAATCGTATCGGCCTTAATGATATCAGTTGGCTGCAAGTCTAACCCTCGGCTATTCATTACTGAAAATATTCTAAAGGCTGATTTTTGATTAGGGGTTGATACCGCTACTAAATAACACTTTCGAAGTAGGAAAGCTGTAAAACTCTCAATTTGCTCTACATCATCACCAAGCTTTTCTGAAACGTACTTATCTAGAAGCTGACTATTGCGTTTGATATTTAGACGTGATTCATTCTCAAGCGCTTTTTCATCCATTGCGAAAAGTTCATCAAACTTTAGGCCTTGAACGTAAGATGCAAAAAAATCTCGATCTCGACTGCGAACAGTCAATCGTGGCTTACTCTCTAATCCTTCAAATTTATTCCCTGGCTCTAGTATGTATTGCAGTAGTGCCTTCCTATCATCACCCTGTAGTTTATTTGATAGCACAGCTAGTAGGATTGTTAAAGTGGTCAATCTTTGCTGACCATCAATTACTTCAGAATGAGGCTTATTTTCCTCCTTAATCAGAACAATACTACCAAGAAAATATTCCTCATCAGGTTCATATTGATAGAAACTATGTAAATCTTCAAATAACTCGGATGCCTGATCTATCGTCCATGCATATGGTCTTTGATAAGGTGGAATAACGTATTCAAAATCTGAGCTAAATATTTTTGATAAAGGGTAGTCCGCACCGCTAAGGTTTTTGCTCATTCGTAAACTCTCTATTAAAGATTAACTTATACATGATGATTATTGTTTTGTGATTATATTATTCGAAGTAGTCTACCATACGAGCTTGAAATATCCTTCTAAGGATATACTTCTGTCTGACATATTTAACAGCTCACGATCCTTGATATTGCCCTACTTCCAAACGTTTAAGCTGTAATCTGTCGGATAGCCTGCTAAGCTTAGATATAGCCATTCAACGTCATCCTATTAAATCTATATGCATGAGAATGAGGCGACCCCTTACAGCGCCCTACTAGCGGCTGCTTTTGATCAAGATAGTGATAGATGATTATTAACAAGATAAATACTTTTATCATTTCTCTGGAGAGACCCTTAAGCCCTTGTTTTATATATGTTTAATAGTGAAAAATAGCCTTTAAAGAATCTTTAAATAGTCTTTTAGCCTGTTTAAATAGTCTTTTATTCGAAAGACTATTTGCCTATTTCTATGAACGCCAAGTACCACCCTACACAATTTTTCCCTAACAAGATTTTGCGCATGAAATAGCCTTTTAATTGCGATAAAACTTTGATTGTAAACACAAAGTGGCTGAGGCCTTTTCTTCTGCCTAAAGTATATTACTTAGTGTATTAGATTAAGAAACCTCTCATAATACAAAAAAAATAAACCGCCCTACTTTTAAAGTTAGGACGGTCAGATAAATCTATACTGAACGTTCTGCAATCTTCGTATTAATCCATTCTGCAATCTCGCTTGCTACCCACACCACCCTTACCTGTGTCAGTTGTACCTTCTTAGGGAATGTTGGATCATAACGATCAGAATTTTCATTAACCATCTCATAAATCGTAGAACGACTAAGACCAGTATAGCTACCAACATCTTTAATACTCAATAGCTGTGGTATGTGATTACATTGCTCAATTACTGGCTGTGCTGCGTTTGAATTTTCCATGATTATCTCCGAATTATTGTATGGGAACATCTGTTCTCATACAGTCAGGGAGTCCTGTATTTTTTTATGAGACTTATATCGTCCGATAGACCTTATGCATAGAGTAATAAAAAGGAGCTGAATCATCAGCTCCTTTTTCTGTGTTAAAAATACTTTTAATAATAAGTTACATACACGACTATCTTAACTATTTAGAGCTTTCCTAAGCCTTTTGTTTGTGTAGCCTTTAGCCCGTTTATAAATATACTCTTCAATGAGATATAAAATAAC
>TARA_R110002073_G_scaffold78938_2_pt1 | contig 13609 bp, 13 predicted proteins | sample TARA_R110002073 | Tara Oceans TARA_R110002073 (sample SAMEA4397174) | marine metagenome | biome: Polar Biome; feature: [DCM] deep chlorophyll maximum layer (ENVO:01000326); material: water (ENVO:00002006), including particulate matter (ENVO:01000060) such as... | depth 40 m
CTTTGACATCTCATTTAGTGAAACCTCAATTTCAGCATTATAGTAAGAATAAAAACTGTTAATACTAATATTAAGGCTATCCTTTTGAATGTCAAATAAAGAACTATTTTCTTGCAGTAGCTTTAAACCACGTTTTTTTAATACAATATCTGGATAACCTCTAATAATACGAGAGCAATTTTCGCAATTTTTATAGTTTTCAAAGGTCATTGTTTTATTAATAACGTTTTCGAAAATGGTATCTACAGTTTCCATATAGTTAACAATTTCGTCAATACCATTAATGTCCGATTGTAAATCGTTTTTAATAACCGAATATATATTGTTAATAGTGTTTTGAAGTTTACGATTCTCATTCCAATTATTAACTTTTAATGCTAATAATATCCCTACCATAACCAACACAATCTCTCCAATGGCGTATTTTAAATACTTTCCTGTGTTGCCTTCTGATAGTAATTTTTGTCTAATTTTTCTAAAGAATTTTATCATATCTACTTCATGAAACCCTATTCATTCATAGGTGTTGTTACCAATGTTATTTTAGGATGTATTTAATTCCTATTGTCAAGCTGTTAGTAGCGAGCTTGTTACGAGTGTAGTCACCAACCAAAGTTTCCTTATACACGCTCGTTATTGCCGTTCGGTAATTGTACCCTATTTCAGCGTCCCAATTTTTACCCAATTTATAGGAGAGCGACACTCCAGCGAACCCTTCTAAAAAGTATCCATTGCTACTAAAGTATTCATTGCTATTTTCTAATTCATTTATCAAGCTAATATTATTTATAAATCCAAGTTTCAAATGTGGTCTCAATCTTGATTTAAGAATTCCGTAACTAACTGAAACAGGGACACTCAAATACTGTTGCTTAATCAATACAGGGATTACATCACAAGTATTGCAGATTATTGCTCCACTAACGTTTTTGTTTGAGAAGAATAGACCTGAACTTATAGTTACCCTTTCATTTAGATTGAATCCAGACAATATTCCAATACTATAATTGCGTTCAGTATATCCTATAGTATATCCACTGATGAATCCACTGGTAACAACATAATTTTCGCCTGATAGATTATCCTCAGAAACTTCTATACCTAACTTCCAGTTGGGCTCTTGTTGAGCATATAAGATAGTCGCTATTAAAATAAATAGAATAGCCGTTCCTTTTTTCATGGTTTCTAATATTGGTTTAACAATACGAATATGATTATAGTTGTTTTAATGAAATATACTCAGAGTTAAACAAACTTAGCCATTTTTTCTTTCTATGTCAAACAAATACTTTATCCAAAAACGCTTCAATGCTTTTTTGATTGGCTCTAATTAATTCTTGTTTCGCATTATCAATATCACTTTTCTTTTTGTCTTGCGAGAGTTTAAATTTCCCTTCCCAATGGGTAATGGTAATTTCAAACATTTTAATATAATCTAGAGCAGCTTCCATTCTTGGGCTATCAGGCTTTAAAATATATTTATGGTCTGGTTGTTCCAAAAACTCGGTCATATTAATTAAAGACTCTTTTAAGGCTTCTTTGTTTTCAATGGCTTTTATGTTCCCTTTTAAATGTACTTTTATGTAGTTCCAAGTTGGTAATTGTTTGGTTGTGTAAACACTTGGCGAAATATAGCATTGAGGTCCAGAGAAAATAATGGTAACATTGTTGTTATCTTTCATCAATTCTGTTTGCGGATTGTAAATATCAATATGCCCAATAAGTTTCCCATCTGTTTCCCTATAAATTAAAGGCAAGTGAGTAACCAAGGGTGTACCATTTTTTACTGAAACAACTGTTGCTAAAGGATATGCTTTAATCACTTCAATCATGTGATTGATATCGTGATCTTGATGATGAGGTGGTGGATAGTTGCCCATTGTTTAAACGCCAAATTGTTTTAAGTGATGGTCTAAATGTTTGTACTGCATTTGTCCCCATTGTTGCTTGGTAAAATAACCAAAAGCTGGATGTGGATTCCATTCTTTCTTCTCTCGATGAGAATAAACTTCATTAACAAGCTCAACAAGTTTTGGCTTTTCCTCATTAAAGTTTTTGTCATCTTTTGTCTTTAAAAACTTTGCAGTTGGCAAGTTTTTACGCCATGGTTTATCGTTATATAATGATTTTTTAAAAAATACTTTTGCCAACCAACTTGGTTTCATGCCATAATCGTTCTTTTCGAGCATGATATTAAAAGGTCCTTGACAATGCCATGCCATTTGACCTACATTCATTTTTCCCCAATGAGCCGAAGTATTTTCATTCAATTTTTCAATTCTATCAAGAATTTCTTTATGAGCATTAGCGTTAAATATAGATTTCATGTTAAAAGTTTTTATTGCTTCTGAAATTTACAATATTTATATTTACTGAATGCCAGAAAAACCATCTTCTTTTTCTATAAAAAACTGGTCGCAAGATGACCAACCAAGAGAAAAACTTCGCGACAAGGGTAAAGCTGCTTTAAGTGATGCCGAATTGGTTGCTATTTTAATTGGTTCAGGAAATCGTGATGAGAGTGCAGTAGCATTATGTAAACGCATATTAGCAAGTGTAGATTATAATTTGAGCGAGTTAGGAAGGCTTTCTATAAACCAGTTGATGGCGTTTAAAGGTATTGGAGAAGCCAAAGCTATAACTATTGCTGCTGCAATGGAGTTAGGTAGGCGACGAAGAGGTGAGGAAGCTTTGGAAAAAAAGAAGATTACTTCTAGCGCTTCGGTTTTTGAACTCATGCAACCCATTATTGGCGAATTGCCACACGAAGAGTTTTGGATAATTTATTTAAATAACTCCAATAAAGTCATTCAAAAAAACCAATTGAGCAAAGGAGGCATTACTGGCACATTAGTAGATGTTAGGTTAGCACTTAAAACAGCTTTGGAAGTTGGAGCAACAGGTATAATTCTTGCTCATAATCATCCTTCAGGAACTTTAAAACCAAGTAATTCTGACAAGCAACTAACGACAAAATTAAAAACAGCTGCACAAAGTTTGGATATAAAAATTTTAGACCATTTAATTATAACCGAAAAAGCCTACTTTAGCTTTGCAGATGAATCACTGTTGTGAAAGCACCAAAAATCAAAAATAAAATTTCAATAACTTAAGTATTTCAATTAACCAATTCATTTGGAATTTGGTATTTTTAACCTTTGGAATTTGCAAAACCCATGCTACTAGTTTATACCCATAAAATAACACCTCGTTTAAATTATATTTTTAAACAAGTATGCACGCGTATTTTAGGTATTCCTGTAACTTTTACAACCACTGTTGAAGAGTTTATTGCGCACGACAGTTTAAAAATGTCTTACTCAAGACAATCTTTGGGCAATGAATTCCATATTAAAAGCCATTCAATATTATTTGAGCAAGGCCTTGCCGATAACGACATTAATGTACAAGAATGGGACGAGACAAAATGTTTTTTTTATATTGGAGATAAGAGTGCAATTCCGTTCGATATTTTTGCTGCTTCCTTTTATTTACTGAGCCGCTATGAAGAGTACATGCCTCATGTAAAAGACGAATATGGACGTTTTACAGCAAATGATAGTTTGGCATATAAGCACAATTTTTTGAAACAGCCAGTTGTGGATATTTGGGCTTATAAATTTAGAAAGGCACTACAAACTAAATTTCCAGATTTTCAATTTGCTGAAAGAACTTATAACGTAAAGCCCGTTATTGATGTTCCAATGGCCTATTATTTTAAGCAAAAGGGTTTAATGCGAACCGTAGGTGGTACATTAAGTGATATATTTAGGTTTAAAATAAAACAATTATACCAACGTTATTTGGTTTTATTACGATTTAAAAGAGATCCTTACAATACTTTTAAATGGATTATCAATATGCAAAAGCACAATAATAGCAAGTTTTTGGTGTGCTTTTTAATTGGCGATTTTACAACATACGATAAAAATATAAGCATCAATAAAAAAGAGTTTGTATCGTTAATAAAATCGGTTGCCGATTATTGTAACGTTGGTTTAAAAGCATCTTATTTTGCATTGGAGGATTTGGATGTTTTAAAAAAAGAAAAACAAACTATGGAGTCTACAATTAATACATCTCTTATAGCCTCCAGAAACTCATTTTCAAAACTTAACTTGCCAAACACCTATCGCAATTTAATCGATTTGGAAATCAGGGAAGATTATACCATGGGTTATATTAATCATATTGGATTTAGGGCTGGAACATGCACGCCTTTTTTGTTTTACGATTTAGATTATGAAGTGCAAACCCCATTGCTGGTAAATACATTTCATTTAATGGATTATGCGCTTGTAAAACATGCTTCCTTATTGGACAAAAAACAAACTTTAGAAAAAATTATATTAGAAATAAAAAAAGTGAATGGCACTTTTACGCCCATATTTCATAATTACTCTTTTAGCGACGACCCAAGATGGTATGGATTTAAAGAGTTGTTTACCTTAGCATTAAATTCAGCACATGAAAATTAATAATATCTCGCACGTTTTTTTTGATTTAGATCATACATTATGGGATTTTGATAAAAACTCAGGGCTTACTTTTGAAAAAATATTTCAATTAAATAGTATAGATACTAATTTAAAAGAGTTTTTAGAAGTTTATGAGCCAATCAACTTTAAATATTGGAAACTGTACAGGGAAGAAAAAATAGAAAAGTCCAAATTGCGTTTTGGTCGTTTACATGATGCATTTAATGAGTTGAAAGTTATTGTAAAGCCAAGTGTGATTTACAAATTATCCGAAGATTACATCACACATTTATGCACTTTCAACCATTTGTTTGAAGGTGCTATAGACATCTTAGAGTATCTCAAGCCAAAATACCAACTTCATATAATAACTAATGGGTTTAAAGAAGTACAACAAGGAAAATTAAATAATGCCAATATAGACCACTATTTTAGCACAGTTACCAATTCCGAAATGGTAGGGGTCAAAAAACCTAATCCAAAAATATTTAATCACGCGCTTGATTTAGCAAATGCCAATACTACAAACAGTATTATGATTGGAGATAACCTTGAAGCTGATATTTTAGGAGCTTTAGATGTTGGCTTAGATGCTATTTGTTTTAATTACCATAACGAAAGTTTAAATGGAGAAGTAAAACATGTTGATAACCTCATCGATTTGAAACAATTTTTATAATTACAAAATGTATATTTACAATTCTTAACAAAGCAATAAAATTATACAGATGAAAAAAAAAGTTATCACATTAATTCTAGTTTTAGGGGTTGTTATTTTTGCAAAAGCACAATCTAGTATAAACGATTATAAATATGTAGTAGTACCCCATTTTTATGAATTTGTAAAAGGAAAGGATGCTTTCAGATTAAATACTATTACAAGATTCCTTTTAAGAAAAAATGGATTAAATGCTTTTATGCAAGAAGAAATAAAAGAAACGGATTATAAAAGGAACAATTGTCTTGCATTAAAGGCTGATGTAATGAATATTAATAGTATGCTTATGACAAAGCTAAAAGTAGTTTTGAAAAATTGCGATGGAGACATTGTTTTTGAATCTAAAATTGGACAGTCTAAAGTTAAGGAGTATGGTATTGCTTATAAGGAAGCATTAAATAGAGCTTTTGAATCATTCGAAGGCATAAACTATCATTACATACCAAATAAAGATATTATCTCGAGAGCTGATGAAAAAAATTCTGAAGATGAAGCAGCTATAGCTAAAAAGCTAGTGGGAAAATTAAAGGATGAACTAAAAGAAAAAAAAGATAAAGAGATTATTGTTAAAACAAAAGAAGATGATGGACGTAAAATTTTGCCTGATGAAATTATAAAAGACAATAATACAAGCTATTTAAAGGCAATACCAGTAAATAATGGATTTGAATTAATTAATATTGGCACAAACAAAATAGAATATATAATTCAAAAAACAGCATTGAAAGAGATTTATATCATTAAAAATCAAAATGGTATAGTTTACAAAAAGGAAAAGGTTTGGATTATAGAATATTTGGTTGATGGAAAATCTATTTCCAAAACATTAGAAATTAAATTTTAATACTCATATTTATCTTTCCATCGGGTTTTTAAAAATTCACGTAATCCATTTTCACGAGGATTATCACCAGGATTATAGAGCTTTGTGTTTTTAATGTCATCTGGTAAAAATTCATGAAGTGCAAAGCTGTTTTTATGGTTATGTGCGTATTGGTAATTATCGCCATAACCTAATTCTTTCATTAATTTTGTTGGTGCATTACGTAAGGAAAGCGGCACACTCAAATCACCAGTTTCTTGTACTAACTGTTGTGCATCCTTTATGGCTTTGTAAGCTGCATTACTCTTTGGCGAACATGCTAAATATGTAACACATTGGCTTAGTATAATTCTAGATTCAGGATTACCAATGGTCGAAACTGCTTGAAATGTACTGTTAGCGATTACCAAAGCTGTTGGGTTGGCATTTCCAATATCCTCACTTGCTAGAATAAGTAATCGACGTGCAATAAATTTTACATCTTCACCACCTTCAATCATTCTAGCTAACCAATAAACAGCAGCATTTGGATCACTACCTCTAATAGATTTTATTAATGCGGAAATGATATCGTAATGTTGTTCGCCAGTTTTATCGTATCTAACTGTATTGTTTTGTACTTTTTGTAAAACAGCCTCATTTGTAATTATAATTTTATTAGAATCGTAAGAATTAACGATTAACTCGAAAATATTCAACAATTTTCTAGCATCGCCTCCAGAAAGACGTAACAGAGCTTCCGTTTCGTCGATAATAATACTCTTTTGGGATAGAATGGCATCTTTTTCCACAGCACGCTTTAAAAGGCTTTCTAAATCGTTTTTGTCGAACGAATTTAAAATATAAACTTGACAACGCGATAACAATGCTGGAATCACTTCAAAACTTGGATTTTCGGTCGTGGCTCCAATTAAAGTAACCCAGCCTTTTTCCACAGCTTGTAATAAAGAATCTTGTTGAGATTTACTAAAGCGATGTATTTCATCAATAAACAAAATAGGATTTTTTGTTGTAAACAAGCCACCGCTTTGTTTTGCTTTATCAATAATTTCACGCACATCCTTTACTCCAGAGTTTATTGCACTCAGTGTGTAAAAAGGTCTTTTAGATTCGTTGGCAATAATGTGCGCTAAAGTTGTTTTTCCAATTCCTGGAGGTCCCCAAAAAATTATTGAAGGAATGATTCCTTGTTTAATAGAACTTGTTAGCGAGCCATTAGGACCAATTAAATGCGACTGACTAATGTAATCTTCTAGGGTTTTTGGTCTTAAACGTTCTGCTAAAGGTTCATTCATATTGTAAAATTAAGCGAATTATTTATTATTTTAATGACAAAGTTTCATAATCAATAGTTTTGGTTAGTTATTTGATTAGTTACGACTAAAAAGTACCATGAGCAATCAAGATCAATTTAAATATACAACAGGAGTTGTTGGTTATCCAATAGCATTTGTAATGCTTATTTGGCTAGTTTTTTGGTTTGAAGTTCGATTTGGATTTAGTTTTAATGAGCTTGGAGTGTATCCTAGAACTTTAAGTGGTTTAAAAGGTATAATTTTTAGCCCTTTTATACATGGCAGTATAGAGCATTTGTATCATAATTCAATTCCTCTTTTTGTGCTGTCTATGGCTCTGTTTTATTTCTATCGTTCTATTTCCTGGAAAATTATTGGCTTTGGTATTTTATTTTCTGGATTGCTAACTTGGTTTATTGCACGACCTGCTTTTCATATTGGAGCAAGTGGGTTGATTTATGTATTGATGAGTTTTATTCTTTTCAAAGGTATTTTTGCTAAGCATTTTAGGCTTATTGCATTATCATTATTAGTGGTGTTTCTTTATGGCTCAATGATATGGTATGTATTTCCAATTAAGGAAAAAGTGTCTTGGGAAGGACATTTATCTGGATTAATCATTGGGTTTGTTTTTGCTTTGTTTTTTAGAAAATCGATTGTAAAACCTAAAAAGTATGCTTGGGAACAACCTGATTATAATGAAAATGAAGACCCTTTTTTAAAACACTTTGATGAAAATGGAAACTTTATAGAGCATATCGAGCCTGATGTAGAACAGGAAAATCCTATAGTTAATTATACTTTTAGAGAACATAAAGAATAATGTTTAATCCCAAAAGTCTTAAAACCTAAGATAATCTTTGCCTAACCACTTCATACAAAAAGGCACCACAAGCTACAGAAACATTAAGAGAACCTATGCTTCCATACATTGGTAGTTTGGCTTTATCGTCAGCCAGTTTTAGTATAGAAGGTGAAACACCTTTGCCTTCAGATCCCATTATTAATGCGCAAGGTTCGGTAAATGATACATCGTAGAGCGTATTATCAGTTTTCTCTGTTGCAGCAATTACTTTAATACCAGAGGCCTGTAAATGAAACATAGCATCTTTTATATGGTCAACTTTACAGATAGGTACGTTAAAAACGGCTCCAGCACTTGTTTTAATAGTATCACCATTTACTGGAGCACCACCTTTTTTTTGAATAATGATACCGTTAACGCCTGTACACTCTGCGGTACGTATAATAGCACCAAAATTTCGAACATCACTTATTTGGTCTAACAATAAGAACAATGGGGTTTTACCTGATTCAATAACGTTTAAAACTAAATTATCAAGATTATAAAATTCAATTGGCGAAATTTGAGCCACAACACCTTGATGGTTATTTTTAGTCAATCTATTAAGCTTTTCAACAGGAACGTATGATGTATTTATACCTTCCTTTCTTAAAAGAGCTTCTAATTCAAGAAATAATTCGCCTTTAAGCCCTTTTTGTACAAATACCTTATCTATGGTTTTTCCTGAGTTAATGGCTTCAATGATGGCTCTTATACCAAATATTTTGGTTTCTTTTTGCATGAGAGCAAAAGTAGGAATTATAAGTACGATTTCTTTATACGAAGTCAGTTTTTTAGAATTATTTATAAAGATTAATTTATTTTTAAGTTTAAAAAATAGTTTTAAATATAGTTACACCTTTAACAAAAATATTTAAGAGTTTACAAGTGTATTGAAATTCAATATGAAGTAGATTTTACAAAGGTGACAACTAGGCTGATGTTGCATTTAATACTGAAGATGTAGAATATTTAACTTAATGATTTTAAGATAATGATGGTGACCTTGATATTTATCTGAAAGGAGATAAAGTGTTGATATTAAACTATGGAAAAAAACTCTTCTAATTCTAATAATTGGATAAACTATGGTTAACTATTAATTTAGTTGATTCACCAATGTATCATAGTGAGCAAACAATTTAATTAAATCGCTTTCGTTGTCAATATCTACTTTTTCTTTTTTAATAAACGATTTCATTAATGTATCATAAGAGTCGTCAAAAGCATTATAAATAGTTTTTTTCGTTATAGGCAAAGCAATGTCTTTAGTATTATCTAGAAAGTAATAGTTTTCATATTGTACAAATTTTGCAGGAAACGAACTAGTTAATGACGTTTTTGCTGGTTTAGGTTCTCTATACTTTACCAATTCCTGTTTTAATAAAGTAATTTTTTCGCCGTCATGGATAACTTTTAAATATCCTAATTTTCCAGTATCACTTTTGTTAGGCAAATATTTTTGATACACATATAATTTACCAGCTATAGAACAACTAATATTTAACGCTTTTACTAAAATTTCTATTGTATTTTCTTTTTTAACTTCTATCACATCAAAATAGGCATTATATCTTGCAGCAAATAACTCTTTAGAGGCTTTATTATTAACAAATACTTTTCCTAATAAAAATGAATCAATAAAATACTTACTTCCTATTACATTTTCTTCATTAACATAAAGCGATTTATCAAGATTGTTAACAAGAGACATAAATACTTCTTGCATTCTATACTCTCCAGTTGACGCAAGATTTGAGCTATTAAGGTTTTGACTAATTACAGTTTGTGCATTTATTAAAAATGGAATCAAGACAATTAATACTAATAAATTCTTTTTCATGACGTATAGTGTTAAGTATTGAATATACAAATAATATATTATAAAACAAAACGCAATTATTAGATTAGTTATTGTTGAATTGCTTTATTAGACATAAGGTTATTTAAGAATAGGATATAAAAAAACCATCATGCAATTGCATGATGGTTAATAAATTGAATAGTTATCAATTTTTATACTTTCAAAAATATGTACTATATCGATTTAATAAAAAAAAAGCCTGTGAAATAACAACTATCACAGGCTTTTGAATTATTCATTATACAATGATTTTAATCATTAATAAATTTATTCATCACATAAATTTAATGCAATTGGACCTGCACTAGTACCTGTCCCGTAATCTGCTATAAGGTTCCCACTTGGAGCATATATTTGGAATGAAATTTCACCAAAAAAATCTCCAGGGAAATACCAATCGGCAGATAATGATCCTGCAGGTATTGTAATTGTATCACTACCACTACTATAGTCATTAACACAAGCATATGTACTAGCTTCATAGGGGCTACATAGGCCAACTTCTAAAACTACTCCTGTATCTAAAGTAACAGTAATACCTGGGCCACCATTACTTGTTGTTGTTTGCCAACCATCACCATAACTATCCTGCATGTCTATTACATAAACTCCAGAGAATGGTTGAGCTGGAATACAAAGCATACCTGCTTGATATACATAAGGCGATTTAAAATAAGAACCTTGTAAACTACCACTACCATCAGCGGCACTAAAAGTTCTACCATCGGTTAACACTACTTCTAAACGAATATTAAACGTGTCACCACCGTTATATTGGCCACTTGCTAAACCTAAAGCAGTCACCATATCATTTAGTGTATACATTAGAGAGGTTGTAGGGAGACCATTAGCACTAGTGGTAAATTCACTAGCTGGAATGGTGTTTAAAACTACTTCAGCTCTATTATTATCATTACCATCGTCTTTGTTATCGGTATAGCCAACATAAACAACTACCTGAGATAATAAAGCTCCAAACTCTTCATCTTGGGTTTCTATGGTAATGTCCCAAGAAGAAGATAAATCAAAAAGATTAAAATTTTGGTTACCCGTATTAAGTGTTCTAATAATAGCGCCATATTCTACGCCATCAAAAACATCATAAATAGCATTATTTGTATCTGAACAACTAAATGTAGATACTGCTAATACAATTAATATAAATTTATTTATTATTTTTTTCATCTTATCTTATATTTAATTTGCAACAGGAAAACCTGGAGATGCTGGGTTTGTGTCCCAGAATACTTGAATATCTACTCCACTTTTTTGAGTTGCATTTGAGTTAGTATTAGTATAGTTTGCTGGATAGAAAAACGATCGGATAAACCCTCCAGGAGTAGGCTCAATATTTGGTTGTAATGTTGTAGGATACCCTGTTCTTCTATAAAAGTTATAAGCATCAGCTCCATTGCCAAACATAGCAACAAAATATTGCATGGATAAAATGTCCCATTTATCGCTAGTTGACCCTGCATCCCATTCAGCAGATAAGTCAGCATTAAACCAATCTATATAGTCAGATTCTAAAGCTAAAGCTGGACCACCATCAGCAGTTCCAAAAATCCAATTATATCTGTCTGTTTTAGGAGAAAAATTAATTACTTTATCTATAGACATATTTATACCTTCAAACATTGTTGTCTTAGCAGTAGGAATATCTCCAGCAACCATTAGCGTCTCAGCTATCATAAATTTTGTCCATGAGGCTAGCATAATTGGAGTAATACCTGCACCACCATTACCATCACCATTTACTTGTGGATCGTAAGATAAGTCATCAAGAGTACCTCCAGCAGGGTACACGCCATTTAAAGTTCTTAAGAAACCATCTGGTGGAATACCATTGTCATTACCATGGTCTCTTCCCCACCAACCTTTAGGGACACCACAATATGTGTAACCTGCATAGTGAGGAGGAGGATTTATTAATCCACACTCAAGAACTTCTTCATCAGCTGGTTCTCCACCTATCCCTGGAGTTTGACTAACTTGTCTATAGAAATAGAATAAAGTTCGAATATCAAATCTAGATGGACTAGAATAAGCATCAGGATCTGTTCCAGTCATGTAATCCATTAAAGAATTAGACATATATCTAGCACCACCAGTAGTAGTATAACTTGCACTGTAAGCTGGATGACGAGTATCTGGTTGTAAAACATTTTTACCCCAGCTAAATTGAAAATCATCATCGGTAGATGCAATATAATTTCCAGAAGTAACGATAGAATTAAAACTAGCAATGGCACTGCCATCTACTAACCTAGTAGCCATATAGGCCTTCATTTTAAGTGTATTAGCAGCTTTTATCCATTTATCCCAATCTCCATCGTAAAAGAAATCAAGTTCCGGATCAGCAAGAGCTGTATCGTTAAAATTCGTAATTGCAGAGTCTAATAATGCGATTGCTGCCGCATAAACACTTTCACCACTATCAGAGGCAGGATTTAAATTTTCACCACCTAACAATGCTTCAGTGTAAGGGATGTCACCAAAAAAGTCAACCAAGGTCATAAGTATGTACGATTGCATAACTTGTCCCATAGCAATGTGGTGTGTTAAACCTGATTCTTCAGCTAAAACATTCATTGTTTTTAAATCTAATAGCATACCTCTATATGCTGAACTCCACCTTCCATCGAATGATGTAGGGGAAAAAGCATTAGTATAGTCTCGACCTGACATATAATCAATACGTGTCATTTGAGAACCGGTTCTACCAAAGCCTTCAACAAAGAATGCAAAATTAACTTGAACGCTGTTCAAGAAAAAATCTGGATTAGCCTGATCTGGCGTCAAGGCATTTGGATTTTTAGTTATGTCAACATTAGTACTTTCACAAGAGGATAATAATACCACTCCGCAAAACAATACCAATTTTATTAAATTATTTATTTTTTTCATAATATATTAAAATTAATTTTTTTTATTAGAATGAAGCTTTAATGCTCAAACCATATCTTTTAGAACTAGGACCATTTAAAAATTCAAATCCACGACCATTACCTACACCAAGACCAGCTACATTAGGATCAAAGTTTGTTACACTAGGAATATTAGGCGCATAGTACCATAAATTATAAGCCGAGAATGTTACGTTAATTGATCCAAAAGGAGTTTTTTCTAAAACTTTTGCTGGAAAATCATATCCTAACGACAACTCTTGTAATCTAAATACAGTAGCATCGTAAACTAACATTTCATCTGGACCATATAATACATTACTAAAGTAATAAGTTGAATTATTAATTTGAGTTGTATTAGGTTGACCAGCAGGATTAACACCAGGTAAGATAAAAGAATTTTGACGATCAATACCTTTTTGTGTTACAACACCTCTACCTAATGGAGTTGCAATACCATAAGAAAATAAATCACCACCTTGTGTCCAATTTGCTAAGAATCCTAAATTAAAGTTTTTGTATGAAAATGAGTTTACCCAGTTCATAACAAAATCAGGGTTTGCATCACCTATAATGTTTAATCCTTGTTTTTCAACATAACTACCAGCAGCATTTACTCTAAAATTACCATTATCGTCACGATCAATAGCAGTACCTACCATAGTACCTAAAGATTTTCCT